>ERZ1370068.914-contig-10836_pt1 | contig 49116 bp, 78 predicted proteins | sample MGYA00561227_ERZ1370068 | MGnify/ENA primary metagenome ERZ1370068 (study PRJEB38410, sample SAMEA6850437) | metagenome | study: Metagenomic assessment of the ecological functions of the soil: analysis of the soil microbiota associated with the... | reverse complement strand
AGTTACGTATTGGTTAGGTTATTTCCGTAACAAAAACAGTAGAAATCATCTCACAATTGCCGAGAGGCCCGAGACGTTTTCTTTACGACGACTTCGGGCAGGGCCAGGTTGTTCGAAACCCGCATGCACAGGGCGATTCCTCCTTACTACGATTTCCGATTCGCCCGCTGGGCTGGACTTCACCGACAGCCGAATGTTCGCGCGCGGAATGCGAATTTAGCGCTCGATGTTAATCGTGTGATTTGGCAAAAGAACATTTTCGTGAAGCAGCCAGATTGCTTAACCCCGAACCATTCTCCTTGCTCTGGATTGGCCGCAGGCGCCTTTCTTCGTGTTGCTCAACGCATTTCCGATCGACGGCCAGATTCCTTCCATGTGCGGCCGGTTGGCACCGGCGCGCAGCAGGTCGGGCAATTGCGACAGATCAAGTGGCTCCCCGCCCTGGTCCATGCCGATCCTTTTCTTGATGGGACACATCATGGCGGCGAAGGAGTTGGTTGGTCGCCGCTGAACGCCGATCTCATCGTGGCGCCGGTAAAAATGGGACGCGCCGTTTATCAGTGGCGGCGGCGTAGGGAGGCGACAGCGCCTTTCACTGCCGAACCGGAGGACAGGCGCGGGCAACTCCTCAACAGCTGACTTCTCCCTGCATGCCGACCATGTCACTACGATCAACGAAGTGATTTTGTGGGGGCGAACACGATGATCAGCCAAGATTCTCGCCCGATGGCACTAAGGTGGCATATGTCCGTTCTTTCAGGGAAATCTCGACCGCCAGGATTGTCCCGCGATCCTTACATCGAGTCGCTCCGGTGGCGCGGCTCGATGGCATAAGTGACGTGCAAATTTTTCGCCCTGGTCATGATCGGCGGGTTTATCATTCTTAACTGGAGTGCCGGCGAACATTTTGGTGCTATTGGTCCGAGTTTGGGTGGTGTTGCCAATGCCATGAGGGATCCAACCTGAGCTTCACGACCAGAACGGCGGTCTCATTTCAGCAATGACGATTGGCAGGACACGCAAAAGAGCGAGATCGAAGAAACCACCATTCTGACCGACAAGCGAGAGTCGCGATCGTCGCGAGTCTAGGGCCGGAATTACACTGCAATTGTGCGCGGAAGAATAATTTACCGGAGTAGCTCTGGTGGAGGCCTATAACATTCAGTAAAAGCACCAAGATCGCTCGTTTGCTCCCGGAGAACAGTTTTGGGTGACGGGCTCTGTCCAGTCCGCGCGGTCGATGCGGACGACATCCGTGGGATCGAGGCGCGAGAAGGCTGGATCGAGCTGATCCCTTGCTCGATTGTCGTCAAAGACATCGCATTCACTTGCGACCAAAGTTTAGACTTGTTAAATCACTCGAATCTTATGGATCACACCGTTGTCTCTCGCCGAATTGCTCTCCCGACATGGCTTCCACCGTCATGCGCTTTTGAGGAATCAAGTCGGACACTTACAGCTCATTGGTCAACTTCAGGGTCGTCCGATTGACATTTTGATCGATACCGGCGCCGGCGAGCAACAGTGGTGGATGTCGCTTACTGCCGGGAAAAGGTATTCCTCTCCGGGATACGGGACAATTCGGTGGGGGCTGCTGGCGGAGCTCGCCTTCGCGATCTACGCCTCGATGGCGCTATTCTGGCGTTGGACGGCCGGGCGCTGCGCTCTGACGGCATCTACGCTCTCGACCCTGACTCATGTGAACGAAGGCCTAACGATGAAGGGCGCGACCCGGGTGCACGGCGTCTTGGGCCAGGATGTGCTCACTTATCACCGGGCGGTAACTGATTACGCCACCATGTCTTTGTTTTTGATCATGGCGCCTAACCATCCGTGGTAGGCCAGGCAGAGATAGCCGAGTCGTTACCATGTCTCACTCAGAGGGAAAGCAAACCTGGCGCGCAGCGTCTTGGCTGGCTGGCCGGCGAGTTAGTTGTCGTTTTCATCGGTGTAAGCGCGGCCTTTGTGATCGACAACTACCGCGACAGTCGCGGTCAGGCGGCTGAGTTTCATCAGGCGCTTTCAGGTCTGATCGCGGAGCTGAATCGAACAGAAACACGCGGGCACGAGTTTGCAGACAACATCACGAGCAAAGTCGACGAACGGGAGAAAGCGGACCGCAATCACCAACGGGCGATCCCGGGTTATTATCGCATGCCCGGGTTCGACTCATCCGCCAGCCGGCTGCGTGGAACACAATGGTCTCATCTGGTTTGGTGCGATTGATCGAACCGGAATTGCGGACCGAGCTTGGCTATTTCTATCAATGAGTTTCTCGGGATCCACGATAACTACGATCGCTACAACCATTTTACCGAGCGAGAGATCCTGCCGAAGGCCTTGTCTGGTCCGGATCTGTTCTATGGGCCGGATGGGAACATTCTCCCCGAATCTGGTGCAGATGAATCTGGAGAAGGAGTTCGCAACGGACCTGCGGACGCTGAGTACCAAGGCGCACGATCTCCGGCTTCGGCTTGAAGCGGTGCAATCGAAGTAATCGGCAAAGCTTGAGGTGGAGCGAGCAGTCTCTTGCTCGATAACGCAATTTCAGCTGGCAATTTGGGAACAATCGCCCGCGGAGCGGTCGATCCACCCATGGTCGCCTTGGCGTTGACTTTTGAGGACTGGAAGTCCGAGGAACAAGGACCATGTATCCGACCAAAGGCTACGCCGCGCATTCGGCCAAAGAACCACTACGGCCGTTCTCGTTCGAGCGCCGGGACCCGGGGCCCAATGATGTCCAGATTGAGATCCAGTTCTGCGGAGTTTGTCACTCGGACCTGCACATTGCCCGGAACGAATGGGGTGCCACTCAATACCCTTTGTGTGCCTGGGCCACGAGATCGTGGACGGGTGGTAAAGGTTGGCCGGAAAGCAAAGAAGTTTAAGGTAGGGCGACCGGGTGGCAGCTGGTTGTCTGGTCGATTCGTGTCGTAAATGTAGAAGCCGCAAGGCGGATTTGGAACAGTTTTGCACCCAGGGAGCTACTTTCACTTACAATAGTCATGACAAACATACGGGCGGCTTGACCTACGGTGGTTATTCTCAGAGCATCGTCGTCGATCAGAACTACGTGCTTCGACTTTCAAAGAAGCTGATCTCGCTGCGTCCGCGCCGCTCCTTTGCGCCGGAATCACGACTTACTCACCCCCTTCGCCGATGGAAGGTGAACAAAGGCACAAAAGTGGGTGTGATTGGGCTCGGCGGGCTGGGTCACATGGCCGTGAAGTTCGCCCATGCATTCGGGGCTGAGGTCACCCTCTTCACCCGGTCGGCCAGGCAAACCAAAGACGCGCTCCGTCTTGGCGCCCATGAGGTGGTAATCTCCAAAGACAACAAGGCCATGGAAAAACAGGCAAGGCGTTTCGATTTCTGATCGATACGGTCTCGGCGAAACATGACCTTAACGCTTACTTCAATTTGCTCCGGCGCGATGGCGTGTTCGCGCTGGTCGGGGTCCCGGCGGAGGCGATGCAAGTCAGCGCCTTCAGTCTGATCGTGCCGCGCGTCAATTTGCCGGCTCCCTTATCGGTGGGGTCGTGCTGGAGACCCAGGAAATGCTCGACTTTGCGCCCGTCGCAACATTACCTGCGAGATCGAAAAGATGCGAATGAGCCAAATCAACAAAGCCTACGAGCGGATGTTGAAAGAGCGAGGTGAAATATCGGTTTGTGATCGATATGGCAACGCTGTGAACTGAAGGCCTTGTTGGCGCAGCAGTGAGTACTTAGAACCCATCTCACAAATGTCGAGAAACCCGGAGATTTGTCTTGGAGCCCTGGCCTCAAACCTCTCCACGAGGGTTTGCAAAGCAGGACGCGTCGCGCTAGATGAGTGTAGATCAACGTCAATAAAGTTTCTAGTTATCAAACGTCACGGAGAGATGTTTGTTGGCCGATTGCGATTATGAGAGCGTTCATTCTGTTGGTTGTAGCAGTAACGATGGCGACGGCGCAGTCGCCGCAACCTAAGTCAGAGGCGGTACCGGCCGCCGACGGCTATGTCGAGATTGCGCTGCGAGGCGCACGCGCCGACCAAGGATAGGACGTATCGTGCTATCTTTGATGCCACCCGTTTAGCCGATAAGCCGAACCAGATTGTTCCGGCGCTCAACATGGCGGGATCGGAACTGAATGCGCTCGCCGCAGTTAGCGCGCCCTGACCAACGCCCGATTCGTGGTGGTGTTTCTACGGCCCGGCAGTCGATGGCTTGCTCAGGAACGATCCTTATCGAGCAAAGTTCGGAACGAGCAATCCTAACCTGGAAGTGATCGATCGAATGAAGAAAGCAGGAGTTGAGTTTTGTTTGCGGGCAATACCTCGTCCGCTGAAAAGATCGACACCCAGAGTCTTACTCCGGACGTGACTGTGGCCGCCGATGCATTGCTTGTCCTGATGGAATATCGGAATAAGGGATACGCGTTGATGAGCTTCTAAAGGAGTTAGGAGATTGAGAGGTGAAGGGGCTAAGATTTAGCGATAAGCTTTCGGCTGGTTTCGATTCTAAAATTCAAATGTGACGGCCAGAGAGCTGGTCAGGTCGGGACTGTCACGACCGGCGGCAGTGCCGAATCAGGGCCGAAAAGGTGAGATTTTCGCTCGGCGTGAAGAGTGCTCCGCGCTAAAATTAAACTGACCCGGCTTTCGCGCGAAAGGCTGATCGCCCATGCGACCGAGGATGCGCATGCATCAGTCGGCGTCGACTTCAACCCCTTCGCGATTTCCAAGGGTTCTGGCCGGGGAGCGTCGACGCGCGGTTGATAAAAGGGGCAGCCACACAACGGACCAGCCGGAATCACCGATCCCGCTACAACTACAAAAGAGCGTTGGTCCCGGTTAGGGGAGCCCGCACGGAAACTGCCCGGTCAAGGATCAGAGCTTGCCCGACCGGATCGGATCGATCCAGTGTTCGAGGAGCTCTGGGTCCTGGGTTAGTCGGAAGTTCAGCGTGTGATTTTAGCAACGATCCCGTGGGCGACGCCGTTGACATCCACCCAGCGTCCACACATCAAGTTGGTGCTGTTGATCCCGTTCAACGAAGTCAACGTCGCATCGGTTTTGTCCAGCGTGAGAACAGCTCCGGACGGCGATCTGACGAAACCGCGCTCGATTCCATCGGTGGCGCTGGTATAACGGCCAACCTGGAATCCCGCATTGTTAATTCCAAAGATGATTGCCGAGGTCGAATTCGGCGGATCGTCCGGAGCGATGATGGTGCCATCCGCGGCCCGGGAAAAGGCGTGGGTCGCACCGGTGTTTACATCAGTGTATTGCCCGGCCGGAATCATTGTTATCGTTCATCGTATAACAGAAACTCGTGCTCGCATCAGGAACAGTGACTGTCGTACCACGCCTCCGATATTCAGGAAGGCAGTGTTATTCGGATTCGCCGAGGTGGTATAGCCGCCGCAAAAGTCACCGTTGTTATTGTTCGCCAAAAGGATGGTCCCGGTTGAGTCGGGCACATCATAGTCGGTAAAGCTGTTGCCATTGGCGATGAAGCCATGGAAGAGCCCATCAGCACCTATGTAAGCGCCGTCGACCGTATCTGAGTTATTAATCCCTCTCAGGTCGGTAAACGCCCGCAGGCATCGTTGGGGTCAACAATTGATCTAGTGAAACTTCCATTATGGAAACGGACAAAACCGCGCCGCGCACCAGTGATGAGCGAGTCAATCACGCCAGCGACATCGCCGTTGTCGTTGATCTTCTGCGGCAGAGTGCTGACGCCTCCAGCCGGAAAGTTAAAGTTGTCGACGATCGTAATTGTCTCGTTGACCGAATGCTCCGACGGTAGGGAGCATAAGGGTGACTGCCAGGATACAAGCGAATAGGTTCTTTTGTTTCATGATATATGGTGCCTCCATGGGTTGATGCCCACTTGGTTTAGGGGAGTTCGGCTTCCAAAGTCAAGCCTTTTTCGTGCTGTTCGTTAGGGCAGCCCAGCTTCACCTGATCTGCGCGCGAGGTAAGTTTGGGTGACGGAACTGGTTTGAGCCCCGGTCACTTCATCCTCCGAAACCGCAGATCGACGAACTCTCTCCAGTCGTTGCTGACCCACACGGTTCGGTCCGGTTTGCGAAAACGGTTTCGGAAAACGATTGCCTCGAAGTTGCCGTCTTCTTACGTGATATTAGACTGATGGGTTGGACTTGCCGGAGTTGCTCTATTCGCGTGCGTTCTCTCAATTCTTCCGCACTCAAAAGCCCGGGCTCAGGGCGGACCCCCGATGATCACCGACGACCCTGGAACACCCGGGAACAGGAAGTGGGAAATCAATCTCGCGGTCACTTTCGAGCACCGACCGGGCGAAACCTCTCTCGACGCACCAGCGATCGATTTGAATTATGGCGTCGGGGAGCACATTCAACTCACACTACAGACAGCGCCGGTGTTGTTGAAGCGCAGTGACCAAGGTTTGATTGGTGGTCTCGGCAGCATTGAGACGGCAATAAATGGCGATTCCTTGATGAAGGAGCGAATGGCATCGACATGTCGGTGTTTCCGCGCGTCATCTTCAATCTCACGCAATCATCGGTCGACCGCGGTCTTGCGGACGACGGCACTCTCGATTCTCAGCTCCCGCTCCAGGTTGCGAAGAAATTTGGTCCCTGGCTTACTGATCTGGAGTTTGGCCCGCTTGTCAGCACCGTCGGACGCAGTGAGTGGCTTTACGGAATCGTTGGCGGATTAGAACTGGGCAAGGCAACCGCCATCATGGCGGAGCTTCATGGCGAATCGCGGAGCAATTTCACAAATGACGTTTTAACTCTGAACTTTAGGCTTCGCCAGGAGTTGTCGGAGACGCGCATTCTGATCCTTTCCGCTGGTCACGAGCTACGTTCCGCAGATCAGGCCCGCGCCCTTATCGGCTACTTCGGCTTGCAGCTAGTCTTCTGAATATCTGGAGGTCGCTGCCTCCTCCTTCGAGGGCCCACGGAATAACAGAATCAGAATGAGCATGAAAGCAGCGATCACGTAGGAAGAGGTAAAGCGGCCTAGGTTTAAGCCTCCATGATTGATCGGCTTGGTAAGAATATCTCCCGAAGGTCGCACCGAGTGGACGAGTAAGGACAAAGGCGGCCCAGAAAAGCATCACGTGTGAAATTCTGGTGAAAAAATACAAGGCCACGATTAATGCGAGCAGCGCGCCAAAGACTAAGGGCGCCGCCCTCGTACCCCAACCCTGAGGTATCGGCAAGACAATCTCCCAGGGCAGTGCCGAGGGTATTGGAAGTCAGGATGGTAAGCCAGTAGAAGGTTTCAGCTCTGCGATTGCGGATATGGTTTGATGCTGACCGAGCCAAGAGTAAGATACCAGATCCCAAGTCCCGCGAGAACGCCGGCAAGAAAGGACGACAATCGAGGTCCAAAGGCAACCCAACCCCTGCGGTTCGGGCGAGATAGTCAGAAGTGCAGGGAAGCTGACCGCTGTCGTCGCAACGATCACGGTCCAACAGAGAAAGCGATGCAGTTTGGTGGAGGCAACCTGGGCAGAGCAGCAGTCCCGACAAAAATAGCAAAAGAAGACTGCGGTGCTAACCGCGTATCCCAGATCGCGCGTCATGGAAAGCGCGTCGCCGCCGCCGGTTCTCGCCTCAATGTGGTGGCCGCCATCTTGACCAGCCAAAACGCAAGCGTGACTTGTGGAACCTTGTTTTTCATCAACGACCCCGTTTCGGCACTAACCACGGCAGAAACCGTTGCTCTACGCAATTGTCCAGGTGATGCCTCTTTCTGGAAGGCTTGATCGGTTTGCTATGTCGTCGCTCGCCGTCTCAACTCCACCTTGCCGGTCACGTTGCAACCTTGGCTGGAGGCGTGGAGTGCTCGGAGAGATCTCGTCGAAACCACTTTGTGAAGAAATCACGATCAATTCAAATATCAGATGGCCCTCGATGATCCCTCGCCAAGCTCCACTGTATAAACGGGATGGAATATTTGGCTTTTTGTTCCCTCTATTTTTTGGATAAGACGGTGGTCAGCCAATTTTGATGGTCAATCCAATCAAAGTTACATGCAGTGGCTGCATGCTGCTGAGGGCCCGCCGGCGTGGTCGAGCAATTGCCGGAATCGGGCGAGGGCGGGGTCGCAAACATTCCGGGTGTGCGAATCGTCGGCGACCTCACTGGAATTCCGCTCCTCAAATTTTCGTCCAAGACCGGGAGCGAAGCCGTGCACGCGATACTCGCGGAGCCGGATTTTCAAGATCATGGTAAGAAGGTAAGCCCGGATCGCGGTGACGAGTTACTCCATCTTGCAATCATCGGTGGCGGAGTCTCGGGAGTTTCGGCGGCGATCGAAGCGAAGAAAGCGGGGCTCAACTTCAAGATCTTTGAAGCGACGCAGCCGTTTCTCGACTGTGGTCAATTTTCCGAAAGCGAAACCGATCTACGCCTATCCAACCGATTTGAAGTTGGAAGGCGGGCTCCAGTTCACCAAGGATGTAAAGGAAGCCTTGCTCGAGGAAATGGAGGCGCAACGCAAGGCCGCCGGGATTGAATTCACGGAAGCGCGAATCGGAGCGACTGGAAGCGCGCGGCAGGGAAATTCTGCTTCATCATGGTGGCAACGGGAAAACGGTGACGCGTGCCCGACGGCGTCATCATTGCGATCGGGCGGAGCGGCAATCATCGCAAGCTTGGTTGTTCGGGTGAGGATCTCGACAAGGTTTATAACCGTCTTTATGACCCGAAAGACTTTGAGGGCAAGGAGGTGCTCGTCGTCGGGGCGGAGATAGCGCGCTCGAATGTGCGATCGCGCTCGCCGGTTCCGGAGCGAAAGTTACCCTGAGTTATCGCAAGCCGGAGTTTGCCCGGCCGAAGCCAGGGGAACATTGAGAAACTGAAAATGTTGGAGCGCGATCCTTCCGCGCCGGTGCAGGTGGAACGGCCAACCTCCGAGCGGGTGACGACCGCGTTCACCCGGCAGATGAGCGGTAAAACGCCTGGCGCGCTCAAACTCGCCCTCAATACCACGGTGACGAAAATCCGAGCCGGACAAAGTGACGCTACGGGAAGAACGGCGGCCAGGGAAGTGACTTTGCCTAACGACAATGTGTTCTCGATGATTGGCCGCGAAGCTGCCGCTCGATTTCTTTCGGCGCAGCGGCATGCATGTGAGCGGAGATTGGCGGCCAGCAACCTGGCTGAGTTGCATCCGGCTTTCTCGTCTTCTGTGTCTTCCTTTATCATTGGAAGAGCAATCATCCGCTCGAGTTTCCGGTGCAGCGTTGGGTAAGTCAGCATCACGCCTTTCCCTTCAATGTCCCGGAAGGCAATCGAATCAACCGGGGGCAAGATCGCGGAATGGTCGCAGCGCGAAGGCAACCTGCTCTTTCACGGTCAAGCGCGGGCTGGGTAATCCTTCTTTCTATTACACCCTGGCTTATTGCACCTGTGTGGTGGTCTTCGGGATCCGGAGAATTCAGCGGCGACGCACACCATATGTGAAATGGCAGACGATTGTCCTCATCTGTCTCGCAGTGTGTCCCGCTTTTCATTCTTCCAGAAATCATTCTTCCGTGGATGGGCCGCAATGGGTTACTTTGAGCCGGGACATCCTTTGCGCTGGCTGGCTGACCATCTGTTTGAGAGTTACGACGGGCAGTTAGGCCACGAGCGAGCTTATTGGCGCGCCTACGGGTTCATCCTCGCGTTCCCGCTTAATGTTTACAATGTTTTTACTGATCAACCGATGTGGCTCTGGCTCGATCTGTTTTCTCCAAACCTTTGTCCTTATTCCGTTGATCATCTTTCCGCTGGGGTAAAGGCGCTTATTGCGGCTGGATATGTTCCTGTGGCGCGCTCGCTCGCCGAGACGATGGGGGACAGTTACCGCTCGAAGATGCCGCATGGACCAATCTGGAATCGAGTCAACATGCTCGGGCAGGTGGTGCTGTCTCTTTGCCTTTGTCATTCTCGGTTTGCGGATCGACCGGCTGGACCCTGGGTGAAGAGTCATGGGCCACCGCAGTGGTGCCGCAAGCTTTTCGAAGGATTACCTTTCCTTAGTTATGGCTGGAGTGTTGATATCTTTCTCGCCGGAATTCTTGGAGTCGGTTTTGTATTTTTGGTTTAGCGGTCGGGTCTGGTGCCGTTTTGCCTGTCCGCTGGCGGCGCTGATGCATATCTATACCCGCTTCTCGCGCTACCGGATTTTCGCCGACAAACAAAATGCATCTCCTGCAATGTCTGCACCTCGGTTTGTCACCAGGGGATCGATATCATCGAACTTCGCCAACAAAGGTTTGCCGATGGAGGATCCGGAATGCGTTCGCTGTTCCTGCCTGTGTCCAGCATAATGTCCGACTGGAGTCCTGGCTTTCGGGCGTTACGATGGGAATCGAAATTGTGCTCGATAAGTTGCCTGCATCGCCGGTGTTGATGCGGGAAGGAAAGATAGCCTCCGGCCCAACGATAATAGAAATATTGCCCGGCGGCGCTGCGGTTTTGTCTGGGGGCGCGACGCGTCCTGCGTGCGGCGTTCGGCGCCTCCGCCGAACGCACGAAGGTTCCAGCGGATATTCGTGGTTCCAATTGACACGCCGTCATGCTCGCCCGGCGAGGCGCCGTGAACGGCACGCGAGGGCGCGGGCGCTCCCAGACGCTTAGTATCACGCCTTTTCTGAATTCGTTAGGTTGAAAGTTCGCAAAGATTTTCATGCCCTCACCGGAAGCGTTGTTGATGTCCAGTTTCCTTTCGTCCTGACCGGCGCCCGCATCGTTGGTCGCCCCGGCGGAGGTCGCTTTCGGGCAAAGAATGCTTCGAAATAGTCGTCAGCGCTCACCCGGCTGCGCGGGCGTTCAAGCGTCCGGAAGTTATGCCCCAACCGCCAAGTCGCTGTGCTTTGGCGCTTTGCTCCAATCTTTCGAGTTTATGCCATTCCACTTTGGGTGCGTTCATCTGCGGCGCCACGGAGGCCGCGCCATACACCCGGGCCAATCCATTCGCGACCAATGACTCACCGAGGTCAGTATGATCGATCTGAACGAAAGCGAAGTAACGCGGCAAACGACCCGGCCGCGCGCGTCCTGGAAACACGTCCTAACGACAAAAGGCCTGGATAATTGTTCCCGGGTAAAAACGTTCAGCCTCGAGCCCGGATTCGGATCGTCTGTGAGCGATTGACCCGAAAATAAGCGGCCTGTTCCGGCGACCCGCTTCGGAATACTCTTGTCGGTTTCCGGCGCATCCACGTAATAGAGACGAAAGATATATTCCTTGCCGTTGGCGCGGACGTGAAAGCTGTCGCCGTCGTTTGCCCGGTTAGGCAAATATTGGCAATTATTCAGGGTCATCCATGGGTCATTCGCCCTGGGCATCGGCGCCAAGTCCAAGGAGAGAGAAGACTGCCGAGGCCAGCCAGCAACAAGCCGCAAATGCCCTATTTCGGAGACCAATCATTGATCGCACGCGGGTCTTAATCTCCTCCGAAGCTCCATTCCCAGGCGAATTGGAATTGCCAGCTATGATCGCTCCCATAGGTAACTCCATTCTCCAGTTTGAGGTGTTTGCTCAGGTGGTAGGCGACTCCAAGAGTGGTTTCAATTTGATTGCCTGTGCTGCTGCTTTGGCTAAGAAGGTCGCTTCCGCCGAGGGTCCCCAGGTCGCCACGAACTCCGCGGCTACCGAAGGTTGAAACTACCTCTGCGATCACATCAAAGCGATGAGTCACATGCCATTCAAGCGCCAATGCGGCCTCCGAGATTGTCCTCCTCGTCAGGATCGCCCGCAAAGGTATAAAAGCAGGTTTAAGTCAATATCGAAATAGACCAGATCCTTACTTATAATCAGGCCAAGTGAATAATCGCGACCAGGGTTACCAAGATCTGAATCAGAAGCGGTTGGCCACCTGACGATGCTGGTCGCGGCCAGGGCAGGGCGGTATCGCCGTTCATGAAGAAACTCATATTCCAGCGCGGTCTCGAGATCGCCGATCCCGCCAACCGTGCGCGTCCTTTGAGTTCGCGGAGACGTAAACAAAGTCTGGTTCAAGGCTTAGTTTGAGGTCGCGGGTAAGATTACATTCCATCAGCAACGGGAACTGATATTCTGTCCGCGTGCTGTCGCTTTGAAGCTCAAAACCGCTGCCAACAACAACCGAATTCCAGAACGCTCCGCTCGAGGAAACGGCGGTCCGCGCTTTCAAAATTCGGGCGCTGGCGGACGCGAGAAAGAATATCGTCAGGATAAATGTCCCGCCTGGAACCAGCCGTCGTCTCATCGACCACGGATCAATGATGTTGAAGCGAGACGAGAGTCATCACTTCTCCGCCGGTGGATTCGGACCGGATCAAACCTATTCCCTTGGCGCACATTTCCTGTCGTTCCCAGATTCACAGCATTGACCATTCTTTTGTCCGGATACACCCCGGGTAAGTTCCGAGCGGCACAGTATACGGTTTCGTTAAGGGCCATTATTTGGCCCATGTCTTCGACCACGTTTGCCAGGTAGGCCTGGCGGTAGGCCGGGCCGGTGCCGGATTGGCGGGCAACATTACTCCTGGTTGCCCTTTGGCGCCCGCCTCCCACGAACCTTCGTTGCTGACTTCGCCATGGCCTTTAAAGACCCGAGGCGGCTTCCCGAAATACCAAACGTTTCCCTGGTTATCCTGGGCAAAGAAGTCAGCGGCCTCCTCCTGAACCTCGCCTTTTGATCCGGTGACCACGTAGTGCACCACCCGGCATTTCACGCCCATAATTAGTTTGCGTCGTGAGTTACCTTAACCGTTCGCGTCCGAAGTTCGTCGTCTTCCCTTTCACTATAAATCATGACTGTTCCAGGCTTGAGTGGATACCAGGGGTGGCTTACGTCGGAGGAAAAGTTCGCCGGGTCGATCACGGGCTGATAAGACTCTCTTGACTCGGAACGATTGAGGCCAACGAACGCGGCGAGGAAAAGTAATAAGCGATCTCACCAGCGGCCTCATATTCATTGGTAGTCTCTGCGGGAGTTAAGAACGCTCCCGGCTGGAAGCCAGAGCGTGAACCCAACCGTGCCTTCCTTTATCAGTTCCGCGCTGATACTTCCACCGAGAAGGTTGGCAAACTCGGCCGCCAGAGTTAATCCGAGGCCGTGATGCTGGCCGTTATGACGCGGGCCTTCTTTTGCCAGGAGCGCTTAAACATGTGAGGCAAATCGGCCGCCGTCAGCGAGCTTAGTTTCATTCTCAAAGTGCAGCCTCACACTGTCGCCCGTTCGGCTTCCTTCTATTTTGACGGTCGAACATCCGCGCGAATGTTCGACCGCATTCCCGCAAAGGTTACCAAGCACGATGCCAAGAACGGCGGGATCAACCTCGGCTTCCAAGTCCGGAGCAAAGCGAAATTTCTGACTTGATCTGGCGTTCTGCCGCTCGGTTCCGCCAGGGCTCCCAGGCCGCAGCGATGGCCTGGGCGATGGGAACCTTGGCGCTTTGGAGCACGCGAGCACTGTCCTCCGTTCGGGTGAGATCCAAGAGACGGGATGCCAGGGACTCCATCGATTGAACCGTGGCCAATGCGTCACTCCATGATTGCTCAGACTCCTCCGCGCTTCCGGGAGTGGTGAGATTGACCTCTGCGAGAGCGCGTAATTCCCGCCAGCGGCGTCCGCAATTCATGGGCCGCGGCGGCCGTGAAGCGACGTTCACGAGCGAAGGCCGACTGCAGCCTGGCCAGAAGCTCGTTCAGCCTAACGACAATAGGTTGTAGCTCGAGCGGCCACGATTCCGTCAGAAATCGGGTGGCGAGCGACCCGGCATCGACCGCAGCCACACTCGCGCCCAGCCGGTTGAGCGGAACGAGGCTGGCGCGCACCCCGAGATAGACGAAGGCGCCGAGCGCGGCGAGCGCGATCCCACCGACAAGGAACAAGGTGTCCTGAATCGCAGCCAGTTGCCGATCGAGCGTGGTGCGATCGAGGCAGACAGTGAGAACGGCGTCAACTTTGGGCGGACGTTCGATCTCGTCCTCATAAGGTGGAGTGATGCGAACAGCCGCGCAGCGGATCACGCGGCCATCGGGCAATCGACTGTTGAAGAATGCAGGAGCCGCGAGCGAACCGGAATGCGCAGGGGAGGCGAGCGCTACCTAACGAGACGGAGCGCATGATCTCTTCGCCGGCCGGCGTCTGCAGCAGGAAGGCGACATTGCCATGCGGATCCTCCAGCTGCGAAACATCGGTGTCGGTAAGTTCGATCTTTAGATGGCCGTTCTTCTGTTCGACAAGCATTGTCATGGTCTGAAAGGTCGCCATAACCGAGCGATCGAGCTCCGCGATCAGCGCCCGGTGAATTTGCCAACGAAAAATCGTGCCGCCCAGAATGAGAAGGAGCATTCCACCCATGAGCAGACGAAGCGTGAGCTGGCCGCGAAGTGATTTCATGGCGCCTCGAGCACATAACCCAGGCCGCGTCGAGTCTGGATCAGCTCAGGTCCAATCTTCCGCCGCAGGTTATAAACCGCGGTATCGACGACGTTACTCATTGGACTTACAAGCTCGTCGTAGATGTGTGCTTCTATCTCTGAGCGTGGGACAACCTGGCCGCGGCGGAGGGCGAGATATCTACCAGGCGCCATTCGCGCGCGGTCAACTCCAACTCGACGCCATTACGGCGCAGGCGGCGAGAGGAGAGTTCCAACTCCAAAGCACCGATTCTTAAGAGGTCAGATTTCCTGCCATAAGCGCGGCGGCAAAGGACCTTGATCCGTTCGATCAGCTCGGCCATCGCAAAAGGCTTGATCAGATAGTCATCCGCGCCCTGGCGTAATCCATCAACCCGATCAGCCACGGTATCGCGGGCAGTGAGTAAGAGCACATGAGTGTTTTTTCCGGCGGCACGTAACCGGCGAAGAAGAGTTAGTCCATCGATTTTGGGGAGCATGATGTCCAGGACAATTCGTATCGTAGGCGTTCGCCTCCGCTGCGGCCAATCCTCTCCGCGCCGTCGGCCGCGATATCGACACTCGAATCCGGCATGACGCAACGCCCGGTTGACGGTCCGGCGAAGAATTGGTGAGTCTTCGACGAATAAAATGCGCATACAACGGGACTCAGCGCTCCAGGGTGGCTGACCTCCCTGGAGCGTGAGCGTGGCATTGCAGCCTAGGATGTAGGTGAATCAGGGGCGAGTCTTAAGTTTTTCTCAGGGCGACTATTCTGTGATGATTTGCACTAGTTGATCTCTTTCTCCCGAGACCTGATCCACGGTGAGAACGTTACCCACACCCGCAGCATAAAACTTATCCTCGAGGGCATCGGGTTCCAGCGGCGTAGTTTCTTCTGATTTAAGGCAGTGTTGGAAGGTGCCGAACGGCACGGTGACGCTCGCATTCAGTCCGATGGTCTGGGCATTATCCTCCGCGTTATTGAGTGAGAACTCCTGCCGATAGAAATCGCCGATTGCCGGGTGCGCTTTCATGATGATCCCCGGCTTATCATAGCTCACTCCAGCCATGAAGCTGCCGGCGATGGTGGCGAGTAACCCATCTTCTAGCTCGGCGGTGTTTTCGCCAGCATTACCCAAACGTTCCCGTCCTTATCCTGGGCAAACCAGTCCCGCGTATCCTCGGTCAGGACGCCATTAGTAAAAACGGAGTCATGGACTTCGACACAACTCACGCCGTCGATCACGCGCGTGATATGAGTGACGGCAAAGTTATCGGTGATGATGTCACCGCCGGACTTGCCCTTGTAGACAAAGGTGGTGCCGGGGACGAGCGGGAAGTAAGGGTTATCGATCTTGCTTACGAAGTTGGCCGGATCAATCACCGGATCGTAAGGCGCCGGGCCGAACTTCTCGCAAGCGGCCCGACGAACCTCAAATCCGCCCTCACAAGTGTCGAGAGCGTCCTTCAGATCGGCGGCCGCTTGTTTCTCGCAGGTACCGCGCGCAGTTGGGTCGGTGAGATTGACACACTTACCCAAAGCCGTTTGATAACTGCTTTGCGCAGCTCCATTACAGGAAGCGAGGGCAGCAGCGGCGGTTTGCTGGCAGGCATTTCCTGATTGCGCGGCGATCGGTTTGGCCGCGAGATTTGTGGCAAGGAGAGTCACGGCCGCGAGCACGCCCGCGACCAGCCACTGCCGTGATTTGTAGGGATCCTGTCTCGTCGTCATCCATTCTGTTTTCATTTCTTTCCTCCGCTGATGGTTGGTTGATTGCCGGGAATTAGGCTGCCCGGCAGATCCCACGATGACGGAACGAGTATGACAGGAAGATGACGATTTGAGAAAATCTTTCGTGGGGACCGCGAGGGGTTGAGCAGTTGAGAAGTTCACTGGTTGAGAGGCTGACCGGTTGCCGTAACGGATTGCGAAGCAAACGGCTGGGCTTTCAAAGGATGACGAAACGCGGGGATCGGCTGGTGGAGAAGAACGTCGCGATTCTCTTCTTCTTCCGAATTGCCGGGCAGCAATGAGAAGTGCGATCGGAGCGAAACGTTTCGGAGTCAGGATATCGGTGTTGCCAGAATTTAAGCTTGTAAATCCTGTCTAGGATTTTTGGGCCTCCACCAGTTCAAGCACCAACGGCGCGTCATCCTTTAGCCCAGCCCAACGGGCTGGGTAACAGATAAAGAAAATCCCGCGCCCCATCGGGGCGTGATCAACCGCACCCGCCGGTATTTCAAATCCACACATATTTTTCGTTGTCCCAGGCTGAGGGATGGCGCGCCCTCTGGCCCTGTTACCAGAATGTTTATTCGCGGTCATGATTGCGGGGAGGGTATCGCGACCTTTCAGGCCGCATGGGTTTGTGGACACGAAATGCCCAGCCCGTTGGGCTGGGCTGAGGGATGACGGCCCCTTGGGCCTGGGGTCAGGATGACGGCCCTGTTGGGCCTGGGGTCAGGATGACGACCCTTGGGCATGGAGTCATAGACCATTGTTACAGCAAGAGAGCGCCGAAAGGTTCATGAGATGGCTTCTAGTGCCTCTCCACGGATCGCAGCTCGCCCGGCACCGTCTTTCGCCCGCGGCAAGGGTTATTCGTAGCGCAGCGCCTTAACTGGGTCGACCCGGGCTGCAAAGTAGGCGGGGATAAGTGCGGCGACGGAACAGATGATAAAGGCTGCGACGCAAATCCGAATCACGTCACTGGGAATGACCTGGGCCGGGATCTCCGAGAATTGATAGACAGAGCGCGGAAAATCTCGATATGCAAGGTGCGCGCGAGCCATTGACTGAACTCATTCCGAAACCGGATCAGAGTCATTCCCTAGCGCCCAGGCCAGCAAAAGTCCCGAAGATACCCACGACCACGCCCTGAGGAGAAAGACGGCCATGATTTGGCCGATCGTGGCGCCGAGTGCTTTTATGATCCCAATCTCCTGCCGCTTCTGCACGGTGACCGTGATAAGCGTGTTCATGATTCCAAATGCCGCCACGACGACGATAAAGAAGAGGAGAAAGGTCATGACTGTTCGTTCGAGGCGCACGGCGTCGAAGTATTGCCGGTTCATCTCGATCCAGGTCTGGGCGTATTCCGAAGGGTCGAGCTCGGTGGAAATAGCAGCCTTGATCCGATCGACGTCAGTAAGGATTAACCGTCTTGACTGTGATCCCGTGAAGAGCGTCGCCTAACCCGTATAACTCCTGTCCGATAAATATCGTGCACGAGCAGGAACTCCGAGTCATGAAGGTATTGGCCGGTCTCGAAAATGCCGGTGACAGTCAGGTCCTTTGGCAGGACGACTTCGCGTAACTCATCGATCGCCTTGTCCTTTCCTCGCCCTGCTTCTTATCGAGCTCCTTCAGCTTGTCGAGAATCGCGCCCAGGTTACCGGGCGAATAGACAGTGATCTTGTCGCCGACGGTGATCCTGAGTTTCTGCGCTAACTCTACCCCAAGCACAGTCGAGTCACCGTCGAGATCGAGCTTGCCGAGCTTGATGAATTTTTCCAGCGGGATGACCTTTTCCTCCTGCTTTGGGTCGATCCCGCGAATCATCGGCGCCAGCCGCCGGTTCTGAAATTCGATAATCACCGGCCCTTGAATGTAAGGCGCGGTCGCAACTACTCCCGGGGTTTCGTTCAACTTCGGCATCAGCTCGCGCCAGTTAGTCATGACCCCGTCGGATGTGACCAAAATGTGGGCATCAAAGTCGATCACCTTCTGCCGCAATTGCGGTCGAACCCGGTCATGACCGCGATGACGAGGATGAGGACGGTCACGCCTAACGTCACCCCCAAGACCGAGATCAGGGTAATGATGGAAAGGAAGGTGCGCTTCGGTTTGAGGTAGCGAAGAGGCGAGAAAAAGGCTGAAGGGCATGGTCAAATCAGCGATACGGTGGCCGAAATTGGGCACTTGCCAATGGGAATCGCACTCCGGTCTGCCGGGTCGGGAATTCCTGGCGGAAGTCTTTTGCCCGCGCGATAAATCAGAATGCTTGGACAATCGCAATTATTCTGCTGGTGCTCTGGCTCGTCTGCTGGCTGGTTTTACATCTTGTCACCGGAGCGATCCATCTGTTGGTCATTCTCGCGATCGTCTTCATCGTCGCTGCGCTCGTCCGGCGGGCGTGAATAACGCGCAGTCGGCTCATAAATGGCTCCGTTGATCTCACCCTCACCTGGCGCTACGCGTCCTCCTTTGAAAGCCCGGCCGTTGCTTTGCATCCGTTACGGGAAAGCCCGGCCTCGCTGCGTCGTTTGCGGAGCTGCGTTACGGCCCCGAGGGAGAGGATTGACGTGAGGGCTTCAGGCTTCTCAGGGTTTCTCGGTATTTGTAGATGGCTCCGCCTGCCGCCCTGCAAGCAAACAAGGAGCGGCGGTTTGAAACCGCCGTGAACGCGCGGCAGCGCGTTCCTCCAGCCGGAGAGTGGAGAGCTTGCACTAGTATCTTGGCTGGGCGGCTTCTGTAGAGCAAGGACAGAGTGGCTGCGAAGTTACGTTTTGGGTGTCGTCCTCCATGTTCACGCGGACGGGACAGAGCCCCTCCTCCAAGAGAGTGTGAGCCTCGGCCTGAGAAAGTCGAGAGTGGCAGCGACGTGATGGCGGACGAGATTGTTGAAATTGACCTTGGCACGACTAACCCTCACTCATCGGGATGATGGAGGCGGGATTCCCGATCCTGATTGCGGGACGCGAATGGCTCCCGCCTGACTCCGTCGGTGGTCCATTTTCCCGAAAATGGGAGCCCCTGGTCGGCGCGCCCCGCCGACCGCATGCCGCGCGATTGGTCCGGAAACGACAGTTTACTCGGTCAAACGGCTGATCGGATTGCGAGCCGAGGACGTTCCCGAATCCGGAAAGCATGACGAATTATCGAATCGTTAGGCAAAAAAGGGCGCCCGTTGCGCATCGAAGTGCGTGGGCGCGAATTTGCGCCGGAAGAAATCTCCGCTCTGGTCCTGGCGAAGCTAAAGAGAGATGCAGAAAGGGCGCTCGAGCGATCGGTCTCGCGAGCGGTCATTACTGTCCCGGCTTACTTCAATGATGCGCAACGCAATGCGACCAAGGCGGCAGGGGAAGCCGCAGGGTTCACGGTGGAAAGGATCATCAACGAGCCAACTGCGGCCGCGCTTGCTTATGGCCTGGATAAGTTAAAAGAGAAGTCGCGCATTGCTGTTTATGACCTTGGCGGCGGAACCTTTGATATCTCAATCCTGGAGTTACATGAAGGCGTCTTTCGTGTCCTCGCCACGAGCGGCAACACCCGGTTAGGCGGCGATGATCTTGATGCGGCGCTGATCGCGGCTTGTTCGTTGCCTTTGCCAGACTGGCAAAAGCGAGAGCTGGTGATCGCGGCGAAGCATCAGCTCTCGACCGAGGAAGAGGTATGTATCGATGTCCCTTTGTCGGTGCTGAAAACCTCACTTACGAGCTAACTCGTGCACAGTTGGAGGAACTCGCGCGGCCGATCGTCGAACGAACCCGGACCCATTGCCGGCGCGCTCTCGCGGATGCAAGACTTAAGCCGGCTGATTTGGACGAGGTCATTCTCGCGGGAGGCGTGACTCGAATGCCGCTGGTCCGGCAATTTGTCGCGGAGTTATTTGGGCGCACACCGAACATTTCCCAAAACCCGGATGAGGTGGTTGCGCTGGGAGCAACGATCCAGGCGGGGATTTTGTCGGGTGCGGTGCGGGAGGTGGTTCTGCTCGATGTGACTCCTTTGTCATTAGGCATCGAGACCTTTGGCGGCCTGATGAATGTCATTATCCCGCGGAACTCGACCATCCCGATCAAGGCGCGGCGAGATGTTTACCACCGCGATCAATCAGCAACGGGCGATGAAGATCAAGGTCCTGCAAGGCGAACGGGAAATGGCGGCGGACAACTGGAAGCTCGGGAGTTCGAGATTGCCTTTGAACCGGCGCCGAAGCGGAGTGGCCCGGGTTGGGGTCCAACTTGTGATCGATGCGAACGGCATTCTCGAAGTGCTCGCCCGCGATACCCGGACCGGGGCTGAACAAAGCTCGCACTGCAAAGTGCCGTTGATGTTTCCGATGAAGCCGTCGAAGCGATGATTGCCGACTCGCTCGAGCACGCCTTTGACGACATGAGCGAGCGGGTCTGGACCGAGACCCGGCTGAAGGCGGAGGAAATGTTGGCCGGGGTCGAGAAAGGCCTGGCAATTGCCGGTGAGAGATGTTCGCCTAACGAGCAAAGGATAATCAGGGAAAAAGCGGCTGCTGTCCGGCTAGCCCTGAAACGCACGAGGCCGGGAAACTAAAAACTGCGAACGCGGCTCTCGATGAAGCGACGCAGGCACTCGCGGCCATGATCATGGAAACGGCCATGGCCAGCCAGGCGGGGCATCGAAGCGTTAGCCGCGAGCAGACAGGCCGGGATCGCCGATCCCGGCGACAACCCAAGCGAATTTCCGGTCACTCCGGCTTGGGGATGGCGTGACGCCGCCCGAGATTGCCGGCGCAGGCGAGGTCAGGCTCTGGCGGTGACTGGCGATCTCCTCCAGGAGCTGTTTTTCCTCCGGATAAATGGAGCCGGCTTTGGCCAGGGCAATGTATTGGTTGGCGATATCGACCTGATTGTCGTCATCGAAAGAAGCGCGGCATAGACCGCGATGTGAGGGTCTCGCAGCTGTTCCGGCGGAAGTTTTTGCAAGATCTCGAGGCCTTCGGTAGTTCGCCCGGTGCTGTAAAGTGAGAAGACGTAAGTGACGGCAACGTTAATGTCGTTAGGCGACTTTTCGTAGGCTTGTTTTGCAAGCTTTCGGCCCTCAGCCGTATTTCGATCGAGCAGGAGCGCCAGGCGAGCGGCGTTCGCTTCCAGGGAAACTTCCTCGGGTGAACTTTGCTGCAGACGCTGGGCGGTTTGGCGCAGATTGGGCAGGTCATTGGTCGAACGATAAATTTTGTAGAGCGCGTCGAGGGCTTCGCGCCGGGCGGTCGATAACTTTGAGACTTTCATGCCAAAGGGGCTCCGCTTCGGTGGTCAGTCCCCATTGGGAAGCGAGCCGAGCGAGCGCGAGTTCATGATCAGGATTGTTTTCCGCGGTCTTGAGTGCGGTTGACCAAAGGGAAGTAAATTCCGCCTCCGCCCCGCCGTGGCGCGATTGCCGGGCCGCGTAGGCCTGGTAAGCAAACTGCAAATACTCATCCTCATCCCAGGTACCGCCGCGGCTCCAGCGCTTGAGGCGGACCAGTTCCTGGTCTGGGCGAGCGAAGCCGCGATCGCGGCGACGGCTGGTGAATGATTCGCTAGGCTAGCGGGCAGGCGATCGATCCATTTTAAGGCATCGCCAGGGAGATTATTCTTATTCAGCCAGCTCACGAGCTGAGCGACATAACTGCCATCAGTGGTTGCGACTGACTTCACCTTTTCGAGCAGGGCATCGAACTTTTTAGGTTAAGTTTTCGGCAAAGATCGAGACACAAGAGGTAGTCGAAAAAGGTTACCTGTGGACTCATCTGTAACTGTTGCGCGAGATCGTTCGCGGTCTCAGTTTGATTCTGGCGCAAGGCGTCATCGAGGAGGGCGCGGAGGGCTTCGGTGCGAAATTGCGTGACCTTGCTCAAACGCTCAAGCTGCTCACGGGCCGGCGAACTTTTCGCGGGATCGGGAGAAAGAATCTGGAGCGCAGCGAGATTATACTGGTAGGTATCGTTGGCCGGCTCGGAAGCCACCGCGGCCGCGAAATGACGCTCTTCCTCGGCGACATTGCCCTGGGCGCGGGAAAGCCACCCGGCGACGACATGATAGGCCGCGCGTTCGCGGTCTTCAGGCGGAACGCGCCCCAAGGCCGCCCGGGCGATATCCAGCTGCCCAAAGCGTAGCGCAGCCGAAGCGAGATTAGCTGGCTGTCGACATCGGGATCGAGCCGTGCGACCTGCGCCCGCCAGGTGACGGTTTCACTGCGATTTTCTTTCTCGGTGATTTCCGCCAGGACGCGTGCGGCGACCACGGAATCGGGAGCAATGGTGAGCGCTTGGCGGGCGATCGTTTCCGCTTCCGGGAGATGATTCTGGTCGAGTTGATGGTCGGCCTCGGTCAGCAGCCGTGACTGATGCCAGCGGTTGAAAGCCCGGTGCGCCGAGGAAAAACAAACAGGCCCACTCCGAAACCGAAGCCGATGAAGAGCGCGAGGATGACGCCGTTAGGCAGCTGCAAACGGTCCCACCAAGGGAGCTGGTGGCGATGTTTGCGACGAACGCGTTTCAGTTGATCGACCATGCTTCGCAGTTTCTCTGCACTGCTCCGGGAAGATTGGCAAACCACCGGGGGCTTGTCGGCCCGGGGGAAACCGTTGCCTAACCAACTGGCTCAGGTGCGGTCTGCTCTTCGGCGGCGACCACAGGCACGGACTCAATATTTTCCATGACTTCCTCCCGCAGTCTCTGGCCCCAGACATAGCGGGCCAGCAAGACCTTGATCGTCGCGGTGAGAGGAGACGGCGAGGAGCGGGCCAAGGAGCCCGCCAATAAGCAAACCCCAGATGAAAATCGAGACGATAACGGTCATTGGATGTAAGCCGACGGAGTTACCAATGATGCGCGGGGCATAAAAGAGGCCCTCGAGATTTGTACCGCGATAAAGATCAACGTGACCAGGAACGGATGCCACCAGTCGCCCCATTGCGCGGCCGCGATCAAAGCCGCCGGCAGCCAGCAAATAACGATTCCGAGATACGGAATCATGGTCAGGTGACGACCAGCAATCCGATTAATGGGGCAAAATTCAGGCCAAACAGCGTGAGGGCTGCGCCAATCAAGAAGCCGTCGACGAGACAGACGAGCAATTGGCCGCGAAAGTAGGCGATCACATAACTATTAATCTGGGACAGGGTATCAGCGACTTCGTCCTTGAGCGGTGAGTTACGCAAAGGCAGATACTCGCGCCAGCGGCGCTGAATCGCGGGACCTTCCTTAAGCAGAAAGAAAGAATAGATCGGCACCATGATCAGGCTGAGCAGAAACCCAGTCACGCCAAGAAAGCCGCCTACACTTGTCTTCACCAGGACCCATAGTTTGGCGATTAAGTCAGGAAACTGTTTCTCGAGGGCGGGCAACTGCTTTTGCACCCAGTCCTGGATCCGTTGGCGATCCGCGGAAGTCAGTTTGGTCGGTGCCGGCTGAATGACTTCCGTATTTGCGCCCGCGGGGCCAGGAATCGGCGCCGGGGTTACTTCCGGCCGCGGCGTCGGGGTTGGCCCCCAAGCAGCCAGTTAAAGAAACCGGAGGTGGCACTGATTTCCCAGCCTTTTCGCTACCGCCAAAGGTATGCTCGTATTGGTAGATGAGATCAACCACCTTATCTCTAACTCCGACCGTGAGCGATGGTAACTGGCGGGCGAGAGTGCTGCTTTGCACTGAGATGAGGGCACGATCCACGCGCCAAGCGCGGCAATCGAAAGGAATGCAATCAAAATAAGAGTCAGCACCGCCTTGGTTCGACCAAAGCCGCGGCGGGCAAGATAAGTCACGACCGGGTCGAGAAGATAGGCGAGGATGACTGCGATCGCGACCGGGATCAGGATTGGCTGAAGAAAGGCAACCACGTTTGCGCCAATCCAAACGACCGCGATCACAATCCCCATCAGAAGGATAACAAAGATCGCGGTGAGCGACGCCCACATCGTCTTGCGTTGCCAGGGAGTGGGATACTTCTTCACTTGATCGGAGTCGCGCTCGCCGGCTCGGTTTTGCTCACCCCACTTTTCGCCTGCGCAATCTTCGTCGCCAGCCCCTTGTTAGTCGGATCCAGCGCAAGCGCCTTCTGCCAATACTCGAGCGCTTTCGCCTCCTGGTTCATTGCCGTGTAAGTGTCGCCGATATGTTCGAACACCGTCGGATCGTCTTCCTTCAGGACGCGGGCGGCATTTAGTAACTCCGCAATGGCCTGCTCGTATTTGCCCTGGCGATAATGCAGCCAGCCAAAGCTATCGAGATAGGCGCCATTATCCGGGTCGGCCCCAAGCGCGCGTTTGATGTATTCCTCGGCCTCTTCCAAATGAGTGTTTTGATCGGCCCAGAGATAGCCGAGATAGTTATAAGACTCGGCGGCGTTATCGGGATCGATCGCAATTGACTGCTTGAAAAGATCCACCGCCTTGTCCATCAAGCCGGCGCGTTCGGCGGCGGCGCGCCGTATTCAAAGTAGAAGCGGCCATTGGCAATATCCTGGCCCTGGGCTTCTCCTTCATGCAATGCTTCCTCGAAAGTGATCACTGATTCCTGGTAGTGCTTTGCTTCGCGCAGGGCGACGGCGAGCATATAAGTTAGTTGCGCTGCGGTTGGGAAATGGCGGCGTGCCTCCTGCAAAACCCGGACCGCTTTCTCATTATCGCGGAGATTGAAAAGGAGCACTTCCGCGAGGTGAACATAGTTATCCGGTTGCGCCGAGTTGATCAGCAAACTCTGTTCGTAATTGGCCGCGGCTTTGGCATAGTTGGCTTTTGCTTCATCGAGCTTTTTCTCTTTCAGACACGCCTTGCCTTCCTCTTCGTATACCTCGCCGAGTAACTCGTAAGTCTGAAACTTCTCCGGGTGCTGTTGAATGATTTCCTGAAGCATCTCGATCGCTTTGCTCCGCTGATTCGTGAGCATGAAACCAGTGGCCAATTTTTCCTCGCCCCCGAGTCGTTAGGCTGAAGTTCCAGGACCCGGAGATAGAGTGGGATCGCGGCCTGCACCTGCTGGGACGCGGCAAAATAGTCGGCGGCATCCTTGAGCACGGAGGCGTCGCTCGGTGCGAGGGCGAGCGCTTTCTGAAAGACCGCGTTCACCTTCTCGAGGTCCTCCGGTTTGGGGTTCTTGTCCGGTTGCGCCATCAGGGCGAGATAGAGTTTTCCGAGCTGGGTCCAGAAAGAGGGATCATTGGTGTCGACTCTGGCCGCACGGTCGAGAGTGCGGATGGCGCCCTTGCGGTTGCGAGCGGTAAGCAGCACCTCCGTCAACCGCTGGTAACCTTCAATCTCGTTAGGCGCGAGTTCCACCGCCTTTTCGGCATACTGCGTCGCCGGTTCCATCTTCCGGAGATACTTGGCATAGATATAAGCCAGCTGAAGATAGGGCTCGGGCTCTTTCGGCTGGGCCTTGACCGCGTCCTTAAGAATGTCGATGGCGCGCGTGTAATCGCCCTGCTGGGTGAGGAGATAGGCCACCCTGGTGGCAAGGTCGACTTCACCTGGATCGATATTTAGGACCCGTTCAAACGCCGCCAGCGCCTTTTCACTTTCTCCATCATCCTGGAGATCGAGTGCCTGGACATAATCCAGCAGGGCGCGCGCTTTGCGCTCGCCTTCCGGGTGAAGGGCCAGATCTTTGGACGCGTGGAGAATGACGGAGTCATCCTGGCCGTTACTTTTCGTCGAAGCCGCAGCCGGCGTGGATTGAGGCCGCACATTTATCGGCTCGGCGAAAGCTGCTGAAACGGCGAAGAAAAGAACAGTGGAGGTTATCCACCTAAGACAAATTGGGCTTTTTCGTCCGCGTTTCCTCATCGAAAGAATCGTAATGGCGCTCGAGAGCGGGCGCAAACCACGCTACCCGACGGCAAACCAAACCGCCTGACCCACCTACGGAGCATCCTTCTCTCAAGCACAAATGAGGCCGCCTTCACCGTCTGCTTGCCAGGTCGCTGGAAGGGTTCCTTTCCGAAATTCACAATCACCCGGTCGCCCGTGTCCCAATCGGAATACTGAACCGAGCGATCGTTCGTTAGCCAGCCGTGACCGGTCATGCCGGCAAAACCGATCTTTGCGCGGACGGACGCGATCGCGCGATAACTGGCGACATACTCCGCTTTGCTGACTCTCCCAAAGGCGCCGATCGATGTGCCACATCGGCATGGTTCCATAAAGGATGTTGAACAGGTCTTTTTCCAGGCAAAGGGGCGGCTTTGAAAATTTGTGTCCCGCCAGACCCATGTCCCCGCGACATAGTCATGAAAGGCTAATTGATAAAGTGGGATCCGGGTCCTTTCGTCGAGAATGACAGCGGCATCTGCGGCGTAACTCTCGCCCAGGTCAGTCTCATAACCGCCGGCGGGAATTCTGAGTTCCGGGTCAGCATAAGTGCGGGAGTGACATTAAGCCTTCGAAAAATCCACTCCCGGAAGTGACCAGGTCGGACAGAGTCCTTCGCCGGAACCGGTAACCATTCCCAGTTCCTGAGTCTTTGGCAGAATCGGCGAGACGCGCGGCCTGGTTTTCCTCGATCGTCGATGGATGTCGCGGACTCAGGCAGGGAGCCAGCTGGACCGCCAAGGTGTCGAAATAGAAAAGCTGAGTGCCGTAACTTTCAATCAGGCTCCTGGCTTTTTGCACCCACAGCGGCAGCTGGTACTTTGCGCAAATCCTATCCCAGCTTCTGGGGTCGCTTTGGCGGAGAAGTTGATCCGGTTTTAATTCACCGGTAAGTGACGGCGTTAGGCCAGCCGCGGCGGCCGACCCGGAAAAGGTTGCCCGTTGGCATGTGATAGGAGCCAGCGACCCAACCCTGGCGCTTGATTCCATCGAAGAGTGCGCGGTCGATTGGGTGTTTGCCATAGAAGAGCGCGAGCCCGCGCTCGATGCCGGCGGACTTCATTTCCGTCACAAGCTGCAAATCGTCCGTCGGATTTTGTCCCCAGAGATAGACATAGACGCCGTCCTTGAGGTTGGCGATCGCCGGGCGATTCGAGACTCGGTCGCGCAAGGGGCGCAGCTCGGGATGTGCACGCAAAAAGTATTCGCGATAACTCCTGGCCAAAGCGACATAGCCGCCGCGGTCAAAGAAGCTGTAGTTAATCCGCATCGGTAAGGCGTAGACCGGTCCGGTATCCCGGCCGCCGTGACTGATTGGGTTGCAAAAACTATCCAGCCGGACAGATAACCCGCGGGTGAGATCAGTGAGTCCCCCACCAGGGCTGGCCACCGTTCCAAGTGTAGGGCTGGCGAATTCTGGTCGAGCGATCGAGTGGAAGAAGAACTCCTTCGCCGCTCGTGTTCTGGACTATAAGACCAGTTCGCGCCCGGGGGCGAGGAAGTGGAACGGATAACCAGGCGCGGCGACGTAGTGAAGGTCTCCGTTTTCGATTTTCAGATCAAAACTTGAATCCGTCCCGGCAGTCAGCGTGATCGTTAGGCTAAGATTTCCGCTCGTGCTCGAGACCTGACAGCTGAGCGAGTTTGGAGTTATCCGAAGTGATCCCGGATCGACGCGATAACCGGGGCGCGCTTCCTGGCGCCAGGTGAGGTTATCCCGCTTATCGAGCACCGTGAGGGAGCCATCGGCGGCCGAGAGTTCAATCCGCAAGGCCGCATTCTCCAGTCGAGGCGGGTTCGTTTGCGCTTGTGCTCCAACCGCAATATGCCCGAAAAGAAAACGCAGACCGGCGGCCGACGCAGCCAACGAACAATCATCCCAGCGGCAATTTCGCTTAACCGGCCCGCGATACCAGAGATTCTTGCCGCCATCGCGCGGTGACGGCCGAAGCCCCTCCGAAGCTAGTGCTCCGTGCTAATGCGCAACCCGGTGGCTTGCGCGCACCGGCTAATTTCAAAGGGACCCGGAGCACGCGCATGTGACCAGGCTCGCACTAATTCCGAGGGGCATAACCGGTTACGGCGGAGACGCAATACCAGGTTACCGAACTCGTCCGTGGCGCGACATCTTGTCTGTGGTGTGCACCGGGCAGCCTGCCCAGCTACGTTACGACTTATAACGCAAACGCTTCTTGTGGCGGTTTTCTTTCATCCGCTTGCGGCGTTTGTGCTTCGAGATTTTTGCTTTTCGTCGTTTTTTCAGCGAGCCCATAGGAAGATTTCAATCTGCCGATTTCGGAGTGCCGACTTTCAGCATCTGAAACCACAAAGCGATCAGTTCCAATCGCGAGCACCGAAAGTAAAGGGATTGGGCTGCTTGGCAACAAGTTTGTCGGGTTCGCGGTTGTAGTGATCTCGGGGAGCGCGAGCGCCTCGCCCGCTGTGTCACGCGCCTCGCGGGACACTTCTTCGGATCGGGTGGGTTCTTGAGTATGTGTGGCGCTTAGCTTTGGCGAAGCGCCGAAGTGCGAGGCGCGGCGCCCGCGCTCCTCAAATCACCGATCCAGGCTACAACGCTGCGCGCAGCTCCGCGACATGCTCGGCCGGTTTCACTTTTCGCAGGATGGCGGCAATTCGGCCAGCGCCGTCGATGACGAAGGTGGTCCGCTCCGTGCCCATGTATTTCTTGCCAATCATGCTCTTCTCCACCCAGACGCCGTAGTCGGTGACAATTTTTTCTCCGGATCCGACAAAAGCGGAAAGGGGAGGGAATATTTGGCGATAAACTTTTCGTGACTGGACGCGGAATCGATGCTGACGCCGAAAACCTCCGCCCGATCCTGAAAGTCGGGCCAGGCGTCGCGCAAACCACATGCCTGGGCGGTGCAACCAGGGGTGTCGTCCTTTGGATAGAAATAAAGGACCAGCGGCGATCCGCGAAAATCATTTAGCGTAACGATTTGGCCCGCGCCGTATTTTCCACCTACCGCGGTGGCGGTGAAATCGGGCGCAGGGTCACCAACGGCGAGCTGCGAGTTATTGGCGGTCATTTTCGAGGAGGATAATCAGCACCCCGACGATGCACAACAACGTGCCCATGAGCAGGGCTTCGTATTTTTCGAGGGAACGGAGTTTGACCTGTTCGATCCCGATGAGAGCGAGAAAGTAAACACGACTCGTTCCGGCGATCGTGGCTGCGGTCAGAATGATGGTGAGCAGAGCGAATCCGTGCCAGCCATAGCGCACTCCGGAAACGTAAACCGGCACGAAGGCTTCGCAGGGTGAAAGGTGAGGAGGGCGAGCAGGTCCCGATCGCGGCGAGGTCGGAACGAGTGAACCTCGCAGGGCTGGGAAGATCGTTTGGATGAGGGTCATGTTCGTGCTCGTGCTCGTGAGCATGTTGATGCAGTGAGAATAGTGGGGCCGCCCGAAGTGCAGGTGAGTATGGGTCCGACCGCGCATTTGCCTAACGATATAGAAGAGGCCGAAGGCGATCAGAATTCCGCCGGCAATTCGCGGAAACCAGTCCCCAATCCGCGCACTTAGAGCGATGCCGAGCCAGGCGACTCCCAGACCCAGGAGGGCGGTGAAGGTGGCGTGACCGGTGGCGGCGATGGCAGTGACTCAGCAGAGTCTTGGCCCGGTTCCAGCGTTGCATCCGTGCGGCTAAAAACAAACGGCAGCCAATGGGTCGGGATCGCCGCATGGAAAAAGGCGATGCCGAACCCGGTGATGGCGATGGTCGTGAGAACCGAATCGTTCATTTATTCGCTATCTCTTCCTCTTAATCATTCCCGCCCGTTAACAGGAAAGCATCAGAAGACGCGTTCCCGGCAGTGCTTGCGTTCGTCGGCCAAGAAGCTTGACGACCGATATCCCGCTGCCAACGCTGCCCCGCCAGGCCGATTCGCTGACCGAAGACTGGGCCAACCGGTATGCGCAACTAAGAAACCATTGTTTCCAAAACGCGTTTGCGCGCTCGATCTGGCCAACGCACTGATCGATCTGCGCGAAGTCGAATCACGGCGTGATATGGCAGGCGCTTTCCGAGACGTTCCAAGCCTTGGTCTGCTTGGCTCGCGCGAGTGAAATCGCCTGCCGAAGCACATCTTCCCGACGCAGCCAAACAAATCGCGGTTTTGGCAGGAGCGCCGACAGGGCGGCCAGATCGGTCGCTTGTGCCGCGAGGCGAAACCCAGGCCGGATCACCTGGAGAGCGTGGTGCAAATGGCGTGGCATTATCTTGGCGCCGGGCAAGCCGTTGGCCCCAGTGGTGCGACGCATCGCACCGCGAAAGAACTCGATCGGTGTCAGATTCTCGGGGGCGAAAGTAATCCCGTAAGTCTTGCCCGCAGCTTGTCGCTGAAAAACTCGCCCGGCTTTCCCGCGACCTTCGAGTCGGTCAATACTTGGCAAAGGAGATTGCTTCCCGAGCGATGGGTCGTGCAGATGAGATAGCTTTCAGTGGTGGGATTGCCGGAGAAGCCGACGGCTTGCGGGAGCATGCGAGAGTGCGAGCAACGTATCTCGCTTACCGCGGTGGCACGAGTGCGAAATCACTCGATGAACAATTCCTTTGGTAATTGGTGATCCCAAAACGCGTCTGGAAATCGGGCTGGTGGGATTTGAACCCACGGCCTCTGCGTCCCGAACGCAGCGCTCTACCAAGCTGAGCCACAGCCCGTGCTCTACCAAGTTTTCCAGATCGATGGCCGATAGCGAATGCCAATTCGCTAGCGCGCCGACGGGCGTCTACTATGCGCGAGGAAGCGGCGCGGCGGAAATACCCAAGGGAATGAGTCTTCGAATCTCAAGGAACGGCGCGCTTCGCCGTAACCCGTAACGCACGCCCGAAGCGACGCAAGGCCGGGCATGGCCGTAACGGATGCAGAGCAACGCGCCGGCGCTTTCCAAAGCGCCGTTTCTCGGTCTCGACTCCTGGCCGGTGCCCGGGAGAAATCCGTTGACAAGGCCTCACCTGCACGCATTATCCGTGTTCCTTTCGCCGATGATGATTGCTTCGATTCCCGCCTCTTCTCCCTAACGAATGGCGCGATCCTGCAATTTCCGTCGGAAAGCAGCCGATCCGTTCGTTCCTTGCGCAATATGACCGCTCAACTCCTGCAGGACGCCGCCAAAGTGATTCCGAATCAACAGCTCCTGATCAACGTCGTTTCCAAGCGTGTGCGGCAGCTTGGAATTGGTCATCGTCCATTGGTTGAAGCCACCCCAAGTCCTCCCTCACCGATATCGCGCTCAAGGAAATCATCGCTGGCAAGCTGACCTTCGAAGAACTAAAGACGCCAACGCCGAGGCGTAGTCTTCGCCGGGCCGGTCCACGCTGCATGGCCGCCGAGACCATTCTAAATCGCAAAGGCGTTACGCGATTTCCACATCCTTGAGCGGATCGAAGCCGGGGTGGAATTGAAAGGCAGCGAGGTGAAGTCCATCCGTGCTGGCAAAGCGAACATCGGCGACGCGTTTGCCCGGATCGAGAACGGCGAAGCGTTCCTTTACGGCGCCGACATTCAGCCCTACGAGCGGGCGAGCCATGAAGTGCCGGCGCCCAAGCGGGTGCGCAAACTTCTCCTCCACCGGCGGGAGATCGACAAACTTTACGGCCTAACGAATATTGCCGGCCGCACCCTGGTAGTGCTAAAGTTCTACTGGAAAAACGGCCGCATCAAAGCCGAGCTTGGCGTCGCCCAGGGCAAGGAAGCGCGTGATAAACGGCTGGATTTGAAAAAGCGGGCAACCGATCGGGAGACCGCGAGGGAAGTGGCGCGCTTTAACCGCAAGCATGGGTGAGGCAGGGAGAGAGGTTGCATCGTTAAAAAGTTACATCGTTACATCGTTGAAGTTCGGAGCGGTTGAACCGTTGTCAGCGTTGCCCAACGCAAATGCCGCTTCCCGCTGCTTGATTTTTATCGCGGATCTCACGATTCACGAACGTTCATCCACGCTGGGCGAAACTCTCATTCACAATGTAACGTTGTAACCCTTGTAACGATGTAACGGTTTTAACGATTTAACCCTTTAACCATGTAACGAACCCATGTCCCCACTCTTCCTCATCTTCCTTACCGTCTTCATCGACATGGTCGGCTTCGGCATCATTATCCCGGTGCTGCCGCTTTATGCGGAACATTTTCACGCCAGCCCGGTCGAGATTGGCTGGCTTACCGGGATTACTCCGGGATGCAGATTATCTTCGTTCCGATTCTCGGCCGTTTGTCAGATCGCTTTGGTCGGCGGCCCGTCCTGATCGTTAGTCTCGCCGGGACCGCGATTGGTTTTTCTCATTATGGGCTGGGCTTCGTCACTCCAGCTGCTCTTCGTTGCTCGAATCATTGATGGCGCGAGCGGCGGAAACCATTTCCACCGCCCAGGCTTATATCGCGGACATCAGCACCCCGGAAAATCGTTCGCGTTCGATGGGTCTGATCGGGGCGGCTTTTGGTCTCGGGTTTACTTTCGGTCCGATGATCGGCGGTATTCTCAGCCGGATCTCGTACAGGGGCGCCGTTTTTATTTTGCAGCCGCGCTGGCAGCGGTGAACGTCGTCCTGCTCTATTTCATCCTGCCGGAAAGTCTCGCGGCCGAACATCGCTCAAAGCCGGCCGATCGCTCGCGGATGTCGGAGATTTTTCAACACGGCAACGGGCGACTCTTCGGCACCATTGTCGCGACCTATTTTTCACCATCACCGGGTTCGCGATCGCTGACCACGCTCTTTGCACTCTTCACCGAAAAGCATTTCCGGATTCGATGCGCATCAGACCGGTTACATCTTCGGATTTATCGGCATCATCAGCGTCATCCTGCAAGGCGGGTTGATTGGCCGGCTGATCAAGATCTTTGGCGAGACCGCGCTCGCTCGATTTGGCTTGTTCATGCTCTCGATTGGCTTGGCGATGCTCGCCTTTGTGCCCAGCCTTTCGATGCTCCTGCTGATGTGCGCGGTGATTGCCATTGCTAATGGACTGAGCACGCCGACGCTCAATGGCCTCGCTTCGCAAATGATTGATCGCGGCTGGCAAGGGCGCGCACTCGCTTTGATGCAATCCGCCGGAAGTCTGGGTCGGCTGATCGGTCCGCTGCTCGCCGGCTGGCTGCTCACGTTCGATCTCACCCGGCCGCTGCATGAGTATGCGCGGACTCCGCTTCTCGCCAGCGGCGCGATTCTGTTGATCGCTTTTGCCCTCGCGCTCACCGTGCGCAAACCGGCGCAGGACAAAATTCCGCCGGCGATGGCGCTCGAAGCCGACGCATGAATCTGGGAGGCAGCGCTCTTTGTGCCCCGACGATCGCTGGCGCTAAGGCCGCTCCCACATTTCCATGCGAGATGCCTGCGCGTGCGCTCCCCAGCGCTGCTGCTACAATCGGGGGATGAAGCGATCGCTTTTTCTAACGTTAGGCGGCATCGGGCTGGGCGCCTGGGCGATCTCGCGGTGGCTGCGGAGCGATTACTCTTTCGCCAACAAAACGGTTGTCATCACCGGCGGTTCACGCGGGCTTGGACTGATGATTGCGCGGCGGATCGCGAAGGAGGGCGGTCGGCTGGCGCTGCTCGCGCGTGATGAAGATGAATTGGCGCGGGCCTGCGACGAGTTACGTTCGCTCGGCGGCAACGCGATTCCGGTTTCCTGCGATCTGCTCGATCGCACCCAGTCGTTAGGCGCAATCGAAAGTGTGCTCGATCGCTTCGGACGGATCGATGTCTTGATCAACAATGCCGGGATCATCGAGATCGGTCCGCTCGAAAACATGCGCCGACAGGACTTCGAGAAATCGATGGCGCTTCATTTCTGGGCGCCCTTCAACCTCATGCAGCAAATCATTCCCCATATGCGGCGCGCGGGTGGGGGACGGATCATGAATATCGCGTCAATCGGTGGCAAAGTCGCGGTGCCGCACATGGCGCCTACAGCGCGAGCAAGTTCGCTCTCGTCGGATTATCGGATGCGCTCCGGGCCGAGCTGGCCCGCGATGGCATCAAGGTCACGACGGTGAGTCCGGGGTGATGCGGACCGGTTCGCATTTGAATGCGAAGTTCAAAGGGAATCACGGCGCGGAATTCGCCTGGTTCTCGCTCTCGGCGACGCTGCCCCTTTCGGCCGTCGATGCTGGGCGAGCAGCGGAGCTGATTGTCGAAGCCTGTCGCCGTGGGCAATCGTCGCTTATCGTCGGTCTGCCGGCACGAATAATCATCGCAGGAAACGCATTGTTCCCGAGCCTGACCGGCGAAGTGATGAAGTTGATCAATCGCCTTCTGCCCCGGCCGACCGGAGTTGAAGGCGATCAATTAAAATCGGGTCGGGAAGCGCGCGAGGAAGGGAACGTGCCGAAATGGATCGCGCGTTTCGGCGAGTCGCCGGTCGCGCAGAACAACGAATCGTAAATCGGCCCGGTGCGTGGCAAGCGGCTTTTTCGTTAGTCTGGATTTCCCGGAATCGATTATCGCCGCACTCGTTAGGCTGGATCCGCGACTGAAAGGAGTCCGCTGGTGCAAGGCGGAACAAGATTCATCTCACACTGGCTTTCCCTTGGCCAGGTGGAAAGCCGCGCAGAGGAGATCCTGCGGACGCATCTGAGTTCGATTCGCTTTCATTCTTTTTCCTGCCGCTCCAGGGCCTCGGAACTTTCCCAGGCAAAGGATCTCCAAAAATTCTCTGGTTAGGCGTCGGCCACGGGCATCCGCACTTATTTCAACTGCACAAAAAGTGACCGACGCCGCCCTGCGCGCCGGTTTGCAGCCTGACCTTCGTCCCTGGCATCCGCACGTCACGCTCGCACGCTGCGAGCATGTTTCCGCGGAGAGGCTGCGCCCGCTTCTGCGTCAGCATGAAGGTCTCGATCTCGGTTTGGTGCCGATCAATTGCTTTGCCTTGAAATCCAGTCTGCTCACGCCCGCGGGCTCGATCTACACGACGGAGGTGTCGATCACGGCCAGCTGACTTCGCTTGCAATCTCTATCTGGCGTTTTATACCCGCGGGATGCAACCTGCGCTTCTCCGGTTCCTCATTTTCGGGTTTTGCCTAACGACGACCTTCGCCGCCGAGGCGCCGCCCGCGGTGTTGTCGCCCTCAAGGCCGCGCGCTTTTTGATGGGAAATCGAAAACGATTTTGCCTAACGGCGTCGTCGTGGTTGAAGGAAACACCATCACCGCGGCCGGCAGCGGCGTTTCCATTCCCGAGAATGCGCAGATCATCGATCTCGGCGACGCCACCTTGTCCCCCAGGTTCATGGATGCGCACACCCACCTCACTTCCGATTTTTCCGGGAACTACAACGAGCGCCGACTTCACGTTCTGAGCGAGAACATTTCGCAGCTCGCGCTCGAGATGATTCCAAATGCGCGAGTCACACTCGAAGCTGGTTTTACCAGTGTGCGCGATGTCGGGGGCGGCTTTCCGAATTCGCACGACTTCCCCGATGTCTCTCTCCGCAATGCGATCAATGCTGGCATTGTTCCAGGACCGCGAATGCTTGTCGCAACCCACGGCATTGGCGCGACTGGCGGACATTTTGATGGCACCAACGGGTTCCGCGATTTTCTCTTCGGCGAAGAGCCGGAATGGACGGATGGAATCGCCGACGGGCCGGATGCGATTCGGAAGGCGGTTCGATTCGAAATCAAAAATGGAGCCGACGTGATCAAAGCGGCGGTTTCGGGAGGAGTCTTGTCGTTAGCCGATGAAGTTGACGTGCCGCAACTCGATCCTGCAGAAATGGCGGCACTGGTCGACGAGACCCATCGGTTGCGAAAGAAGGTTGCGGTTCACTGCCATGGCGATACCGCGGCGAAGGAAAGCGATCACGGCCGGCGTCGATTCGATCGAGCACGGCTCGTTTTGAAACCGGATACTTTGCAGTTGATGAAGCAGAGGAACCTATCTCACGCCAACGTTGATGGCCTCCGGATTGGATCATGCGGAAGATCAGCCAATATCCGCCGTCGGTTCAGGCGAAAGCGAAAGCGGCTACCGAAGCGCGCTCCGAGATGTTTCGTAACGCTCTCAAGATCGGCGTGAAAATTTCCTTCGGAACGGACGCGTCAGTTTTCCACATGGGCAGAACGCAAAAGAGTTTGCGCTCATGGTTGGGCTGGGGATGAAACCGATCGATGCGCTGCTGAGCGCGACGTCGGTCGATGCTGATCTTTTGGGTGTCGCGAACAAGCTTGGTTCGCTTGAGAAGGGAAATTGGCGGACGTGATCGCGATGCCCGGTGATCCAACCGAACGACATCACCGTAACCGAAAAGTCTTCTTTGTGATGAAGGACGGGAAAATCGTAAAAAATGATGTTAAGCCATGAATGTGCAGCTGGTTAACTCATTTGATATTATCGTAGAAAATTCGCTTAACCGGCGTCGATTTCGGCAGGTCTAAACGTGCTTAAGCCGCGATGAGATTCGAAAATCAGGTCGCAATTGTTACCGGCGCCGGCCGCGGAATCGGTCACGCGATCGCGCTCCGGCTAGCCGCGGAAGGCGCGCGTGTCGCCTCGGTGAGTCGGAGCGAAGCGAACGCCCAGCGGACCGCGGATGAGATCAACGCGACGCATGAGAGCACCGCGCGCGCTTATGCGGTCGATGTTGCCGATCACGCCGCGGTCCACGAAGTCGCCGGGAAAATTTTCGCCGACTTCGGACGGGTGGACATTTTGGTGAACAACGCCGGGGTGACCCGCGATAATTTGAGTATGCGCATGTCGGTCGAGGATTGGGACACGGTCGTCGATACCAATCTCAAAGGTGCGTTTAGTTTCATCCAGGCGGTGGTGCGACCGATGGTCAAAGCAACGCAGCGGCCGGATCATTAACATCAGCTCAATCGCCGGTCTGACGGGCAATGCGGGCCAGGCAAATTACGCTGCGAGTAAAGCGGGCTTGATTGGCCTAACGAAAACGCTCGCGCGAGAACTGGCCAGTCGCGGGATCACCGTCAACGCGGTCGCCCCGGGTTCATTATGACCGACATGACGGGTGTGCTCCCGGACAAGGTGAAGGAAGCGGTCCTGGCCCAGATTCCGTTAGGCAAATTTGGTGAAGGCGCGGACATTGCGGCGGCGGTTTGCCTTCCTCGCCGCGCCGGAAGCGAAATGCATCACCGGACAGACGCTGACGGTCGATGGCGGGATGGTGATGTAGCAGTTCCTCGATTGGGGAGCGCACGCGCCTCGCGTGCGGTTGAAGCCGGCCTCGGGCTTCGCCCGCACGGTGCGCGGCGGCGCCCTCGCCGCGAGCATCGTCGCGCGCACATGAGAACTGCGGAACCGTTTGAGAACCTTCGTCCGTTTGGCGAGGCGCCGAACGCGCGCGCACGCGCCCAGATCCGCTGTGCGCGCCACTCTAGATTCTTTCGGTCACTACAAGCTCGAGTCACATGGAGTGTCCGAGGCTCAGCCAGGCTGGTCATCCATCAAGGCGCTGACGCAAATAGCACTGAATCTGCTCTCAAAGTTAGGCAGTGAAATCCTCTCCATTGTCGCTGCGATCATTCTCGCCTGGTAGCGCATACGAGCGACTCAACCCGCCGGTCACCTATCCGCCTGGCATCCTGATTCCCGACGATCCCGTCAATCCGAGATTACGCCTAACGACGTTCCATTCACGGTCGGAAAATTCCATCTCACCCCGCTGGCGCATTTCGCGCTCGATGCCCGGGTCTTGCATCGCAAAACATATCGCTACGCACAGCCAAGCGGCGCTCGTGCCGGTCGATCTCGCCGTTGGCTGGGGACCGATGTCAGACCAGGCGGTGCTCGACCAGCTCAGGTCAGCCAAAGCCGGCGTTTCTTTTTTACGAATGGCAGCGCCAGCCCCCGCTCGACCCTGACCAGATTACCCGGCACACCAACCAACCTGCATCTTATCCCTTCGAGCCCGGCGCTGGAAGACTTGTGCAGAGTCACTTCACGGCGGCGAACTGATTCATCTCAAGGCTTGCTCGTGGAAGCGACGGGACCGGGAATCGGCACCTGGCGCAGCTCGCTCACCCGAACCGACAGCGGCAACGGCGCGCTGCTGAACTGGTCTGGCTCGAGGAACTGCATCGGCTTCGTTAGGCGAAACGGTTGCGCCTGATTCCTTCCCGTTTCATGGTGGGAAGATGAGCACTGGAAAAGCGACTTTCGGAGCAGGCTGTTTCTGGGGGCGTGGAATCCGTTTTCCGGCAAACTAATGGGGTGAAGGAGGCGATCGTTGGCTACGCCGGCGGCGCTGACCGAGAATCCGACTTATGAAGATGTTTGCAGCCACGAGACTGGTCATGCCGAAGTCGTCGAGGTGACCTTCGATCCCGCGGAAGTTTCCTACGAGCAACTGCTCGACGTTTTCTGGCGCAAACCATGATCCGACAACGCGCAATCGCCAGGGACCAGACATCGGTTCGCAATATCGATCGGTCGTTTTTCATCATACGCCTGCGCAAAAATCGGCCCGCTGAGGCTAAGCGTGCCGAACTGGACAAGAGCGGCCGTTTTCGCCGCCCGATCGTGACCCAAATCGAACCCGCGCCAACCTTTTACCGGGCCGAGGAATATCATCAGCGATGCTCGGCCAAGCACGGTCGCACGCACTGCGCGCTTAGCTGCTGATCGCGCGCGACGGATGAAGCCGCAAGTTATCCGCACGACCAACTTCGTCGAAGACGCGGCGGCTTTCATTCTCGAACAGGCACGAATCGCACTCGCGGAGCGCGGTGAATTTCGAAATCGCGCTCTCGGGCGGGAACACACCCACGACCGATCTATGCCGGGATTTGGCCGGATCGTGCTGCGATCTGCCGTGGAATTGTGTCCGGTTCACTTTCGGCGATGAACGTTGTGTTCCGCCTAACGATAAGGAAAGCAATTTCCGCATGGCGCGAGCAGCGCTCTTCGAGCCCTACGAAGTCCCGCAGCGATCGATCCTGCGTTTGCGCGGCGAGATTGATCCGAAGCTGGCGGCACAGGAATACGAAGACGCGCTCGCCCTCCTTGCCGCCAGGAGGGAGAAACGATTTACCGTCATGATCTGATGCTTCTCCGGATGGGAGACGATGGGCACACGGCCTCGCTTTCCTGGGACCGCGGCCCTGGAAGAAAACCTCCGGCCGGTAGTGGCGAATTTTGTTCCCCGGCTGGAGGCCTTTCGCCTAACGATGACCTATCCGCTCATCAATCAATCGCGCCAGGTGCTCTTTCTCGTCAGGCGGATAAGAATGCCGAGGTCCTCGGCCGCGTTCTCGCGGGCGACGGAAAGTATCCGGCGGCGCGGGTCGCCCCGACAAGCGAGCGGTTGACCTGGATGATCGGCGAGCGCGCCTAACGAGATGCCGAAGACACGCGCGGTTCTCGTTACCGGTTCCGCCGGGGTTGATCGGCTCGAGACCGTGCGCCGCTTTGCCTCCGAAGGTTTGCGCGTGATTGGGATCGATAACGATTTGCGTCGGCAATTTTTGGCGACGAAGCTTCAACGCCCGACCCGGGACGCCTTGCGGGAGGAATGGCCGGAATACGAGCATCACGATCTCGACATTCGCCGATCGGCCCGTGATACGGAAATTTTTCGCGAGCACGGGCAAAACCTGATCGCGATCGTCCACACTGCGGCTCAAGCCTTCGCATGATTGGGCGGCGCGTGATCCAGAAACGGATTTCACCGTCAACGCCAACGGCACCCTCAACCTTCTCGAAGCGGCGCGAAACTTTTGTCCAGAAATCACCCTTTGTTTTTACCTCCACGAACAAGGTCTATGGCGATGCGCCCTAACGACTTGCCACTGCGCGAACTGGAAGAGCGCTGGGAGATCGATCCCGCCCACGAATACGCCGGGGGCATCTCCGAAAACATGAGGATCGACCAGACGAAGCACTCACTTTTTGGCGCCTCGAAGTCGGCCGCAGACATTTTGGTGCAGGAATATGGCCGTTATTTTGGAATGCCCACCGCTGCTTTTCGCGGCGGTTGTCTCACTGGTCCGGCGCACGCCGGCGCAAGCTGCACGGTTTCTTGTCTTATCTCATGAGTGCACGGTGAGCGGCCGGCCCTACCGCGTCTTTGGTTACAAAGGAAAACAAGTGCGGGATAACATTCACAGCTTCGACCTGGTCGAGGCTTTTGCTCAATTCGTTAGGGCGCCGCGCGTGGCGGAAGTCTACAACCTCGGCGGCGGCCGCGAGTGCAATTGTTCCATGCTCGAAGCCATCGACCTTTGCGAGGAAATCAGCGGCCGCAAACTTTCCTGGGAATACGTCCCGGAAAATCGGATCGGCGACCACATCTGGTGGATCAGCGACCTGCGCAAGTTCCGCGGCGCATTACCCGGGTTGGCGGTTGCGCTACGGTCTGCGCGAAATCCTCGAGCAGATTCACGCCGCCCTGGTTCGTTAGGGGAAGTTAAGTTAAGCCTAACGACTCAGTACTCGTTCGCCTTCCTCGTCGCTGCTCGTGGGCAGAACCTGATCGGGGATGGCCCAGACAGAAATCGCCACCGCGATCCAGTAAAGCGGGAGAAGGAAAAATCCAAATCCGGCGGTGAAGGTCGCAACCAGGAGCGCCATCCCGATGGCAAAGGGGTCCCGACGAACATCAACAGAAGCCCGATGATCCGGTAACCGCTTGTAAACATGACCGGAGTCCCGGGATGACGCTGAGCGCGACCGCGACCAGGTCGCTCGCCTGGCCTTCCGCGGTCTCGAGCAAGCCGGTTTCGGGGGTCGGCGCCGGCATCAGAGATTCGCTCGTGGGTGCGTCGGTGTATTCCAAGGTTGCCATTGGCGGTATCGTCAGCAGTTAGGGTCGCTTCGTCAAGACTGCGTTCGTTAACCAAAGGTCGAAACAGGCGTGCTCCAAATTTTGGGCTTCAAATTTTTGCCGAATCTGCACAATACGGCATGGCTTCACTCGGCGCGCTGGTTCGTTATGCCGACGAACTCCTTCAGCTCTCTGAGATCCGCGATTTCCCACACGCGCTCAATGGATTCGCAGATTGAGAACTCGGGCGAAGTCAGCAGGATCGGCGCGGCGGTCGACGCCTCGCTCTCGACGATGACGATGTGGCAATCGCGAGCGGAATCGATTTGCTGATTGTCCACCACGGTTTGTTCTGGCCCGGATTGCGACCGGTGACTGGTCCGCTGCAACGTGCGCTCAAGCTGGCCTTCGAGAAAAACCTCGCGCTCTATAGGCGCACATCTTCCGCTCGACGTCCACCCGTCGCTCGGCAACAACACGCTCCTCGCCGCGGCGCTCGGTTTGGAAAAAACGGAACCTTTTCTTCCTCTGCAAGGTCAGCCGGCGGGATTGGTCGCGACTGCGGTTCGACGCCGTGAAGATTTGCTGGCTAAACTCGAGGAGTCGCTAGGCGGAGCCGTTCGCTGCTTCGGGACCGGGCCGACGGAAACGAAACGAATCCGGGATTGTCACCGGCGGCGCTGGTGACGAAATCTGCGCGGTCGCACGCGCAGGAGTCGATACCTACATCACGGGCGAAGCGCCGCACTGGGCAGCAGTCGCGGCGGAAGAACTCGGGCTCAATCTTGTTCTCGGCGGCCATTATGCGACCGAGACGTTCGGGGTCAAAGCGCTCGCCACGGAACTCTCCAGGCAGTTCGATTTGCCCTGGCAATTTCTCGATCAATCCGACCGGACTCTAACGCTCATCGCTTTTCGTTAGGCGCATATGCCCGCTACCTTTTTTCTTCTTCTGGCTCGCACTCATCGTTTTCCGTTGTCCTCTTCATCCGACTGCAGGCACCTCAGCCGTCTTCGCTCGCGGCCCCTGACTGAGCGTTTGACGAAGCTGGAACAAGCCGAAGCCCGAGACGCCACCCCACCGCCGGTCCCGGAAAAATTCCTATTCCGCCGTCGCCATTGCTTGAGCGCTTGGCAGCACCACCGGTCAGGCCACCAGGCATGCCGCCGATCCCACCGCGAGTTCCGCTTCCGACAGTTCCTGTCGCAACGCCGTCGACGGCGGGCAAGCCGCCAGTCGCGACTCCGTTCAATCGGGAGGCTTTCCATGGGAGTCAAGCTTTCGCCTGGCTAGGCGGGCTGGCGCTTTTCTCGGGGTCGTCTTCCTGGTCGAAATATTCATTCGAGAACAATCTGATCACGCCTGTTAGCCGGATCGCGATTGGGGGTGTCATCGGGGTTGGTTTGATCGCGCCCTGGGCGCCTGGCTCGGTCGCGCGGCCCAGCAACAACGGGTCACGGGGCAAAGTCTCTGCGCGACCAAGCATCGCACGTCATTCTCTACGCCGATCTCTTCGCCGCGCACCATTCCTTCTACGGCTACCGATTTCCTAACGACGGCGCGTTCTCTTTGCCGTGTCCGCGGTGACGCTGCTCTGCTTTCTCTCCTCGCGGTTGGGATGAACGCGCGGGTGATCGTGATCCTGCTGGGATTGCTGGGCGGCTTTCTCACTCCGGCCCTGCTGCCGAGTGGCTATGACAACGCGCCCGCGCTTTTTCTTTATATTCGCTCCTCGATCTCCGGCGTCGCCGCGGTCGCTCTTCGCCAGAACTGGAAGTATCTCCTCCTCCTCGCCGCTGTCGGCACGTCAGTGACCCAGATCCAACGGATGGCGCGCGCTTTCGAACCGAGCAAAGGTGGGCGCGCCTTCTGGATCTTCTCTCGGAGCTCGAGAGACGCTGGCCCGTTGCCGTAACCGTGCGCGCGGACGAAAGGATCGGCCGGTACCATTGGCCGATCTGCCGCGGCGAGCCTGGTGGGTTTCACTGCGCTGACGTTCGGATTCTGGATTTCGGCCCATCCGGTGATCGCGCATCACCCGAGCTTTTCTTTTTCGGATTTGTTTTTTGGCGGACGCTTTGCTACAGCTACAGTTAGGCCAGTGCTCGGAACGCGCGCCGCGCCTGAATCGCGGCCGGGGCCGGCACCATCACCTTCGCGCTCTCTGCGCGGAGTGGATGGTCCTCTTCGCAAACCAATCGCCGCTGAGTGCGTCACTCACGCCGCGATCGTTATCTTCGCCCTCGCTTCACGCCGCGACCGCTCCTGGAAAAACCTGGCGTGCAGGTTTCCCGCCGCTGACCGCCGCCGCCACGGCACTGGATCTGTACGCTGTTTGTCACTCCTCGTGATTTTGTTCGGAACAGGGTCGCGTTCTTGTCCGACCCGACACCGGTTTTCCGCTGATCGCCTTCGTCCTTTGCGCCATCCTCCTCGCTGCCGCCAGTCGTTAGGCGAGCAGATTGGATCACGGCGGGCTCGGCGCTTCTTGGTTTTCCGCTTTCCTTGAAGCTGGTCTGGGCAGGGCGACCGCTTCACGAACGAGCAGGCCGACCGACCCTGGTCTGGGTACGGGCTCTTCCTCGTTTCTCTTCGTCGCCTATCCTCCCTTCAGCCCCCGGCGCAAAGCGAAGAAGAGCCTGGGCGTGGGCGGAGTTAGCTGCGCAGCTCGCCCAGGGCCTGCAATTTTGGGTCGTCTACCCAGGTGCTTTGTTGCAGCGCCTTCCCTAACGACCAGATGGGGATTGCTCGCCGCCGCTCTTCGCCCTGCCTCGCGGCCGTGCGGGTGTGGTTGCGCTCCTCAAACTTTACGGCGCGCAACCGGCGCAAGGAAGCCGACACGCGGCTCATGCCCCGCGCGCGGCGCGCCTCCCTCCTTCTCGTTGGGTCTGATTTTCCCGCTCCAGTTCGATCGCGAATGGATCACGCTCGGCTGGGCCTCGCGAAGGAGTCGCATTGTTTCCGGCTCTTTCGCCGTCTGCCACACCGCGGCGTTTGCGCCTGGTCGCAGCCGTCCTCCCGGCTGGGCGGCCTTCGTTAGGTTGATCGTTCAACCCGGCCTGTCCTCGAATATCATCGGCGCACCGGGGTCAAAATTTGAACTGGTATCTCTATGTCTATGGCCTAACGACCGCGTGCCTCCTCGGAGGCGCCCGCCTCTTCGGTCCACCACAGCCGACGACGGCGGAACGGGCCGCGCCGGCATTCCCTGGTTCGTTAGGCGTGATTCTTGGTTTCGTTCTCTCAATCTCGAGATTGCTGATTACTTTCGGTCGGGACCACGACTTTGACCCTTCCTTCAGCGGGAATTTTGCCCGGACATGACCTACTCCATCGCCTGGGCGGCCTTTGCCCTCGGCCTGATTGTCGCCGGGATGCTGATCAAGCAACGCTTTGCCTGCGTTACGCCGGGGTTGCGCTTCTCGTTTTCACCCTCGGAAAACTTTTCCTCCACGACCTGAGTGACCTGAACGAGCTCTACCGCATCGGTGCTTTCGTCGGCGTGGCAATTATCCTGATTGCGGCTTCGTTCATTTATCAGCGCTTCCTCGCGCCGGAGCGAACCTGAAAGTGGACCTGACCAGCAAGCGGATTGTAATCGTCGCAGAATTGATTGCAAGTTAGGCTGAAGGCTTGCGTTCGACTCCGAAGCAGCTGTTCTTTCTTGCCCATGTCCCAGGCTGAAGAGAAACGCGTCAGCACCAAGGCGACCAGCATTGTCAGGGCTCGCGGTCCTTTGCAGCCGGGTGTTGGGGTTGATTCGCGAAATGGTGGTCGCGGCGCTCTTCGGCGCGTCGCGGAACATGGACGCCGCTTCCTGACTGCGTTCGCGCGCCCAACATGTTGCGCGATCTTTTTGCCGAAGGCGCGCTCTTGACCGCCTTCGTGACCACCGTTTTCCCGCCGGATCGCGACCGAGGGCGACCAGTCCGCCTCGAGGCTGGCGAGCAAGGTCGCCACGCTCACGCTCGTCTTCATGAGCGCACTGACCGCCGCTCGGGATCGTCTTCGCACCGCGTGGTGATCACCATTCTCGCGCCGAGTCTTTCCGCGCGGAAAAGCCGCCCTAACGATTCAGCTCACCCGGATCATGTTTCCTTTCATTCTTCCTCGTCTCCCTCGCCGCGCTGGTGATGGGAATGCTGAACGCGAAGAATGTTTTTCGGCGTGCCGGCGATGGCCTCGGAGCTTCTTCAACATCGGCTCGATCATCGGCGGGTCGCACTCTCGCTACTGGCTCGATCCGCAGCCCGACTGGCGGCATCCGCACTTTGGGCGAACGCGGGCTGATTGGGCTGGCGATTGGGTACTCTGCTTGGCGGGTTGCTCCAGCTCATCGTCCAATTTCCTTCGGCGGGGCGGGTGGGATTTCGGTCCCGTTTCGACTTCGATTGGCGTGATCCGGGCGTGAGAACCGATCCTCGCGCTCATGGGCCCGGCAACGATTGCGGCGGAGCAAGCGCGGTGCAGGGTGAACGTAGCCGTCAACAGCGGATTCGCTTCGTCGTTAGGGCAACGGTCCCATCACCTGGCTGAACATCGCTTTTCGCCTGATGCAGCTGCCGCTCGGCATTTTCCGGAGTGGCGGTGGCGACCGGTCACGCGTACCCGCTCGTTTCGCGGAGTGCTGCCCTCGGGAACATGCGAGGAAGCTTCGCGGGCGCACTCGCCCACGCGATGCGGCTGGTACATGCTCTGACGATTCCGTCGGCGATCGGGCTGATTATCCTGGCGAGAGCCGATCATCGCGCTGATCTACGAACATGGGCGCTTCACCGCCGATGGCGACGATGCAGACGGGCGGCGCGCGCTGCGCTTACTGCGCACTCGGGCTGGCGGGTTACGCCGGGTGGGTGCTCGCGCCCGCTTTACGCGCTCGATAAACGGCATCTCCCGATGATCGTTAGTCTCGATTTCGATCGGAGTTAATTTCGGCCTCAACTGGCTTTTTCACTTTTCATCTCGGGGAAACCTGGCCACCGCGGCCTGGCGCGCTTTCCGCCAGCTTCGTCGCCCGCGACGCAATTTCCTCCTGCTTTACGCAATGATGCGGCGGCATACCGGACGGTTGGAGACGGCACGATGCTGGCAACGTTAGGCAATTGGCCGTCGCCGGCGCCGTCCTCTCGCCGGCATCTGCTTCGCGGCCCAGCATTTTTCTTTTATCTCTTCTGAAGCGGTGGTGCGCTGCGTCCTCGCTCGTCCAGGTTTGCCTAACGATCGCAGTCGGCGCAGGCGCGTTTTTCAGTTGCGCCTATTTCCTGCGTGTGGCCGAAGTGGAAGACGTCGCCAAATTGGCGCGCGCCGGAAATTGAGGGGTTCTGATCCCTGGATGGATGCGCTTCAGCGCGCAGGAGAGAAAATCTGGGGAGCGCGGGCGCCTCGCCCGCGGTATCACCTCGCGGGCCACTTTCTTGGACGCGCGGAACTTTTGGCCAGGGCGCCGAAGAGCGGGCGAGCGCCCGCGCTCCCCCGGAAGCCCACCGTGCGGATGTGTGTCCTGGAACGGTCCAAGCGCAGCCGTCAGTTTTCGTGGCGTCTTGCGGTAGTGCGCGACTCTGAATGTATTCGAGCGCCTGGGCGAGGTCGGCGATCAACCGTCCGGATGTTCGAGCCCAATTGCAGCCGGAGCAGCGTCTGGAGTGCGTCCCCGGACCTTCAATCGACTGTCGATGTTCGATCAGGCTTTCCACCTGCCGAGACTGGTCGCGCGGGTGAAGATTTTCATTTCGTTAGGCAAAGCCAGGCTGCAGCTCGATCGCCTTTAGTTCCAAAGGAGAGCATCCCACCAAACAATTCATCTGCCGCGCGGCCAGGGCGTGCTAAGAGTGAAGCGAGTCCGGGATAATGGACCCGCGTCACGTGGGTGATTAGCAGAAGGCGGCTAGCGCGCGGCATCGCGATGGTCCGCATCCGGCAGGCAGGTCTGCATTCCCGCGGTGGACCAACCAGCAATCGAATGGTGCCGGCACGACTGCCGCCATATCGTTTGCACCTGGCGGAGTCGTTGGAAGAATTCGCTCTCCTCGTGGGCGATGACGGCACCGCCGAGGACATCGCTGTGGCCGCCGAAATATTTCGTGGTCGAATGCATGACGAGATCGGCGCCGAGATCGAATGGGCGCTGGATCAGGGGCGACCAGGTATTGTCGCAGGCCAGGAGCGTTGGCGCCGGTGCGCGATCTTCGGCGGTAGCGGCGAGGTCGGTCAATTTCAAAGTCGGATTGACGGGGTCTCGACCCAGACCAGGCGAGTCGGCCGGGCGGACGGCTTTTGGACCGCGGTCAGATCCGTCATATCGACAAAATCGACCTGGAGCTGCCAGCGCCCGAAAAGGTCGCGCAATAATCGCAAGACACCGTGATAAGCCTCGAGCGGCGCAATCACGTGGTCGTTAGGCGAAAGCGCTGAAGATCGCACGCGCTGGCCGCCGCGACTCCAGAGGCGAAAGCAGCCGCTTGGCCGCCTCCCTCGAGCATCGCCAGGCCTTTCTCGAGCGCGGCGCGGTTTGGATTTCCCGAGCGAGCATAATCGAATCCGCTCGGAAAACCGCCGTCCCGCGGCGCGCTCGAAAGTAGTTGAAAGCTGAATTGGCTCCGCCACCGCGCCGGTGGAAGAATCAACTGGAGCGCCCGGCATGGACCGCAAATCGTCTCGGGATGGAGTCGAGGTTCGAGTTTCGTCATCGCTGGCCGGAGATTAGAGCACGCGCTTGGGAAACTGGCGAGTCCGCCTGAGGCATGAGCCGCGATTTGCATTTGACGACTCCGGCCTCAAAGCGGAAAACGAACTGCGCCAAAATCCTGCCTGATTCAGGCTCCTGGCTCGCCCTTTATGATTTACGACGACGAAGTTTTTCGGATGGCTTGCGACCAGTTCGACGGTCATTGCCGATTATCTCAATATCGACAAGAACGACCGCGACCGGCTGATGTATCCGAAGCGCGCCGATCGCGGTCACGCTGCCGGTGCACATGGATGATGGCTGCGACCAAGACTTTCCAGGGGCTATCGCGTCCAGCATCATCTCACGCTCGGACCGACCAAGGGCGGCACGCGCTTCGCGCCTAATCTTTCGATGGGTGAAACGGCGGCGCTCGCGATGTGGATGAGCTGGAAGTGCGCGCTCAACAATCTGCCCTACGGCGGCGCCAAGAGGCGGCGTGGCCTGCGATCCGACCAAACTCTCGCGCGAATGAGCTCGAAGCCGTCTCGCGCCGTTACATGCAGGGAGATGATTCCGTTTGTCGGTCCGCACACCGACATCATGGGTCCCGACATGGGAACGAACGAGCAGGTCATGGCGTGGTTCATGGACACTTATTCGGTCTACCAGGGTTACTGCCGTGAACGAGATCGTCACCGGCAAACCGGTATCAGATCGGCGGCACCGAAGGCCGGCGCGAAGTCGACCGGTCGCGGCGTCGTTTACCTGATCGAGCGCGCGATGGACATGTTGAAGATGGATCCGGAGAAATCGCACCGCGATCATCCAGGGATTCGGCAACGTCGGCTCGGTCGCCGCGTTATCGCTTAGGCGTCAAGACCGGGGTCAAAGTGGTCGGCATCAGCGACGCATACTGCGGCGCTCTACAATCCAAAAGGCATCGATGTCGAAAGCGGCCGAGCAACACGTCTTGAAGAAGGGAAACCTGCGCGCGTTCGACGAAGGCGACCGGGTCGATCCCGAACGAGATGCTCGAGCATGCCATGCGACGTTCTCGCTCCGTGCGGCGGTCGATCGCGTGATCAACGAAAAAAACGCCGCGAAATCGAAGTGCCGCATTCTCGCCGAAGGCGCGAACGGTCCGACCACGTCCTGAAGCCGACAAGATTCTGAACGAAGCGCTGGGACGAGCTCTTCGTCATTCCCGACATTCTTTGCAACGCCGGCGGCGTGATCGTTTCCTATTTCGAATGGGTCCAGGGCTTGCAGGCGTTTCATGTGGACCGAAACGGAAGTGACCGACAAGCTCTTCCGCATTCTCGAGCATTCCTTCTACCCAGGTGATTCGGCGGGCGCGAGGCGCACAAGGTGACGTCATCGCACGGCGGCGATGGCGATCGGGGTTGAGCGAGTCATGCACGCCAAGCATACCCGCGGGTTATTCCCCTAAGACTTTCGCGCGGCTTCGGGAAGTCTTCGCAGAGCTTTGCGCCTTCGGAACTCAAGGCGCAGCCGTCGGCCTTCATTCTCAAATGCGGCCCGCGCCACCCTAAGGTGTAACGCGGGCCTTGTTCCTCCCAGAACAATTCTCAAAGCGATATCGGGCACAGTAGCCGTATCACTAACGAGTGTGGGGTAAAGCACCAGCCGTACCCACGTTAGGGCGAGACTTTTACTCTTCCTTCCCGCTCAGCATGATACCCGTGATGAAATACTCTTATCAGGAAGAGATGCGCGATGGTCGCGCGCTCGATGTCTTAACCGACGACGAAGTTGATGATACGTAACC
>ERZ1370068.10833-contig-9497_pt1 | contig 49118 bp, 69 predicted proteins | sample MGYA00561227_ERZ1370068 | MGnify/ENA primary metagenome ERZ1370068 (study PRJEB38410, sample SAMEA6850437) | metagenome | study: Metagenomic assessment of the ecological functions of the soil: analysis of the soil microbiota associated with the... | reverse complement strand
AGGATGCAGAACGAGTGGCCGCATCGGATGACCACCAGGTCTACGCGCGGCTGGCGCCCGGCGCGACGGTCGGCGAGCGCGCAGGCGGAGCTGCGGCAGATCGCCGCGCGGCTGCATCACGGCGCATCCCGGCGGCCTACCCAAGTCGCAGCGGCTTCGACACGCGTCGTCACGCCGTGGAAGGACGAGCTGACGGCGAAGGCGAGGCCGACGCTGATGATTCTGCTCGTCACCACGGTCTTCGTGCTGATCATCGCCTGCGCGAACGTCGGCAACCTCACGCTGACGCGGCTCGTGCAGCGCGAGCGCGAAATGGCGCATCCGCGCCGCGCTCGGGGCGCGCGGCCTGGCATGCTGCGGCGTCAGCTGCTGGCCGAGAACCTCGTGCTCTCGGCGCTCGGCGGCGTGCTCGGACTCGGCCTCGCGGTGGCCGGCCTCGAATCTGCTGATCAGCATACGCCAGCCGGTTCACGAGCCGCACGGGCGAGATCGGCCTCGACGGCTGGGTGCTGAGCTTCACGCTGCATGCGTCTCGATCGGCGATGGCGCTCGCTGTTCGCGTGGGCGCCGCGCCTCAGCGTTCCTGACCGATCCGGTGCGCGCGATGGCCGGCGGCGGCGGCCGCGCGACGGGCAGCCGCGGGCGGCGGCGCGCGCAGCGGGCGCTCGTCGTCAGCCAGCTCGCCGCGTCGTTCATGCTGCTCGATCGGCGCTGGCCTGCTGACGCGCAGCGCTGCTGCAGCTCTACGCGGTCGATCCCGGGTTCGATCTCGCCAACGTGCTCAGCCTGCAGGCGCCCGGACTTCAGCCAGCGTGCCAGACCGCGAACGGCTGCATGCAGTTCAACGCAGGACGTGCTCGACCGGGTCAGGGCGGAGGCGACGGTGCAGTCGCGCGGCGATGGCGTCGGCCGGCGCCGCTGGCCGGCGTCGTTCCCGCAGCTGCGCGAATTCCGGATCGACGGCGCCGATCGCCGACGCGATCGGCGTCGGCGCCGCAGACCGTCACGCGCGTCGTCAGCAGCTCGCTACTTCGAGACGATCGGCACGCCGCTGAAGGCCGGCCGTTCGTTCCAGACGACCGACATCGCACGTCGCCGCCGGTCGTGATCCTCAGCGAGTCGATGGCGCAGCTACTACTTCAAGAGCAGCGAGTCGCGATCGGCCGCCGGATCAGCTGGAAGCTGACCAACGGCATCACCGTCGTGTCGGACGCCGCCGGCGGAGATCGTCGGCGTCGCCGCCGACTCGCGCGCCGACGGGATCGACCAGACGCCGATGCACACGATGTTTCAGCCGGACACGCAGACCGACGCGCCGATCGACGCTGCTCGTGCGCACGGCCGGCGTCGACCGGACCGTCTCGCGCCGCGCGTCGTCGAGACCATCCGCAGCGCTCGATCCGAACCGGCCGATCGATCACGTGCAGACGCTCGAGGAGATTCGCGACGAGACGATCGCGCCGCAGCGGCTGAACGCGACGCTGATCGGCCTGTTCGCGGCTCCTCGCGCTCGCGATCGCCACGGTCGGCGTCGCCGGCGTGCTCGCGTTCTCGGTCAGCCAGCGCACCAACGAGCTCGGCATCCGCGTGGCGCTCGGCGCCGCAGCGCGGCGCGATCCTCCGGATGATCCTGGGCGAGGGCGCGGCGATGGCGCTCGTCGGCCTCGCGATCGGCGGTCTGCCGCCATTCCGCTGTCGCGGCTGCTGAAGGGCCTGCTGTTCGGCGTCGAGCCGGTCGATCCGCTGACGATCGCGATCGTCGGCCGCTGCTGCTCGTCGCCGTCGCGGTCGTGGCCGCCTGGGTCCCGCGCGGCGCGCCACGGCGGTCGATCCGATCACGGCGCTTCGCGGCGACTGAGCCCGCGAGCCCAAGCCTCGAATCATGATGTCCGACACCGGCCTCATGTCACAGGCACGGGTGTCGTCAGCGCGGCGAGCACTTCCTTGTAGAGATACTTCGCGCCTTCGACGCCGTTCAGCGGCCCCGCTTCGTATTCGAGCGCGAACGTCCCCTTGAAGCCGCCGGCCAGCATGATGCGCACCGACCGCTGCACGTCGTTCTTGTCGCCCCAGCGATCCCAGTATTTCGCGTGGACGTTCGACGACGAGTACGGCGCGAGCGCCTTGAGGCCGTTGAACAGCATGTACTCGTGCTCCCAGTTGCAGAAGTCGGGCGTCGCGTCGGCAATAGGGATGGTTGATCGTGTCGATGATGATGCGGAGGTTCATCGGATCGGCGGCCAGCCCCCAGTGATTCTCGAACGTGACTTTGATCCCGAGGTTGCCGCCGACATCGGCCATCTCCTTGTAGGATTCGATCGCGGCGTTCATCAGCGTCACGAGTTCCAGGTTCCGCGGATACCCGTCGCCGCCGTTCGCCGTGGCGTTCGGCCGGATTTCCGGACCGAGCGCGGACGGCGAGTTCATGCGCATCGATTTCACGCCGAGCACCGCGCAGCCCTCGAGCCAGCGCTTGGCCATGGCGACGCCGCCTTTGCGTCGGCGCGTCGGCTTCCGGGGATCCGTAATCCGCGAGGCCGAACGGCGCGTTGTTGGAAATGTGCTGAACCTTGGTGCCGGTCTTCACCAGGACGCTGGCCAGCTGGTCCAGCCACTTGCGTCCCGACGGACTCGCCGGATTGAAGCCGGCACCGCCGCCGCCGCCGTCGGCCGCCGTCATGAACATCGTGCTCGTCGGTCGACGTCGCCGAACAGGCCCGAGAACAGATCCATCCGCGTGACGCCCGGAAAGTGTGTCCTTCGTCCACTGCGGGAAGTCCAGCATCGTGATCTCGCCGCACTGCTTCATTTCCGCCGCCGTTCATGATCGCGATTGGCCGGAACGGTCGGCACGCTCGGCGATGACGATGCGCCCGCGGCGCCGGGCGCCCGTCCGCCTCCCTGCGCCGCCTGACGCGTTTTGAACAGCTGGCGAACGCTGACAGGTGCATCCCGCGATGCGGTCCAGCCGCGCCTTCTCCTCCGCACTCTGGGCGGCAGCACGCCTGCGGGGCGTAGAGAATCACACCCGCGGCCGCGAGCCGGCGCCGGCTGCCCTGATGGACTGAACTGACGTCGGCCGACCGTGGAAGCCCCATTGCTGTTTCGCTCATGCGCGCTCACTCCTGTGACGCCTCGTATTCGCCGTCGGGGTGTCTGCTCAGTCGGTCAATACACGTCGAGATCTCGACCGATGACGAAATGTCCCTGGGTACCGCGACATCATGTCCGTCTGCAGTTCGGTCGTCGGACACGCATACTTCCAAGGCTCGCGGCGTCCGACCGTCCACGGCGTAAGATCAAGTCCGCGGTAGCCGACGGTGTGGTCGGAGTGCAGGTGCGTCGCGAACACGATTCGCAGGTTCACCGGCTGCGCGCGGCGATGCCCTGCTCGTCGCCGCGGCACTCGCGCGCCGCACCACGCCGGGTCCGAAGTCGACGAGGCATGGCGTGTCGTTCACGACAATCGCCGTGGCCGGTCCCGATCGATCCGGAGTCGGGCCTGGCGTTCCGGTCCCGAGGAGAACGATCTTCGTTGGTGCGGTCGCCCGGGTGGACGGCTGCTGCGCAGCCGTCGTCGATGGGGCGACAACGGCGAACGCAGCCACAATGATTCTCGACGAGCCTGGCACGAGTCCCTCCCTTTGTGATCGCGGCGGGCCCGTGAATCTTAACCCGGTCACTTCGCGTGACGATGTCGGGCTTGTCAAGACGTCCGCCTCCTTCTCGCCACACCTCGTTGAGGCGAGCTACGGCGCGATCTCGCCGTAGCTTTGCGAAGGCGGAAAGCCCGCCGAATGGCGGGCGAAGTCTGGCGGGGCTCTAGGACGACTTTCGGAACTGGTTGACCAGCCCAGTGTCAGGACGTCTCGTGGGAATTCGAACCCAATCTTATCGACGACGATTGACAGCGATCACTCACGCTATGAGCACTCACCTGGTCAAGACGCGACGATAGCCAGAGTTAAAGCCAGTTCGGCCTCGCCGTCTCAACATAACGTCCGTTCTCAGACATTCCGCTCGTCCCCTCTGGGACAGAACCTGACGAGCCCGAGGACTGGATTACCTCCGAACGGATCCTGCCGGGCCTGGTCCGCCTGCGCTGACGCTACGGCACGACGAACCCAATCATCGCGGTTCCGATCGCGTCCTGGAGGATGGTGGTCGCGATCACCATTGTGAGTGGCCATGCGTGCCGTCCAGGCGCGCGCACACGTAGGCCGCGGGAATCTGGAAAGGCACGCGAGAAAGATCCAGAGTCGTACGACTTCGCCGCGATTCACGCCCGCCAGATCCAGAACGAGCAGCACGACGGCCAGCGAGGCACACAGCACGGCAATGGGTTCCCTGATCCGGCCGGAGCGTGTCGGGGAGGAAAACCGAGGCTCATCACGCCCTGACAGACGCCGACGGCGAAGAGAAAGTCGAGCAGGTTCTGCCACACCCAGATCATACTGAGCGCTCCCGCGGTCGGCGTTGAAGCGCGACCGCCTCAATCCGAGCAGCCGGAACGTCTCGATGGCCTCGAAGCCGTATCGCCATCGGACGAACGCGTCTACCACCGCGAACGTGAGCACGCTCAGGCCCGCCTGTAGCCGCGAACCGTGACCACTCGCCGTCGCGCCGCAGCGTAGAGAGCGCCAGTGGCGCTGCTACCACGCCCATCACAAGCGGGAGGGGTTCGAACAACAAGAGTCCGTAGACTGCGGCGCCGGTTCCCGCCGCGTAGAGGTATCGCGCTGTCCGGATCCAGCGCAGCGACAGCCACAGAGAAAGGAGCAGGACCGTGGGCGTCACCGTATTCAGCAGCGGGAAGAAGTAGAGCTTGCCCGGCACCAGCAGATACAGCACGAGCGAGAAAAGCGCGACTCGTCGATCGCTGAACAAGTCCCGCACGAACCCGTACATCAGCAGCCCGCCGATGTTCGACAGGAGGACCACGAGCCACGCCAGGATGCGCGGGCGGTTCGACAGCCGCTTCGAGGGCGGACACGACGATGGCCTTGCCGGGCATGGTTGCTCCGCGCATGCAGCGGCCATCTCTGGCGCAGCTGATTGAAATCGCGCAGCGGTCGATGGTGGATAGCTGGACGCCAACCTCGTAGAACGCGTTCGTGCCGCTGCTCGTGAACATCCGATTCATGCCGATCGGTGTCAGGGTGCGCAGCACGCCTTGCGCGACGAGCCCGACGAGCAGCCACGCGACGACGGTCGCCCACTCACTGCGCCGCGCGATCGTCCCTTCCGCGACGACCAATGCCACATGGACGAGCAGGCCAACGACCAGGGCGATGACGATGATGCGGGGGCTGAAGGCCTGAAGGTAACCGTAGACCCAGTGGCCGATTGAGAGCCGATTGGGATCAGACGTGCAGCGACCAGGAGACAGGCCACGAGGCTTGCGCCCGCGCCGAAGCCGAGGGCGCGTCGCCAGGTCCGGTGCCGCGCGCGAAGGTCGGCCGAGCTGATCGATCGCGATGGGTTCGGCCACGAATTCGGATTGTGGACTATATTCCCGGAATCCTCGCTGTGTGGAGAGGGGGATTTTGGTGTCATGAGGCGGGGATGTCCCACGGCGACGTCCCGCTTGACACTCCTCGGTACTGCCGGGCTATTTGGTGCACAGCGACTGCAGCAGTCTTCGTCAAATAATTGCCACTGCGTCGCGCGACGAGGCGAGACACAGGCCGGCTGAATGCCTTCGATGCGGAAAGCATCGCTGACGGTGACCGAATGCACCCAACCGTTCTAGCGCTTCGTCAGCTCGAATGTCTCCGAAGGCTGAGCCACGACGCCGCGTAGAACACGATCGCGACCACCGCGACATACTGAAACCCCAGCAGCCATCGAGCTGTTCTCGGCCAGGCCGCCGACGAGCGCCCCGCGATGTTGAACCCGAACGCGCGGCCGGCGTCCTCGACCGCACGGAACGACACCGCAAAGATCACTCCCGCGAAGAAGATCGGCGTGAACACGAGCAGGCACGACGCCGCGATCTGCGGCGCAGGCGCGAGCCCGAGGAACAGGTCCATCGGCGTGACGATGTTCGCGGCGAGCGAGAGGAAGAGGCCGGCGTAGAACGGCGTCAGCGATCGGGGCCGCGCGATCAGCACGAACAGGTTCGCGCCCAGAATCATCAGCAGCACCGCGCACAGCACGATCGAATTGACCAGCCACGTGCCGCCAAAGAGCAGCGCCATCTGCACGACCGCCTTCGTCTCGATCAGCATGAAGCCGGCGCCGAGCCACAGCATCTGCCACCCGCCGCGAGACGCGCCGGCGCGCGGCCGGACGAACGGCAGGAGAAAGGCCAGCCCGATGCCGCCCATGATCGCGATCCCGCGCAGGCTCAGCGCGGGAATCATCGGGCTGCGCAGATAGAGGAACGGCCACGCGTCGGTCGCGAAACGCAGCGGCGGCGACGGGGCGCCGACCGTGCTGGGCCAGAACTCGAGGGCGCCGCCGGTGGCCGCCGCCTCGAAGCCGTTCGGCGTCCCCGCGTTGAGCGGCCGATCGGGCGGCAGCCGGTACCGCGGCCGCCGCACGAACGCCTCCTTGAGCGCGCCGGTGTCCCCCGCCACGAACATCGTGAAGTCGCTGAGCATCATGTCGTCGGGTTGCAGCCGCTCGCGCGGGGGCAGGTTGAACACGATGGGATTCCGCGCGCCGAACGTCGACTCGAGCATCGATTCGAGCCGCGAGACGATCCAACCCTGGCGGAAGAAGCGTATCATGACGAAGAGGCCGCCGGGCCGCAGCCGCGCGCGAACGTCGCGGAAGGCTTCCTGTGTGAACAGGTAGCTTTCGAGCCGGATGTTGCTGTAGCTGCTGTGCAGCACGAGCGAGTCGACCAGGGCGTAGATGATCAGGTCGTACTTGCTTATTCGTGGACTTCAGGTAGTTGCGGCCATCGTTCAGGTGGACAGACACGCGGCGGTCGCGGTAAGGAAGGTCGGGATGATTGAGCCGGCCGAGCTGATAGATCACAGGATCGATCTCGACGGCATCGACACGATCCGCGCCCCACTCCAGCGCGCGGCTGACATCGTTGCCCGATCCGGCGCCGATCACCAGCACTCTGACCGAACGGCGATCGACCGACGTCCCGGTTCAGCAGGTGCGGCAGCGCATACGCCGGCGCCGGGTTCCGTCTCGTGAGCATCTGCTGGTGTCCGATCAGGTTCACCGTGATCGCGCGATCGGGCGCGTTGTAGTCGATGCGGTAGTAGGGGCGACCAGAATTGACGGTGTCGCCCGGCGCGGTGGACGCGGCAGGCCGGCGACGAGCAGCACCGCGCGCAGGCCCGACGACCGTCGCGAGCGCGCGCAGCGGAGCGTTCTGGACGAGGAGATACACCAAGCCCGCCGCGACGAGGCCGAACCACCAGACCGGCCTGAGCTGCAGGCGGGAGCACAGCATGAACAGCAGGACGCCGGCGAGGCTGCCGGCGATGTTCACCGTGTGCGCCTCGATCCGGCTCGGGGCGCGCGCGAGCGGCGCGGCCCAGCTGCTGGCCCGGCCTGAGCATTGCCAGCGCGACGAGCACGAACAGCACGCCGGCCACCACCTCGATCGGCAGCACGAACTGCGACGGATCGCCCGCTCGCGATTCGGTGCCGAAGAACACCAGCTGCGGCGACGCGACGTTGCCGACGCCGAACGCCGCGCCAGCTGCGCTCGCGCCACCACTCGATGCCGCGCGCCGCGCCGAGGCGCTGATCGCGAGGAGCGCCGGCGTCCACGCGATGTAGTTGCGCGGGCGATCGGCCGCGAGACACCCGATCGACATCCCGAGAAGCACGCCAGCAGGACGGTGTTGGTGAAGAACGTGAGGAACAGCACCTGCGCCGGAAACCAGCGGATGGCGGCCAGCTCGAGGAACAGCACATGAGCAGGCTGACGGCGAAAAGATGCACGCGGTCGCGCATGAAGGTCGTTAGCGTAGCCCATCGGTGTCGTTCTGCGAGAGAGCAGGACGATCGCCTTGGCCTGGTCCTGCGTCCGTCCCGGTGTCCTGTGTCCGCGGTCTCTCTCGGCGTGACGTGGACGGACGGACCTCCTAGCGCTTCGAACGTCGGGCACGGCTCCTCGACCGCCAGCGGGCGCTCCAAGCGAAGATCGACCGCGGCATGCGACGACCACGTCGAGGGGCGCATTCCGATGCGCTGTGGCGGCGCAAGTCCGCGGAATGGGAGACCAAGCTCGCGGACTGTGAACGCCGAGCTCAGCGCGCTCGATCGGAAGGCAACCGCGTTCGTCGCAACGGGTGAAAGGATTATCGAACTCGTGAAACGTGCCGGAATGCTCTACAAAACGCAGGACGCGGCCGAACAGCGGCGATTGCTCAGAATCGGTGCTATCGAACTGCACGTTCGATCGCGTCCGCCTTCGCGCTACCGCGCTTCGGCGTGACACTTCGCGTCACGATGTCGGGTTTGCCAAGACGAAGCCCGCCGAATGGCGGGCGAAGTCTGGCGGGGTCGCTGGGACGCGAACTCGTCAGCAGGACAAGCAGCGGTGGTTGTTCTTCGCGCCGAGGCTCGAGGTATTTGATCGTCTCCGGCCACGGCTGCACGCGCTGCACCGGGCCGTTCGCCAGATCGACCGTCGTCTGCCCTTCGCGGTTGACGGCCTTCACGTCCGCGCCCTTCGCTGACGAGATAGCGGATCATCTCCGGTATCGCCGCGCGAGGCCGCGTGGTGCACCGCCGTGCTGCCCTCGTGATCGCGCGCGTTCACGTCCGGCGCCGAGCTCTTCGACCAGATACCTGACCGCCGCCAGCATGCCGCCGGGCGCATGACGATGGGAGTTGCCGGCGAAGCCTTCGCCGTAACCGACGCCTGCGGCCGCGAGCAGCGGCGGCACGCCCGGGCCGGCGGTCGGGATCGGCGGCAGCCCTGAGACGTCGCTTCGACTCGCGGCGCCCAACATCGCCGATCTCCGGGCGCTCCGGCTGGCTTGATCGTCGGAATCAGTCGGATCGGCGCCGTACGACACCAGCAGCTTCATCGCCTCGACGTCCGCGCCATACGCGGCGCGCCAGAACTGGCGTCGCACCGGCTTCGTCGACGCCGGACTGATCGAAGTTGAAGTTCGTGTACCAGACCTTGCGAGATGACGCGCTGGTTGGGATCGGCGCCAGCGTCGAGCAGGCGCTTCATCAACTCGAGATAGCTCAGCCTTCTGATTCAGCTGAGCACGAGGCTGCGGATAGCCGGCGCGCGGCGCCCACATCAGGTTGATCGCCGCGTAGAGCGGGCCGACGCCGTTCTCGGCCGATCAGGTTCGGGTCGGCGCCGCGCTCGAGCATGATGCCGGCGAGATCGAACTGGCCGTTCACGGTCGCGACGAGCAGCGCCGACGCCTGGTCGCCGCCCTTGCGCTGGTTCACGTCGACGCCTGCATCGAGCAGCGTCTTCGCGACGTCGATGTGCCCCTGCGCGCGCTGCGTAGAGGAGCGGCGTCATGCCGCCCTGCCACGCGACCTGCTCGTTGCACCAGATGCTGCCGCTCGACGCCGGGACGAGCGGACGCGGCGGCGCCGGCCGCGGTTTCGTTTCTGGCTTCACCGCGAGGTTGCGGCCGTCGGGGTTCTCGCCGTTGCGGCTCAGCGCGCCGAGGTCGGTGAGCTTCGTCGCGCGCGTTCGGATCGGCGCCGCGCGCGATCAGCAGCTTGACCGCATCCAGGCGACCGGTCGCGGCGGCGAAGATCAGCGGGCGTCTGGAGGCGATCGCTTTCCGCGCGTTGACCGCTCGCGCCGCCGTCGAGGAGCGTCGCGATCGCCGCTGATGTCGCCCGCCGCGGCGGCCAGCATCAGCGGCGTCGCGCCGGTGCTCGTCCTGGCGTCGACGGTCGCGCCGGCCGCCGACGAGCGCCTTGACGATCGGCGCCGATCCCCGCTCGGCCGCGAGGTGCAGCGGCGTGTAGGCGCCGAACTGCGTCCGCGCGCGCGGCGTTCGCGCCCGCGGCGACCAGCGCCGTCACCAGATCGGCGTCGCCATGCCGCGCGGCCCAGTGCAGCGCGCGTGACGCCGTCGCCCTGCGGCGCGTTGACGTCGGCGCCCTGCTTGATCATCGCGAGCACGTCCGCGCGATCGCCGCGCATCGCGGCGTCGGCAATCGATCGTCGGCGGCCCGCACGACCGATCGATCGACGCTCGCCAAGACGACGCACCGCAGCAAGCACCAGCGCCGCCGGTTCGAGACGTAGCGTCGCGTCGCTGTCAGTGCGACTGCATCCGGCCGACCGTCGCGCCGACGGCCTGCGTTCAGATCGAAGCTCGCCGGTGCTGTCGCCGAACGACGTCAGCTCGTTCATGCCCAGCATGTGCGCCATCGTCAGGAAGACGTTCGCCATCGGCGTCCCGTCCGGCGCCTTCGATGTGGAGCCCGCCCTTCAGCTGGCCACCGGCCTTGCCGGCCAGGAACAGCGGACAGCGCTTGTGGTTGTGCACGTTCGGGTTGCCCATCGGCGAGCCGTACATGATCAGCGTGTTGTCGAGCAGCGTTGCCGTCGCCGTCCGGCGTCCGCTTCAGCCGCTCGAGGAAGTACGGCACCAGGCTGACGTGGTATGTGTTGATCTTCGCGAAGTCGAGAATCGCGCTCCGGCCGCTCGGCGTGGTGCGACGCGTTGTGGAACCCGGTGGTGACGCCGGTCTGCGGGAAGACGCGGCCCGAGACGTCGCGCGACAGCTTGAACGCGAACACGCGCGTGATGCTCCGAGGCGAGCGCCACCGCCTGCAGGTCGAACATCAGCTTGACGTGCTCGTCGAACGAATCGGGAACGCCCATCGGCGCGTTCGGCAGCTCGCGGTGCTCGCCGCTGCGGTTGGACGGCCTCGACGTTCTGAATGCGGCCGCTCGATCTCGCGGACGTCGTCGAGGTAGTCGCTGAAGCCGGGCGCGGTCGGCGGCGCCGACGCTGCCGTCTTCAGGCGATCGATCGACGACGACGATCGTGTCGAGCATGCTGCGGTCCTCGCGGCGGCGGCGCGCGCGTTCCTCGGGCGTCGCGCCGACGCCGAACAGCGCGTCGAAGACGGCGCGCGGGTCGCGCAGCATCGGCAGCGGCTCTGCTCGGCGACGCCCAGCTGATCGCGTCGGTGTAGGCGCACGAGTAGTTGTACTCGCAGCCGCCGGAGTGATCGACGCGTCTCGATCGCAGAGCTGCATCGACGGAATCGCCGTGTCCTGCCCGAACTGCGCGCGCGTAAATCTGGTCGAACGACGTCCCGACATACAGATCCGATCCCATCGTCTGCTTGGGATGCGCCTGGGTGAGGAAGACCGAGCTGGCGCGGAAGTGATCGCCGCCGATCTCCGGCGTCGTGAACGCTTCCGCCATCGCGCGTCGGTGTTGCTGACGATCGTCAGATAGTCGCGCAGCGGCTCGAGCGGCGCCAGCGACGTCGGCGACAGATCGAAGTTGCGTCCCGACGGCGGCCGGCGACCAGAGGTTGTTCTCGCAGCCGTAGGCGCAGCTGCCGGCGGCGCCGTGGACCATCTCCATGGCGACGAACCGGACCTTGCCCTTCGCTGCCGTCTTCGCCAGCGCGCGTCGCCGCCGGCGCCATCGCGTCGAGGAACGGCAGGGCGACGGTGACGCCGAGCCCCTTCAGCACCGTGCGGCGCGGACAGATGGCGCTTCGTGATGATCATCCTTCGGTCTCCCAGCCTTCGCTCGCACGACGTTCGGCGGCTACGGCGTGGCAAGCCCTGGGCCGTCTCCGCTGGCGCGCGAGCGGCTCATTTGAAACGCCGCGCTCCGCGTGACGCCGGCGACGAACGCGCCGGATGCTGTAGTTCTGTGTCTCGGCGCTCGCGGACGATGGCGCGCAGCGCCGGCATGTCGTAGGCCTCGACGCGGCGGCCGAGCGCGTAGGTCATGAGGTTCTCGGCGAAGGTCATCAGGAACGCGTCCTTGTGCTTCAGCAGCGCGCTCGCGCAGACCTGCCGGCGCCTTGCATCTCGGTGCCGTCGTACAGCTGCCCGGTCGAGTCGACCGGCACGCCGTTGTCCTTGATCCGGTAGCTGACCCGACGACGTCGAAATTCTCCGAGCGCGAGGCCGATCGGATCGATCACGCGATGACACGACATGCACGCCGGATTCGAGCGGTGCTGCTCCATGCGCTCGCGCACCGGAGAGGAACCGGCCGTCGGCGGATCGCTTTCGTGTCCTCGAACGCCGGCACGTCCGGCGGCGGCGGCGGCGGCGGCGAGCCGAGCAGCACCTGCAGCACCCACTTGCCGCGCTGCACGGGCGACGTGCGATCGGCGACCGAGGTGAGCAGCAGCACGCTGCCCTGCGTCAGCAGGCCGCGGCGCGGCTCGGGCAGCGTGCACGCGGCGGAACTCCGGGCCCGGTGACGTTCGGAATGCCGTAGTGGCGCGCCAGCGCGCTCGTTCACGAACGTGTAGTCGGCGGTCGATGCAGATCGAGCACGCTGCGGTTGTCGCGGACGATGCTGTCGAAGAAGAGCTCGGTTTCGCGGACGAACGCCTCGGAGAGCGACGCGTCCCAGTGCGGGAACAGCAGGCCGTCCGGACGGACCTTGTCGACGTCCTGCAGCCGCAGCCACTGCGACGCGAAGCGCGTCGCGAGCGCGCGCGAGCGCGGGTCGGCGAGCATGCGCTTCACCTGCTGGTCGAACACGGCCGGGTTCCTGAGCGTGCCGTCGCTCGGCGGCCTTCAGCAGCTCCTCGTCCGGCAGCGTGCCCCACAGGAAGAACGACAGCCGCGACGCCAGATCGACGTCGGTGACGCGATACGGGCCGTTCCGGCCTGCGCGCGCGGTCTGCTCGACGCGGAACATGAAGCGCGGGTTCGCGAGAATGCCCTGGACGCCGAACCGAATGCCCGTCGTCGAAGTCGCCGCCATCCTGGCGCGGGCCTGCGATCGTAGATAGTCGAGGAGGTCGTTGAGGTCGTCGCTGCACCGGGCTGCGATAGGCCTGCGTCGCGAGCCGCCGGAGAATGTCGGTCGGCGCACCGGCCGCTCCTGGCTCGCAGCGATGCGGACGGCAGGTGAAGATCTTGCGCCGGCTCGGCGTCTCCGACACGCCGGTCACGCTGATCGGTCCGGCGATCGCCAGGTCCTGCAGGTGCGGCGCCATCGTCACGCCGTAGCCGGTGCCGATGCGCGTGTCGACCAGCGGCTGAACTCGATCGGCGCGAGCAAGATCGTCGACCGGCCCGACCGATCGCGGCACGAACGCGGCGGCGATCCGCTGCGGACCGGCCTTGATCGGCGATCGGCGGCGTCTCGAGGGTCAGCCCTTTTCGCCGGCATCGTTCATGCCGTAGTCGACTTCGATGCACCGCGACGCGTACGCCGTTGACCGAGATCTCGAGCTGCTCCTTCTTCCCCGCCATGTAGACGGCGGTGTTGCCGAACAGCTCGCCGCTCACGGTTCGGACGAGCGTCGCCTGGAACTTGTAGAGGCCGTCAGCCGGGAACGTGTGCACGAGCGCGGCCGCCGCGCGATCCGGAACGGCGTGCCTCGACGTAGAGCATCTGGTTCTCGGTCGCCGGCACCTGGTACGTGGAGGTGGCGGCGACTGCCGTGCGATCGCCGACGGCGAGGCGGCTGATCTGGCTCGCCGCACGCAGGTAGCCTTGTGGCAGCGCTGGCGAAAACGCTCTGCGTGTCGGCGATGTTGTCGAACCCCTGGCTCATCGTGTCGGGTGGCAGAAACGCGGTCACGTCCACGTCGACGTCGAGCAGGTCCCTGACCGAGTGCGCGTACTCGGCACGCGTCAGGCGCTGAAACGGACGCCAGCCAGGATTCGGGATTGGCGGCCGCCCACCGATCCATCTGCGTCTCGAGCGTGCGTCGCAGGCCGAGCAGCATGGCCTCGTCGGGGCGCCGGGCTCCGGCAGGCGGCATCATGCCGGCCGCGCAGCTTGCGGATGATCTTCTCGGAGATATCGGGATGGTCGCTCGCGCGCGCGACGTCGAACGCCGCCAGCGAGAGGTCGCCCGCTTTGCTGCGATCGATCGCGACAGCCGACACGAGTACTGCTTGACGCGTCTGCGCTGGTGAGTGCGTGGCGTCCGGAGTCAGCCGGACCTCTGGCGATTGATTCGGTGAAGTGGCGGAGACGCCAATGACAAACATCCACGCGGCGGCCGCGGCCGCGAGTTTCCCCCATTCTTCTGGGAAGTATAAGCCTGACCGCCCCCGAAACCATGCGGCGGAGCGGCCGCATCGCACCGGGCACAGAGCGGTTGGCCAGCATTCGGACCATATTTTCGTTACAATACAGGTGATGAAACGGATCTCAATTCAGGCCCTGAAGGCCCGGCTGTCGGCAGCGGTGGCGGAAGCCGAGTCCGGGGAGACGATAGTCATTACGCGCCACCAGGCGCCGGTCGCGAGTTGAGTCCGGCGCGGCCGCTCGATGTCCACCGCGGATCTGAGGTCGGTCGTGGTCGCCTTTCGACCGGCACTGAAGCGTGAGAACCAAGGGTCGGCATGGCCTCTCCTCCTGGACGACCGCGGCGATCATCGGATGATCGACGGCGTCCACGAACAACCGCGCCGGAGGCGGCTGTATCTCGACAGCTCCCGCGTATCTCTGCATCTTGCTCGGCGAGGCCGGAGCGGAGCGCTTATCCACCGAAACGGACTCGGCGGAACTGTTGTCGAGCGTCCTCCTGGTGCTCGAGAGCCGGCGAAATCTGATTCGGCTCGCACGAGAAGCGCCGTTGACCGCCGATCAGGTACAGGACCTGCGTCGATCGCTTGGAGCACGATACACGCCTCTTCGTCTTGCGCGACTTGACGCTGGATCTCTGTCAGTCAGCCGTGCTCCCGGCCGTCATCACGCCGCGCTCCGCTCGATCTCGCCGCACTCTGCGAACGGCGCTATGGATCACGCGGCCGAGAAGATCGATCGGTTCGTGACGCTCGACAGCTCGCAGGAAGCTGCTGCGAAGGAGCTGGGCCTGCCCGTGTGATCCCGGCGGACCCTTACCACTACACGGCGTTACGTAACGCGTTGCCGGAAACTTCGTAACGAACCGTTCTGAGGCGACCGAATGCCGCGCGCCTCTCCGGGCCTGCAACATTCGCGTTCCTCTGCATTTGCCCTCTTTCAACTGCGGCGGCACACATCGTGAACAACGAGGGTGAATCCAACAGCGGAACGCTGAATTCCGCGTATCGTGGAGGTCACCAATGCGACGCATGACGTGGTACGAGACTACTGGCGCTCACGCTGCTGTCGAAAGCGCCGATCGCCGGCCGCGCGCGCATTGGGTGGAGATGGCACGCGCGTTGAGTGCGATTGCCTCGAGCGGCAGCACCCTCGTGATCAGATAATCGACGGCTCTAGCGCGCGGCTTTGATGATCACGACGCCGCGGCCGGGGAACACCCATCACGCGCGTCACGACCCTCCCGCCTCGCGCTCAGCGTCGTCACCTCGACGTCGACCGGATTTGTCGTCGTGTTCACGCCGATGTGAACCGGGATGACGTTCTGCGAGCAGCAGCCTGCTGCCCGTGTCCATCATGCCGACGCCCAGCACTTTGCGCGCGCCTCGCGCATAGACCCGCACTTCCGAGCCCGCTCGCGTCGCGTGTCCCTGCGCGATCGAGGACCATCACTTCGACCGATCGCGCCGCCCGCTCCGGCGGCAGCAGATTCCGGTAGAGCGGATGCGCGCCGGTCGGGTTGTTGTTGGCGAGCGAGAGATCGAGATCGCCGTCGCCGTCGAAGTCCACCCACTGGACGCCGTGCGTCGCGCCGTGCGGCAGCTTGAGCGACGCCAGCACGTGCCGCGAACTTCGGTCTGGCTCGGCGACCGTCGTGGTGATACAGAAAGTCGTGCTCGTTGGTGGCCGTGTCGACGTACGACGAGACGTAAAGATCGGGACGGCCGTCGTTGTCGAAGTCGCCCCAGCGCGACGGCGTCGCCTTGTCACCGCCGGCCAGCCTGAGCGCCGCCGCGACCTCGGTGAAGACGTCCGCGGCCGTCGTTGCGGTAGAGAAGTTGCGCGCCGTAGCCGGCGACGAACAGATCCAGATCGGCCGTCGCCATCGACGTCGGCGACGCTCGGACCGTTGCTGCCTGACGGTCTCGGGCCGTCCCGGCGCGTCCATCCTGCGCTCGGCGTGCCGACGTCTACGAACCGCGCGCCGATCGTTTGCGAAACAGCCCGCTGGCGTCGCCGTTCTGGTTGGCGACGAAGAGATCGAGATCGCCGTCCTGCGTCGGCATCGAACCACACGGCGCCGACCGTGCGTCGCGGATCGTCGAGCCCGAGTTCCTTGCCGACGCTGGTGAACCGGCCGCCGTCGTTGCGGAACAGCAGGTTCGGCGCATCGCGCATGGCGACGAAGAGATCGAGGTCGCCGTCGTTGTCGACGTCGATCGAACGATACCTGCCGCGTCTCCCCGATCGGCATCCACGCCGAGCGCCGCGGCGACGTCCGTGAAGGTTTGCCGGCGCCGTCGTTGCGATAGAGCTTGGTTGTGCGTTTCCGATCGGCGCGTGAAGCCGACGTAGAGATCGACGTCGCCGTCGCGCGTCGAAGTCGCCCCAGGCCGCGGCGCGTGTGTCCGTCAGATCGGCAACGCCCGCCGCTGCCGGCGACGTCCGACGAACGTCCCGTCGTCGTTGCGGTAGAGGCGATTGGGCTTCCCTGCCGCGAAGCCGACGAACAGATCGAGGTCGCCGTCGCCGTCGACATCGGCCCACGCGTTGGGCTGGCCGCCGGAGGCGGCGAACAGTCCCGGCTGCACGCCTCGAACTGCGGAAGCGCAGTTCGTGCGCGAGGCACGATCACCAGCGCGCGACGCGACCAGCTATCGTCTCATCGGCGATCGACCGCTGGCGCGGTTTCATACCGGACTCGGTCCGAAACGCACCACGATCACGGCAATGCGAATGCTATCATCCGCGCCATGCGTGCTCGTGGATTTGGCGCGATCCTTGTCGTCGCTCTCGCCATCGTGGTGCCGTCGCTCGCCGGTCAGCAACGCGCACCCGACGGCGTCACCCTGAACGACGAAGGGCTCCCGCAGTACTCGACCTTCTCGCTGTGCGCGATCGATCCGGCGACCGGACAATCCGGCGCCGCGGTGACGACGCGCGTGCCGTTCGTCGGCCGCGCCGTGCCCCACGTGCGCGCCGGCGTCGGCGCGGTGTGCACGCAGGCGGCGACGATGGTCGAGTGCGGACCGCGCGGACTGGATCTGCTCGCGAAGGGCGTCGAGCCGCAGGAGGCGCTCGCCGAGTTGCTCAGGACGACGACCGCGCGCGAGTCGCGGCAGGTCGGCGTTGATCGATATGAAGGGGCCGCTCGGCGGCGCACACCGGCAAACAGAACGGCGACTGGGCCGGCAGCCGCCGGGGGCGCCACTACACCGTGCAGGCCAACACGATGGTCGGCCCTCAGGTCGTGGACGCCGTCGCCTCGCAGTTCGAGTCCACCGAAGGCACCGGCATGCCGCTGGCCGAGCGGATGATTCCTCGCGATCGAAGCCGGCCACGCGCGCGGCGGCGATCGCCGCTGGGGCAATCTCCAGTCGGCGGCGATCAAGATCGCGGATCCGAACGATCCGGGCCGCGGCGGCGATCACATCTCGCTCGCGATCGAAGTCGGCGAGAACCCGGAGCCCGTCGCCGAGTTGAAGCGGATCTATTACACGACCGCGCGACGACTCGGCTACCGGACGCTGTCGCGTCTCGAAGGACCCGACGTGATCGAGCTGAAGCGCATGCTGCACGCGCTCGGTTACTGGCGGCCGACGCTGGCGACATTTCCCGAGGCGCCGCAGCCGTCCGACGCCGAGATACGCGCGACTACGGGCAATTCGACGAAGAAGCGATCGCGGCGGTCGACACGTTCCGCGCGGACCGGAATCTCAATTACCAGGGCAATCCGTCGGGCTCGTCGACGCCCGCTTCCTCGATGCGCTTCGCGCCGCGTATCTGGAAAAGCGACGCATGACGCGTCCGCCGGCGCCCGACGAGGTGCTGCGCGGTGCCTACGGTCCGTATCGCGCGAACAACGATCTCCTGTCATACCACCTCGACGTGCGCGTCGATCCGGAGAAGAAGACGATCGCCGGCAAGAACACGATCCGTTTCAAGATGCTGCAGGACGGGACGCGGATTCAGCTCGACCTGTGCGCGAACCTGCACATCGACAAGATCGTGCTCGCTGCGCGCGCCGCTGAAATACGAGCGCGAATACAACGCGGTGTTCGTCGACTTCCCGATCACGCTGAAGGCCGGCCGCGTCTACGAGATCGACTTCTTCTACTCCGGCAGTCCGCGCGAGGCAGGGCGGTTCGGCGGCATGGCGTTCCGCAAGGATCCGTCAGGCCGGCACCGTGGATCAATACCGCCTGCGAGGGCGAAGGCGCGGCGATCTGGTGGCCGAACAAGGATCAATGGCGCGATGAAGTCGAGACGGATGGAGATCAGCGTCGCCGTCCCGAACGATCTCGTCGACGTCTCGAACGGCAAGTTCGTCGGCAAGACCGATCTCGGCGACGGCTACACGCGCTGGGACTGGCTCGTGCAGTATCCGATCAACTCCTGCAACGTCTCGCTGAACATCGGCAACTACACGCATTTCTCCGATCGGCTGGGCGACCTGCCGCATCGACTTCTACGTCCTGCCCGGCAGCCTCGATCAGCGCCGCAGCGCAGTTCGCGCAGGCGAAGCCGATGCTCGAGGCGTATCAGAAATATTTCGGCGAGTATCCGTTCAAGAAGGACGGCTACAAGCTGATCGAGGCGCCCTACTCGGGCATGGAGCACCAGAGCGCCGTCACCTACGGCAATCGCTTCGCCAACGGCTACCTCGAACGCGACTGGACCGGCGTCGGGATCAGCACGAAGTTCGACTTCATCATCATCCACGAGAGCGGCCACGAGTGGTTCGGCAACGCGATTTCAGCCGCCGACGTCTCCGACATGTGGATCCACGAAGGCTGGACGACCTACCTCGAAGGCCTCTACGTCGAGCACGTCTTCGGGCACGACGACGCGATCAAATACGTGAACGGCTACAAATCGAAGGTCCGCAATCGCGAGCCGATCATCACCACGCGCGGCATCCACCGCTCGCCGCCGCAGGACATGTATGTTCAAAGGCGCGCTCTTCCTCAACACGCTTCGCAGCGTCGTCAACGACGACGCGCGATGGTGGAAGCTGCTGCGCGACCTGTTCCAGCACTTCAAGCTATCAGAACATCATGACCGAGGACCTGGTTCGCGTTCGTCAACGCAGCAGCTGGGCAGGAACCTCACGCCGGTGTTCGATCAGTACCTGCGGCACGCGGATCTGCCCACGCTGGAGCTGCAGGTTCAGCGAGGCCGACGGCACCGTGTCCTACCGATGGAAGGCCGACGAGCCGGCGTTCGCCATGCCGGTGCGGATTGGATCGCCCGGCGCCTGGCGGATCATCGAGCCGACCACCACGTGGGCGACGATGAAAGACGTCGATTCGGCGCGAGAACGTCCAGGTCGCGACCGACCTCTACTACGTCAACGTCGCGGTGACGCCAAAACCGGCAACGTAAGAAACGACGGCCGCGACGCCGATCGAAAGATCGTGTGCGTCGCCTTCTGATAATCCGACGGCTTCGCGTGGTAGATGTCGACGAAGGTCTGCGGATTGCGGTCGAACATCGGGAACCACGAGCTCTGAATCTGCACCATCACGCGGTGGCCCTTCAGGAACGTGTGGTACTTGTCGCCGAGCGTGAAGGTGAGCGGCGTCGGCTGGTTGGGCACCATCGGCTCGGGCGCGCTCATGCTGGTCCGGAACTTCGCGCGCAGGATGTCGCCGGCGAGCAGCATCTGGAAGTGACCCATCCGGACGTTGCTCCGGATTCGGCTTCGGATCCGGCGCGTTGCCCGGATACACGTCGATCAGCTTCACCACCCAGTCGCCGTCGGTGCCCGTCGTCGCCACGTTGCAGCGACACATCGATCGGGCCGGCGATCGTCAGGTTCTCCGTCAGCGGCGCGGTTTCGTAGACCAGCACGTCGGGCCGGCCAGCCACGAAACGCTGATCTTCGACCATGAACACGTGCCCTTCGGTGGTGGTGACCTCCGCGGTATAGGGCACCGGCTTGTTCGGGTCGCTGACATAGGTGTCAGACGTGTCAGAGGTCGTCGGACACCGGTGCAGAACATACCAGCCTGCCGCGCGGCCTGGAGGTAAAGATTGCGCGGCTGCGCGCCCTTCGGCGGCCAGCGGTCGTGGTCGCGCCACTGGTTCGCGCCGGTTTCGAACACCACCGCTTCGCGCCAGGTTCAGCTTGCCCTTTGTCCTTCAGATAGAAATTGAAGAACGGCAGCTCGATGTCGCTCCGGTAGCGCGCGGCGGTCTTCGATCCGAAGTCGATGTTGCCGAGCGTGTCGCCGTCACCGCGCGCCCAGCCGCCGTGCAGCCACGGGCCGACCACCAGCGTCGTCTTGTTGGCCGGGATTCTTCTCCTTCAGCGCGCGATACATGCGGAACGGACCGTGGAAGTCCTGCGCGTCGAACCACGGCGGCGACGATCAGCACCGGATGCGCGATCCCGACCAGATCCTTCGGGCACGTTGCGCGCCTGCCAGTACTCGTCGTAGGTCGGATGCGTCATGTGATCGCGATACGTCGGCACATCGTCGGCGAAGTATTTCAGCGCGTTGGCCGCCGAGCCGAGGTCGAGAAAGAAGCGATAGCCGTCGGGCGTGCCGTAGTCGAAGCGCTCCGCCGGCCGCTCGGACGGCGCGACGCGCGCGCGGGCGTTGGTCGACATCCAGTTGAAGCCGTACATCAGCTGATACGCGCCGCCGGAATGGTAGTCGTCGCCGAAGAACTGATCCTGCGGCGGCGCCTGGGGCGAGGACGCCTTCAGCGCCGGATGCGCGTCGATCATCCCCATGCGAGACTTCCCAGCCAGCCCACGAAATACCGTATTGCCCTACCCGCCCGTTGTTACCCGGCACGTTCTTGACCAGCCAATCGATCGTGTCCCAGGTGTCGGTGCTCTCGTTCGGCTTCGCGGGGTCGCGCGTGAACGGCACGTGATGCACGAACTCCCCTTCCGACTTGAACTTCCCGCGTGTGTCCTGGTAGACGAAGATGTAGCCCTCTCTGGCGAAGTCGTTGTTCGGACCGAGCACAGTCCGGTAGTTCTCGGGTCCGTGCGGCGCGATGCCGTAAGCGGTTCGCGTCATCAGCAGCGGGTAGGTCCTGGTCGTGTCCTTCGGCGCGTAGAGGATCGTGAACAGCTTCACGCCGTCGCGCATCGGGATGTACCTCGCGCTTGACGTAGCCCGCTTTCACGTCGAACGGCGCCTGCGCCGGCGTGACCGGCGCGAGCAGCAAGGCCACAGCGCCGACGGCGAGTAAGTGACCAGACCGCGCATTGCGGGATTGTAGCGCTGGATCGCGCGACGGCGCCTTCGACTCGCTCGTCCTGAGCCTGTCGCAGCGCCGCGCTAGGCGGCGCCGTAGCTTTGCGAGCGGAACGACTCGCTCAGGACAGGCTTCGGCCGCGCGTTACTGCGGCGGCTGCAGGAAGGTCTTGTAGTTCTGCCGATCGAGGCGAACCCACACCGGAAGCCCGGCCTCGCCCACCGGCCGCCCCGGCACGCCGTTGATCGCAAACACGAACACGCCTGGATCGCCAACACGAAGCATCACTTCGTCGCGCACCGTGATGGTTTCCTGCTGCCCGGCGTCCATCAACTTTCCGAACACGCGCTTCCCGTCCGCGGTCGCTTCGATCCAACACGGCCCCCGAGGCCGAAGCTCCAATGCCAAGGGCTGCATCCGGCTTCGGGTCGGGAGTAACCGTGCCGTTGGTCGCCACCGGCGTTTCCGGTTTGGACGTCGCGACGACTGGCTCGACCACTTTGACGTCAGTCTGCTCCGGCGGCCTCGGCTTCCTCGACACGGCGAAATACAAGGCGACGATGAGGAGGATGATGCAGAGCTGAAGGATCTGGATGTTCCGCGAGCGCGCGGCGTCCCCGTCGATGTCGATGGCGGGTCTGACGGTGGCTGCTCGGCTCGTCATGCGGCTGGGCTACATCGGTTGTTTCCGATGCGGCTGCCGCTCGAACTCGGCGCGGTAGCGCGCGACTATCTCATCCGGATCCAGACCGACCTCGCGCGCGTAGGCGCGCAGGAACCCGCGGGTGAACAATCCGCCCGGGAGCTGGTCGAACGCGTCGCTCTCGATCGCGCGAACGAACAAGGAATTGATTTTGGTCGCTCGCGAAATGTCCTCGATGGATTTCTTGCGTGCGATGCGCGCACGCCGCAGATCGCCGCCGATCTCCGCCACGCTCGCCTCCACCGCAGCAGCATCATGCAAGCGGCGAACCGTCGAGGCGAACCTCAGCCGTGCACGGAACACGATCCGCAGAAGCCGCAGAACCCGCGGGCGAGTCACACTCGCCGTGTTCCGCGAGCTCTGCGTTATGACGTTCTATTCGCTGCGAAGCGCCACGAGCGGGTCGACCTTCGTCGCGCGCCGCGCCGGGACGTGCGACGCGAACATCGCGATCGCCGCGAACGACACCGCGCCCCCGCAAACGTCGACGCGTCGAGCGGCGTCAGACCAAACAACAAGCCACGTAGATACTGGCGACACGGCCGCCGCGGCGCCGATGCCACACACGATGCCGATGACCGTGACTGCCGCGGCCTGCCGCAGCACGAGGCCCATCACCGCGGCACGATGCGCGCCGAGCGCCAGGCGGATGCCGATTTCGCGCGTGCGCTGCGCCACCGCATATGCCATCACTCCGTAGATGCCAATCGCCGTCAGCGCCACGGCGACGCCGGCGAAGATGCCGAGCAGCACCGCGTGCAGCCGCGGACGCGACAGCGAGTTCGACAACAACTGCTCCATCGTCGCCACGTTGTCCACCGTCGCCAGCGGGTCGAGATCCCGCACGATCGTCCGCAACGCCGACGCGACGTTCAACGAGGCATCAGCTGTGCGCACCGCGAAATACGGCGACGGCGGCGGCATGCCGGCCGCGGGCGGACGCGTCAGCGCCGGCTCCTGCCGGCAGTCGATGAAGATCTGCGGATCCGGATCGCGATCGAGATCGAACTGGTGGACGTCTTCGACGATGCCGACGATCTCCCAGGGCGATCGTCCACGGCGTAGACCTGCCGGCCAATCGGGCGATCGCCAAGGAACCCGCTGCGCGCCAGCGTCTGGTTGATCAGCATCACCTGCGGTCGCCCGGCGCCGTCGCCCTCGCCGAACCCTCGACCCGCGACGACGCGGATCCCCATGACCGTCAGGAAATCGCGGCTGACCACGCGAACGTCAGGCGACTCGGGAGGCTGCCGCGCGTCAGAACGGCGGCGGCAGGGGCATGCGCGCAGGCATGTCCGGCGTGAAGCGCAACAGCGCACCCTGACGCATGCGAACGGTCGGCAGTTGACGCGCGTACGCGGCCGCCTGGACGCCGGCCACCCGCCGCAGCCGTGCCGTCACCTCCTCGGTGAAGTCCGTCACCTGCGGCGCGGAGTAGCGTCCCCGTGGAAGCCCGACTTGCGCCGTCACGACGTGCGTCGGGTCGTAGCCGGGACTCACGCCCGACAGGTTGATCAGGCTGCGCATCAGCAGACCGCCCCCAGAAACAACATCGTGGCCATCGCGATCTCCGCGATGACGAGCACGCCCTGCAGCCGTTGCCGCCGAGTCAGACTGAATCCGGAGGTTGACGCTCCAGCGCCTTCACGCAGCACGTCAGCCGGATTCGGTCCCGCCTGACTGACGGCAGGCGCGATGCCAAACAACACGCCCGTGACGATCGACACCGAGGCGTGAAGAAAAGCGCGGCACCGTCGACGCTGATCTCGTCGAGCCGTGGAAGACCGACTCCTGGCCCGATGTCGCGGCGCGGCGTCCCGGCGCCGAGCCCCTGCAGCAACTCGATGCCGAGATACGCGAGCATCGATCCGGCGACGCCTCCCAGTACGGCCAACAGCACACTCTCGGTCAGCGTTTGGCGAATCAGGCGCCAGCGGCTGGCGCCAACCGCGAGGCGGACCGCGATCTCCCGCCGACGCGAGGTCGTCCTCGCGAGCAGCAGATTCGCCATGTTGACGCACGCAATCAACAGCACGCATCCAACCGCGCCGGTGAGAACGACGAGGGCCGGTCTCACCGGCGACACGAGAAGATCCTGGAGCGGCACAAGTTCGTAACCCGCTGGGAGCGGAGAATGCACCGCCCGCCCCGCGCCCGCTCGGTGCGCGCCGCCGGCATCAGCGTCGGAGTTCGGCGGCCGCGGTGGCGAGCGGCACGCCGTCCTTCAACCGCGCGATCGGCGCGCCACCCATACTTTGAAAGTCGGTCGCAACGAACGGAATCCAGAATTGCGACGCCGCGTCGGGAAACTGGAAGCTGCAAGGCATCACGCCGACGACGGTGTACGCGCGGCCGTCGAGCGTGAGCGACTGACCGACGACGCCGGGTGCGCCGCCGAGCGCCGCTGCCAGCAGCGCGTGACTCAGAATGATCACCGCGTCCGCACCCGACAGTTCTTCCTTCTCCTCGAACCTGCGGCCCAGACTCGGTTGCCCACCGAGCATCGCGAACGTGTCGGCAGACACGCGCGTGCCTTCCAGTCTGATCGCATCATCGCCGGCCAGCGTGACCTGAAGCGGCAGGTAGAACGCCACGTGCGAGAGTGTGTGCGTCTGCGCGCGCGCAGCGCGGAAGATCGGCCACCTGCATGGCCGGGACGCGCCGCGCCGGTCCCGCCGCACTGTCGCCTGGGGCCGAGTTGCCGAAAATGCGGACGAGGCGGTCGGCGTCGGTGTAGCGGCAGCGGCCGCAGCAGCACGGCGTTGACGACGCTGAAGATGGCGGTGTTGGCGCCGATGCCGAGGGCGGAGTCAGGACCGCGACGATCGTGAACCCGGGCGCGCGAACCAGCGCCCGCATCGCGTATGCCGCACGTCCTGCGCCAAGCTGTCGAGGAACGGTCCCATCATCTGTGTCTTGCCTCCGGAGCCGCGGAAAGTTCCCCCGACTTAGACACCGCCTTGCGCGCGGCGGCTTACTCGGCGCGCAGCGCTACGAGGCGGATCCACTGCGGTCGCCTGCCGAGCCGGAACGTAGGCGGCAACCAGCGCGACGATCGCGAACACGGCGGCGGCGCTCGCAAGGTTGTCGGATCAAGCGGGCGCACGGCGAACAGCAACGTTTCGAGGTAGCGCGAGAGCATCGCGGCGCCGGCGATGCCGATGACGATCCCGGCCGAGGCGTAGACGACTGTTCGACTCAGCACGAGCCAGAGAACCTGCTGCCGCTCGGCGCCGAGCGCCATGCGAATCCCGATTTCGCGGGTGCGCTGTGCGACCGCGTGCGCCATCACTCCGTAGACGCCGACCGCCGCGAGCGTGACGGCGAGCGACGCGAACACCGCCACCAGCACCGCGTAAATCCGCGGCAGTGTCCACCGCATTCGACAAGATCCGATCCAGCGTGGCCACGTTGTAGAGCGGCGCGTCGGGATCCAGCTGGCGAACAGTCGCAGCGATGGTCGCCGTCGCCGATTGCGGGTTGCCGCGAGTCTTGACCACGAAATACGGTCCGACCGGAAACAGAATGCGCGCCGGGCCGTCCCACAGGCTGATGTCCGCGAAGAACTGGGCCGGCGGATCGCGATCGAGCCCGTAGAGTCGGGCGTCGTCAACGCACAGCGGTGATGTTGCGTGGAACCGAGTTCCGGCCGATGTAGACGGATGCCCCCGACCGGACTTTCCGCGCCGAACTCGCGGCGCGCGAGCATTCGATTGACCGCCACCTCGTTCGGAGCAGCGGGCCAACGTCCCGCGACGAGGCGCCCGCCAATCGCTTGCATGTATCCGGCGCTCACATACCGCCCATCGGCGCCATCCGGTGACGGTCCTGGTGGCGGAATGTCGGGCCTGCGGCGGAACGAGTGCGTGTCCTGCAAACGCACCATCGGCAACTGGCGGGCGTAGCCCACCGCCACGACGTCCGACATCGCCGCAAGCCGGCCGACCAGATCGTCGGCAAAGCGTGTCAACCGATCGGGAGGATAGCGATCGCCCGGCGCGCCGACTTGAAAGGTCAGCACGTTGCCCGCGTCGTAGCCGGGGTCGAGCGTCACGAGGTTGACGAAGCTGCGGACCAACAAGCCGCCGCCGACGATGAGCGGCAGCGCCATGGCGATCTCGCCGGCGAGCAGCACGTAATGAAGGCGCGTGCGCCGATGCGGTGTCAGCTGCTGAAACCGGATCGTGCGCAGCGCCGGCGCCAGCCCGAACAGGAGACCGGTTGCGAGCAGAGACAGCCACCGCAAACACCAGAACCTCGAGATCAATCGCGATGTCCCCATCCGCGGAAACACCACGCTGTCTCCGAGGTCGAACCGCGACAGTGTCGTCCCGAGGATTCGGAACAACGCGACGCCGCCGTAGGCGGGAGCAGCGCCGGCGGCGCCGCCGAGCAACGCCAGGACGGTGCTCTCTGTGATCAACTGGCGAACGAGGCGGCCGCGTCCTGCGCCGACAGCGACCCGGATCGCGATTTCACGTTGGCGTGCGGCGGTCCGTGCGAGCAGCAAGTTCGCCACGTTGGCGCAGGCAATCAGCAGGACAAATCCCACCGCGCCCATCAACAGCAGAAGCGCCGACCTGACTGGGGCGCAATCTCGTCCTGCAGCGGAACGAGCTCGAAACGCGCGTTGGTAAACTGCGGCTGCGGTGCGGCCCGACCGCGCACTCCGGCGACGATCGCTGTCAGGTCAGCGGTGGCCGCGGCGATGGAGACGCCCTCCCGGAGTTCCGCGAACATCGAGATGCGCTGGCGGCTGTCGCGAGGCGGCGCCAATGCGGCCGGGGTCCAGAAATCGGTCCGGTCGTCCGGAAAGTGAAATCCACGGGGCGCGACGCCGACGATCGTGTATGCCATGCCGAGAGTGACAGCGCCGATGAACGTCGAGTTGCCCGTGAAGGTGACCGACTTGCCCAGCACGTCCCGTGCGCCACCGAAATATCGACGCCACGTCGCGTCGCTGACGACACATGACGCGGGCGCCGGCCTGCTCCTCGTCGTCCGTGAACCATCGGCCGAGCGCCGGGCGCACGCCAAGCATGGCCACGATGCCGGGCGAGATCGACGCGCCGTTGACGAATGCCGCATCGCCGGCGCCGAGCAAGGTCACCAGCGATTGGGTGACGGTGCACACGCGCGCCAGGGTGGTCGTGCGCTCGCGAAGCGCCATCCATTCGAGCGCGTTCATGCCGCCGATACGCATCGCCCGATGATTGCTGCGACTCCGACGCCGGCACGTTCTCGGCCGGCTGCACCAGCCGCTCGGGATGTGCGTACGGCGGCGGACGCAGCAGCACGGCGTTCACCACGCTGAAGATCGCGGTGTTGGCGCCGATGCCGAGGGCGAGCGTGATGATGGCGACGGCGGCAAAGCCTGGCGCACGCGCGAGGCGTTCGCGCGGCGTAGCGGGAGATCCTGAAGGAGGCTCTCGATCATCCGCGTGACAGGTTGTGGCGCAGCCCTTCGACGCTCGTCCTGAGCTTGTCGAAGGGCGAGCTCAGGGCAGGCTTCAGGGCTGCGGTCGCCCGCAGGCTGACCGCCTTCGCCAGGCTTCGGCGGTCGAGAAGCCCTGCGCCACTTCCCGAAACATTCCTACTCGGCAATGAAGCATGCGGTCACTTTCATTTCGACTTCGACCGGCACGCAATTGAGCAGCGTCTCGCTGAATTCCCACCCGCTGACCGCCTCGATCGCGGCGGCTTCGAAATCGGGATGCGAGGACGACACGGCGCGCACCTCGCGGATCGTGCCGTCGGCCTCGATTCGGGCTTCGAGAACCACCTCGCCGCCCCTGCTTGCTCGCGCTCAGTCCGGCGGGATAACTCGGCGCCACGTTTACGAGCTTCATCGGCGGCCGGAGATTGCCGCCGATGCCGCCAGCCGGCACCGCCGCGGCGATACCTGCCGGCGTCAATGCTCGTCCGCACAAGGGGCTGCCTGCCGCGAAACATTGGCGGCTCGGGCTTGGCGGGATCCGACAGTCGCACGGATACCGTTTCCTCAAGCGATCCACTTCCAGCCTGACATCGCGCTGCACGCTCTGTCCGCTGATATCCAGCATGCCGCGCAGCGTCTCCTGAACCCCATGAGCTCGGTTTCGAGCGCGTAGCGGCCGGGCGGCAGGCCGACGAACTGGAACCGGCCGGTCGAATCCGGAACGAATCTCGTAAGTTCGCGGCACTCTGCTCGTTCGTGAGCGTCAGCTTCACGTTGGGCAGCAGGCCGTTCAGCGGATCGTAAACAGCGCCGGAAAACGACGAGAACACAGCCTGCGCCGAGGCGATGGCCACGGTGGCGGCAAAAGGGCCGCGGCGGTTCCGAACCGCGACACACGCGACGGCGGGCGCCGATTCATGGTGGGGCTCAACATGGCGGTGACTCTCCTTTCGAGCGACGAGGCGCGAGCAATGCCAAGCGCCGGCGCCCAGACATTTCCGTACCGGGGCCGAACGAGCGCGCGAGCGTCAGCAACTCCGATGCGCACGTCGCGCCATCAATTCCGCGATTCAACACCGCATCGTCGGCTGCGCGCTCGCTCTCCTGCCGAAGGCGGCGGCCGGCGATCCAGACGAACGGGCTGAACCAGTAGACACTCCGCACGAGCGCGGCAAACACCTGCGTCGCCCAATCGTTGCGGACGACGTGCGCGAGCTCGTGCAGCAGCACGATGCGGACGCGATCGTCGCTCCAGTCCGCGGCACCTGCCGGCAGCACCACGCGCGGCCGCGCCCATCCCCACGTGGCGAGCAGCGTCGGATGCGCGCTCTGCAGAAGCCGCACGCGGCGCCGCAGGCCGTACTCACGCGACACCTCGCCGGCGATGCGGATCCACGCGCCTTCGTGTAGTTCGCGGGCGCGCGACACGATCCACGCCAGACGGGCGAGACCGATCAGGAGCGCGAGGAAGCTGACAGCGACTCCGGCAAGCCACAGGTTCTCCGGGAGTGAGGCATAGGACTCCGCTGCGGCACGTGCGGCTCGCGCCGGCGGGCCGCTCGGCTGTGTGCTCTCGCTCGTGGTGAGCCTGTCGAACCGCGAGCTTGTAGTCCGGCTAAGCCGGACCCCACACTCAGCGCGCTGCGGCTCGCTTGCGATTCCTGGAACCTTCCACGCCGGCACGAACCGCTCGAGCGCCGGCGCGGCCGCGGCGCAGGCCAGAGCCGCCGCCAGGATCCAATGGCGCATCGCCGCCGATCGACGCCGAAGCAGACATGTCCCTAGAAGGGCGAGCGCGACGATCCCCGAGGTCTTGAGCGAGGTTTCCAGCAGGAGCTGCGCCGTCATTTCGCGTCCTTCCGCGCCTGATCGATCAGCGCGCCAATGCGCTTCCGAGTTCGTCGTCGGAGAGCGCGCGCCGCCTCACCACCGAGCAACGCGGCCACGGTCTTCTCGGCCGACCCATCGAAAAACGTCTCCACCAGATGTTTGAGCGCCGACTTCCGCGCCGCGCTGCGCGCGACCGCGGGCATGTAGACGTAGCGCAGGCCCTGCTCCTCGTGGCGCGCGTGTCCCTTCTGCTCGAGCACGCGCAGCTGCGTGCGCACGGTGGAATCGCTGGGCTCGCCGGGCAGGTCCGCCATCACCTCGGCGGCGGTAGCGCGGCGGCGGCGATGGAGGATGTCCATGATCTGTCGCTCGCGGCGGCTGAGCGCGGGCGGTCGGGAGCTCGGTCATCTCGCAGGTCCGCTATTTTTATAACATATATGCGAGAAGAAATAACATCTATTTCTGCTGAGCTTGACTCGACCGTTGCGAATCGCTCATCCTTGTCTCCTCGATCGGAACGGCTTAGCCCTTACAAATCGCCGTGTTCGAAATCGCAGAGGCGCAACGTCTTTGCTGAGCGCGGTGCCGAGTTTGCGCAGTGTTGAAAAGGGCTGGGCTGATCACGAATTTCGTGATCGACGGGCGAATTCCGTAACCTCCAACTGTCGCGAAACGCCAGAGGTTGCTCGAAATTGCTCAGCATCTTCGCCGAATATACGCCGGTTTTCGATGAGCGGTCGATCGACCTAGAAACCCGACCGTAGTGGCAAGTTCGTTGCCCTGAGACGGGTGGCGATCACGCACGCTCCGATCGCCGGCAACACCGATTTCTCTCCTACGACCACGTGAATTCTTGCGGGCCAGCGCCGTGTCGATATCTGTCTGCCTGACGGTTTGGAGGCTCTTCGTGTCCCTGGGAACCCATCGCTGGATCACCGCGTTCGTCGTAACTGGTTTCGCGCTCGTCGCGCACGACACGTTCGCGCAGACGGGCGGCTTCATGGATTCCGCCACGTCGTCGGCCACGCGTCCGGCGATGACTTCGGCGCAAGTCTCCTCGTTTCTCCCAGCAGCGCGGGCGCTTCACGTTCCCGAGCCCCTATGGGACCGAAGGCGTGCGCGTGACCAACGCCAGCGACTGCGGCGGCCAGAACTGCCTGCACTCAGTCGGCTACTCATGCTGGCGCAACATGAACAACAGCGCCGGCAGCGACACGATGCTGATTTTCCTCGGCCTCGAGCGCCGAGCCGGCGGCGGCGGGCCGACGCTCTTCAGTTACAACAAGCGCACCGGTGAAGTGCAGAACCGCGGACCGCTGTTCGATTCGAACAGCAACTACAGCTACTCTGCGGGAGAAGGCTGGTAGCTTCAGCGCCACGCAGCCGAACATGCTCTACATCAGCCTGCAGGGTCAATCGGCGCTTGCAGCGTTACGACGTCGATCAACCGTTCGCTGTGCGACCGTGTTCGACGTTGCCTCGCGCCCGGATCTCTTCGGCAGCAACCGCTATCCGTGGCAGATCCATTCGAGCAGCGACGATCGCGTCCACTCCGCGACGTTGAAGGACGGCTCGTCGTGCAGGACCTCGGGTGCCTCGTCTACAACGAGAACAACCGCCAGTTCCAGTAGCTTCCCGCAGAAGGGCATCAACTACGACGAGTGCCAGATCGACAAGAGCGGCCGCTGGCTGGTGATCAAGGAGAAAACCGGCGCAGGACCCGCGCTCTGAAGTCGACAACCGCATCATCGATCTCCAGACTGGCAACGAACGCGTCCTCCTCGATCGCAACGGCGCCGGCGGCTACTCCGATAACGGCTCGGGCTACATGGTCGCCGCCGACAACATGAACGCGCAGCCCGGCGCGGTGCGCGTGTGGCGCTTCGACATGGACGTGACCGGCGGCCAGCCGACCGCCAACGTCGCCGGCCAGGGGACGCTCGTCTACCAGACGACCAACTGGAGTCTCGATGTCGGCCACGTGTCGCACGCCAACTCGGTGGCCGGCCTGTCGCCCAGCCAGCGAGTACGCCTGCGGTAGCAATGGCAGCCGCACGAACCTGCCCCGCGCCAACGAGATCTCCTGCTTCCGCCTCGACGGATCACTGGAGCTGCTCATGGTCGCCCCGACGATGACCGACATGAACGGCGCCGGCGGCTACGACGGCAGCGACGACTACTGGAAGATGCCGAAGGGAAACCTGGATCCGACCGGCGAATACTTCATCTGGACGTCCAACCCGGGCGGCCGGATGGACGCCACATCGTGCGGATCCCGAAAGCCAAGCTCGGAGCCGGGCACCACGCCGCCGACCACCGAGCCGACGCCGCCGACGACTCCGCCGACACCGCCGCCGACCGGGCCGACGCCGCCCACGACGCCACCGACGACGCCGACGCCCCCGCCGACCAGTCCGCGGCGGCAGCGGCAGCTCGGTTGCCTGGACGAACCTGGTGAACGTGACCGCGAGCGGCGGGAGCCTGCGCAAGACCGCCGGGCTGCGGCGGCATGCCCTGATGCCGGCGCCTACTCACAGCAGCAGGTATCGGTCGCCGGCTTCATGGAGTTGACGATGTCGGAGAGCGACACGCTCCGCTTCATCGGTTTGACGTCCGGTTCGAGACGGGCACCGATGCCGGCGACATCCGGTATGCGTTCCGGCTGCAATCAGGGCGGGCGGAAGTGCGCGAGAGCGGGGCGTATCGGTCGGAAGTTGCGGTCGCCACGGGCGACACGCTGCGCATTTCCGTCTCAGGTGGGACGGTGCAGTACTCGAAGAACGGTGCCGTGTTCTACACGAGTTCGGGGGCGGGGTCGTCGATGCAGGTCAAAGCGTCGCTCTACGACATCGGCGCGACGCTGTCGAACGTGACGATCGGCTCGACGACGAGCGCGCACGACCAGTGCGGCGGCCGCAGGCACCGCGGCGACTACGCCCGCGATGACCGGCGGAGAAACGTCAGGCTCGGGCGGAGCGATGTCCACCGCGGCGACGCGAGTCGGCTCAGAAGACAGGCGGCTAGGCGCGACGACGACGCGGTCCCACGTCGCCTTCTGACGACCCGTGACGAACTGCACAAAGCCGACGATCGTCGCCCAACTCAACAGACAGATGGTGTAGGGCACGGTCACCGCGAAACTCAGATCGCCGCGCTCGACCGCTGCAGCCCGCCGAGCGCGGCGACGTAGAACAACATCTGACAGGCGAGCAAGCCGGCGTAGATCGGATCCGCGACCAGCATCGTGTTCGCCGCGAAGCGCCAACGCCTGCAGCGCCGGCATCGTGAGCCGCAGGCCTTTGTGCGAAAACGTCTCGAACCACACGGGATTGCGGCGCGGATCGAACAGCCAGGCTTCACGCGCGAACAGCTGAAACGTCCCCGCAATCGTCCGCACCTTCCTGACAAATTCCTGTTTCGCCGCCGCCGACGGCCGTGTCATGCGCGCGTGCGGCCGGTTCGAAGAGCACGCGATAACCGCGTTTCACGATGCGCAGCGGAATCAGCACATCGTCGAGCAGCGTGTCCTCGGGGATCGGCTTCGAACAGATCGCGGCGGATCGCGTAGATGGCGCCGGTCGCGCCGACGGTTGAATTCGCACCGGCTCTCGGCGCGGCGGATGAATTTCTCGTAGCGCCAGTAAAGGCCGACGCCCTTCCCCACTGCCGCCCCCGCCGCATCGGCATCGATCATGAGCTCGCCGCTGACCGCCCCGACTCGTGGATCGGCGAAGTTCGCGACCAGCGCCCGCACGGCGCCCGCGTCGAAGCGCTGGCGCGCGTCAGCCAATCACGACGATGTCGCCGCGCGCGGCCGGCACGACGTCGTTGACCACGGCGGACTTGCCGCGCCGCCGGTGGAACGCGCGAACGGCCACGCCCGCCGATTCATAGCGCGCGCGCGCTCGACGGTCCCGTCCGTCGATCCGTCGGATGCGAGCCGGATCTCCAGCTTCTCGCGCGGATAGTCGAGCGCGAGCAGGTTGTCGAGACGCGCGGCAATGCGGTCCGCTTCGTTGTGCGCGACGACGATCACGGTGACCATCGGCTCGCACGGCGCAGCTGCCATGCGTGCATGCGGCCAGAGCCGCGCGCGCAGCCACGCGCACGAGCGGATAGCCGACGTAGACGTAGGCGAGCGAGCACGACGCGACAGCCAGAAGACGACGAAGGTCATGATGCAGGCTGCTGACTTCGCGACCCGGACGTCCCGACCGGGCCGAGCGGGTGCAGCGCCTCGACATCAGCGCCCAGATCGCGCTTGTCGGTGCCGGCGCCTTTGAACGTGCTCGACGCCGCGAGCCGCACGTTCGACGGCTGTGCTCCGATGAAGCCGATCTTGCTCGAGCGAGGCCGGGAAGAAGTTGTCGGGCGGATAGCGATCGGCGCTGCCGCCGACGATGGCGTTGCGGCGCACGACGCCGCCGGGGAAATAGCGATCGAGCGTCGGCCGCCCGCTGCCGGTGCCATCGGCGACGATACCGGCGCCGTTGTCCATCACGATGTTGTTCTGGAACACGAACCCGCGGTGCGGCGTGCGATCGCCGGCCCAGATGATCCCGTCGCCGTGGCGCCGCCGTGTTGTGTTCGATGGTGACGTCCTCGACGCCGTCGAGCAGCTGGAAGAGACGGCCCCTGCCCCAGACGCCCGCCGACGTCGAGGAAGACGTTGTTGAGGATCGCGATGCGCTCGCGCCGGCTGGCTGCGGTGGATGTCGTCGTGCCCGAGCAGGTTCATGCCCGCCGCGACGTGCCGCACGACGTTGTTCACGAAGGTGACGTCTTCGATCGGCCGACCATGGCGCGCCGCCGTCCTGGTTGCGAACGGTGAAGAGAATCGCGAACCCGTTCTGGCCGTGCGGCCAGTTGTATTCCATCAGGTTGCCGTCGACGAGCACGCGGCGCGCGTTCTTCAGCTCGAAGAGGTTCTTGACCGTCCAGGCCGTGCCTTCGAAGGACGGATGGCCTTCCTTCCAGCGCAGCGGCTTGGACAACTGGTTGCCGATCACCTCGATGTCGGCCGGCACCAGGTCGGGGATCGTCGGATCGGCGCCGCCGAACATCACGTTCTCGCCGGACGCCTCGAGGTAGTTGTTCGCGATCTTGAACGGCCCGGCGCCGTTCCAGCCCGCGATCGCCTGCGAGTCGGCGCCGACCTCCTTGAAGTCGGCGAAGTACGAGTTCACGACGGCGCTGTCGCGCCCGTTGAGCGCGACGCCGCGCCGCGTGCCTTGCTGCGGATCGCCGTGCAGGTAGCAGCGATCGATGACGATGTGATGCGGAAGCGCGGCGGCGTCTTTCTCGTGGGCGCCGATCTGCACGAGCGCGCGGAGAAACACGCCGTCGGCCGGCGCGATCTCGAGGCCGACCAGGCGATAGTGATGCGCCCCTTCGTCGGTCTCGATCACCGCGTCGCCTGACGCGGCGAGCGATCCGGACATGGCCTTCGCCTGCGACGGGTTGACGCGCTGGTTCGGCGGCGGAAGACCTCGCTCCGAGCGCGGAGCGATCACGATCCATCCGTCGCCGTCCTTGCGCGGCAGGCGAAACGGGCCGCGATAGGTGGCGCCAGGCTCGAGCGCAATGGCATCGCCCGGCTTCGCGGCGTCGATCGCCGCCTGCAGATCGCCGTTCGCCGCCACGGAAATCGTGCGGCCGGTGACGGCGACTGGCGCCACATCGACCTGCTGACGCGGCCGTTCCGGCATCCTGCGCTCGCCATCCGCGGCGGCAGCCGCCCTGCCCTGAGCGAAGTCGCAGTGGCTGGGACGGCTCGAACCGCCCGGCGAACGCCGTCAGACCGAGCGCCACTGCGGCGAGGCCGCCGAGCAGGCTGTGCATGCCATGTCCCATGTGGTCGTTGGTCGTTGCCGTTAGCGGCTGCGCAGCTGGACGTCGCCGCCGCTGGCGGTGACGGTGTGGCCGTTGGCGTCGGTGCCGGTGAACGTGGTCTTCGCCGTATGCGAGACCGCCGCCGCGCTGCACCACCGCGACTTGATCGTGACCGTGCCCTTCGCCGGCACGCTGATATCGGTCGCGCCGTTGTTGGTCACGCGGCCGTCGAACATGTCGGTCCGGTTGGTGAACCTCACCGCGACGCCGGACGTTTCCGTGAACACCTGATCGTAGAACCACGTATTCGGCGATCCAGCGCACGACGCCGCGTCGGTGATCGGCGCGCCGCTGAACGGCACCGGATTCGGAGGGATATCGACGCTCACGTTGGCCGTGCCGTTCGTGTTGGCCGGCGGCGTCGGTGCAGGCTGCTGCTGTGGCCGGCGTCGAGTCAGGCGCGTTCGGCGTGCTGTCAGTCGTGCACGAGTGGCCGCGACGGCGGTGGCACAAACGAAAACGAGCATCCACGGACGTACGAGCTTCTTCAACATACGACTCTCCCTTGAGTGACACCGTGTCAGAGTTCTGCGCTCAGACTTCGGACTTCAACGTTCCCGAGCGCGTGGCAAGCAGCCAGTCCGCTACTCGTGCATAAGTCGATCCGAGCAGCGGCTTGACCACCTTCTTGGCGTTCCAGCCGGCCCACGCGGCGGCGCGGGTGAGGCGGCGGCAGGACGATGCGGCTGGCGAATCGTCCCGGCATCGTGCGCGAACCGTATACCGGCCGATCACGAAGCATCCATGGTGCGTGCGCGTACGCGTCGTCGGTTCCGATGTGAAGAGCACGCGCAGCCCGGCGTCTCCGCCGTGCGCGCGACCACCGCGGAAATAACCGCCCGGCACCGAGGCGACGTTGACCGGATGTCCGAGCAGATCCTGCAAGGCCTCTCGACTGCGCGTCCACTCCCGGCGCATCTGCGGAATCGAGCAGGCGCTGAACCGCGTCGGGTGCGACGCGGAATGGCTGCCGATGATGTGACCGCGCGCATCGAGCTCGCGAATCTGCCGCACGGTGAGGAATCCACGCTGGCCGATGCAATTCGTCGTCACGAAGCAATGGCCGCGCCACCCGAGGCGCTCGAGGCGATCCGCAACCACTGTAGCATGACAGCCCGCCGTCGTCCACCGTGATCAAGTAGGGAAACATGTCCGACGCTGTCCGAGGTGTCAGACACCTGCTGCAGCAGGAAGCGGCTGGCAAGAATCGGCGGTTCCGGATCGCACCGTGCGCGACACCGCTCAGCTGCGTCTCGAACTCCGGGATCGACAGCTTGTAGCGGTCGGCGGCCGCCGAATCGAATCCGCTTCTCCGCGGCTCGCCGCGGTACACGTCATGGAACAGCAACGACACCAGTGGCATCACGGCGACTCCGGCGGGCATCCCACTTCCACCGCAGATACGTGGACAAGCGCGGCTGTCCCCAGGTCGCGGAACGGCGACCCACGGTCGACAGCGGCGTGTGCTGTCCACGGGCAGCAGCGATGAGACGCCGCCCGATGACATCGAGGTTTTCGAGCACGACGCGGTACTGAATGACGATGTGCGACTCGCGGCATTCGTCGAAGGCGCAGGAGGCCTGCAGATAGACCGGGCCCGTGTCCACGCCGGCGTCGATCCGCAGCAGCGTCATGCCGACGCGATCCAGATCGCGATTCGCGAGCGCCCAGAAGCAGCCGTGCGCATTGCGGATACTCGGGGCAGATGCCGGGATGCAGCGCGAAGGTGCCGGCGCGCGCGATCGAGAAGATCGCGGGCTTTAGAATCACCTTGCAGCGCGCGATCACCAGATCCGGCTGCCGCGGCGATGAGAAAATCGCGCGCCTCGGCGCTGTTCGGATCGTCGACGACGATCCGCGGCACGCCGGTCAGATCGGCGGATAGCGCACGCGCAGCCGCGCCAGTTCGCCGGTCCTTCCACTGCGTGGTCCTGCCGCGCCAGCGCCGCGGCGCGCATACGCGCGAAACGCGACGACGTCGGCGAACCCGAGCCAGCCGGCGCGCTCGCATTTCACGACGAGCCGTCCGCCAGAGCCGCCGCCGGCTGTTCCGGATGACGACCGAGGCCGCGAAGGTCCATCGTGCTGGCGAGCCACGACGCGAGCCCCTCGGTGTCGAGGCGATCGCCCTCGTGACAAATCAGCACGACGCTCGGAACGGTGTTCATGCGACGGCGCTCATCTGATCCGGTTGCCGGCGCAACGGCGAGGACGCTCTCGCAGTGCGCTTCGAACTCGCGCGCGACGTGGCCCCACGAGTACTTTGTCTTCGACCAGGCGACGACCGGCCTGGCCGAGCGCGCGCCGACGCCCGGAGTCGCGAAGCAGCGCAACGACCTCGCGCGCGAAGGCGCTGCGGATCGTCCGCGGCGATGTACTCGCGACCCGGCAACAGCGCCAGGCCTTCGGCGCCCACCGTCGTCGAGACCACCGGCCGTTCCATCGCCAGCGCTTCGAAGATCTTCAGCCGCGTACCGCCGCCCGCGCGCAGCGGCACGACGCAGACCGACGCCTCGGCCATCCAGGGCCGCACATCGTCCACCGTCCCGCTGACCAGCGCGCCGGCGCGTTCGGCGACGGCGCGAAGGCGCGCGGTTGGATTGCGGCCGACGATGGCGAGCGACGCCTCGGGAACTTCACGGCGGATCGCCGGCAGCATGCTGTCGATGAAATACATGACCGCGTCTTCGTTCGGCCGCCAATCCATCGATCCGGTGAACACGATCCGCCCCGGCACTTCCGGAGTGCCGTTGCGGATGGAAGTAGGCGGTGTCCACACCGGTGGGAATGGCGGCTGTCCGCGCGCGACCGGGCGCGAGCTGTGACAGCCTGCGCCGGTCGTCTTCCGAGACCGCGATCGTGAGATCGGCAGCCGCACATACGGCGGCCTCCCGGCTCATGACCTTGCGCCACTCGATCTCGAGCAGCGCACGTTTCAGCGGCGACCGTCTCGATCGCGGCCAGCCGCTTCCAAATCTGATATTCGACGTTGTGTTCGAAGAGCACGACGGGCATCGGCCCGCCGAACGGCACGTTGGGGGCCGCGAACAGGAAATCGGCGACGCAAATGTCCGCCTCGCCACGCGCCATCACGGTGTCGACGTAGCGGCGCACGTCCGGCACGCGCCACTTCCAGAGGTCGACGGGATCCGCGGAAAACCACGACACGCGCCACGGCCATCGGAAACTGGCGATCGCCCCGCTTCGGCACGACGTACGGGAATCGATCGAACCTGACGGCACAGAGGCAGCTGGCGCGCCAGCCCCTCGGGGTCGTCACCCGATCCGTGCGTCGTGACGACCGTGACTCGGTGGCGGCGGGACAGCTCCGAGATGATCTGGAGGCTGCGGACTCGGCCGCCGGTGTTCGACGGCCAGAGGCCGCCCATTTTGACCCACAGGATTCGCATAATGGACACGGACGCGACTCGGACGAGACGGCCTGCATGATGTCGGCCGGACCGTTCGCCCTCGCAGAAGATGCGCTGCCAGATTTCGAGGTTGACGAGGAGCCAGAGACGGTCGCCGTGCGGCATCCAACCGGCGCGGTGCTCGTCGACGAGACGCCGGATCGCCGCGGGATCGAACAACTTGCGCGCCTGCGCGCGCCGGCCGAGCACGAACTCGTCCGACGATCGGCCGGAACTCCGTCGCGGAGCCATCGGCCGACCGGAACGGGAAAGTCCCATCTTCCGCCTGCGTGAGAATCGACGGCGGAATCAGGTCCTTGACCGCCTCGCGCAGAGACCGCTTTGGTCTGCCAGCCGTGCAGCTTCACGCCGCCCGGCAAGGCAGCCACGTGCTCGACGACGTGATCGTCGAGAAACGGAACGCGGCTCTCGATCGACGCCGCCATGCTCATCTGGTCCTGCTTCATCAGCAGTTCCACCAGATAGGTCTGGAGATCGGCGTGGCTCATGCGGTCGAGGATGCCGCCCGATCCGCCGTCGAAGCAGCGCATCGCGTCGGCGTAGGGGTCGCGGCGATCGAGCCGATCGGGGTTGGCCAGAATCTGGCGCTGCAGCGTCTGCGGAAGACGGCAAAGTTCTCGAGAAAGAGATCGCGGATGCCGGGCTCGAGCGCCATGAAGCTGCGGCCGGCATAGCGGCGCGCGCTCTGCGGCAACGCGTCCACGATATGGCGAACGCCGCGACGCGCCGCTTCCGGCATCAGCGCCCAATCACGGTTTGCCGAGGCGTGCGTTCCAGAACGTCGCACGGTACTTGTTGTAGCCGAGGAACAGCTCGTCGGCGCCCTCTCCGGTCAGGACGACCTTGACGTGCTCGTTCGCCAGGCGCGCGACAAAATACAGCGGGATGCTCGAGGAGAACGCGATCGGCTCGTCTTCGTGCCACACCAGCTGCGGCAGCGCGTTGAAGTTACTCGGCTCGGCGTCACCACGACTTCGCGATGCTCGGCGCCGATCCATCGGGCCACCAGCCGCGCGTAGTCCAGTCTCGTTCGCGTCGCGATCCTCGAAGCCGACGGCGAAGGTTTGAATACGCGTCCTCGCCGCCCGCGCCACCATCGCCGCCAGCGCGCTCGAATCGAGACCGCCGGACAGGAACACACCGAGCGGCACGTCGCTCATCAAGTGGCTGCGCACGGCCGATTCGAGCAGCCCGCGCACCACCGGCGCCTGCTCGCGAATCGTCGGCGAGGCGTGGACGCTCGGTAGCGGCGGCCGCCAGTAGCGCCGCGACCGAAAGCCTGAGGTCGGCGTCCACGACAGCACGTGTCCCGGCAGCAGCTTCTGCACGCCGCGGAAGAACGTCTCGTCCGTGGAGACGAAGCGGTTGGCGAGAAACTCGGGAGCGCGTCCTCGTTGAACTGCGGGCGAATGCCGCCGGCGGCGCAGCACCGCCTTGATTTCCGATCCAGAACAGCAGCTCGTTTCCGGTTCGCGCGTAATAGAGCGGCTTGATCCCGAGCCGATCGCGCGCCAGCAGCAGCGCTGCCGCGGACGATCCCAGATCGCGAAAGCAAACATGCCGTGCAAGCCGATCGACCACGCCCTCGCCTTCCTCCTCGTAGAGATGGAGGATGGTTTCGGTGTCGCAGCGGGTGCGATAGCGGTGGCCGCGCGCCTCGAGTCCCGGCCTGCAGCGCGGCGTGGTTGTAGATCTCGCCGTTGAAGACGATCCAGATCGTGCCGTCCTCGTTGCACATCGGCTGGCGGCCGGCGCCGACGTCGATGATGGCGAGGCGGCGATGCGCGAGACCGACACGGCCGTCGACGATCAAACCCTGCGCCGTCAGGGCCGCGATGCGCGATGATGTCGCGCATCCGCACGAGGCGATCCTCTTCGGCCTGCTCGTACGGATCGAGATTTGACGATACCGGCAATCCCACACATGTTCGTTACCCGCGCTCCACGAGAACCGCGCGCTCATCCACGCGGACTGACTCGCCCGTATGTTCAAAAAGCAGTCCAGTTGGCAATCCGCGGCCGTCGTAAATCAGGCGGACGGCCGGCGGCGACGCAAGTGCTTGTTCGTCAGGGAGAAGCAGCGTCAGCACGCGCCACGGCAGCGTCGCCGTCATCGAGTAGATCAGAGGTCGGGGCGGGCTCGCGGACGACCGTAGTCGGGCGCGATCCACCCGCGGATGGGTCGCAGCTCTCCACATCTGAGCGCCGTGCGGACCGGCGCCGACGTGAACGGCCCGACCCACAGCGCATGGCCGCCCGGCGTCTGCGCGCGCGCCCAGCGATTGGGGCCGAGCGTGACCTTCATCGGCGCGAACTGAAACGTCAGGTTGATCTGGTGCCGCGAGGTGCCCAGCGAGGTCGTCCACGACGATCCAGAACCGCGGCTTTGACGAACAGGATCCGCCGGCGATGCGTCACCGCGTCGGTGCGGCAGCACGCGTTGTGCTCGGCGTCGAGGAAAGTCCAGCTCAGGATGTCGAATGCCACTCGCGCAGCCGGACGCGCGGGCGGCTCCGCCACCCGAACGGCCCGGATGGCTCGGACTGGCTCTGCCCATCCACCACGACGCGTGTTGTGGGCGGCTGTCGAGCGGAAATGATCGCGCCACTCGCGCCTCGGGCGTGTAGCAGTAGTTCCCGGCGTCGACGAGGCACGGCTCGCCGAAGATCGAGCACTGGATGCTGAGGAGATCCGCGTGACCGTGGCCGCCGCTCACCGGGCAGCCGAGCGGTCCGACGTCCACGATCATCTGGTGCGCATCGCGATTCCAGCGGCTGCGCATGATCGGCGTAGCCGCCCGCGGGAAACGCGCGCGACGCCGGACCGGGCGGCGCACGCCGGCCGCAGCGCCTCGAACGCATGCTCGCCGGCGCGTCCGAGCAGCCACGGCACTTCGGGCGCGAGCCCTTGCGCCGCCCACGCAAAGTCCGATCGATCGAACGTGGCCGCCGCCACCGCGAAGATCCCTCGCGCATCGTCCGGCCCGCGTCGCGTGAGCGGCAGCAGCGCGCCACCGTCGACGTCGCCGATCAGCGGAATCCGATCCATTTGGCTGGCGCACCGACAACAGGAACTCCACCATGCGCCGTGACGCTTGTCGGACAGCGCGGGCGGCACGCTGATCCCGTTGCGCGCCGCGAGCAGCAGGAAGTGCAGGTAGATGTCGATCGTGTAGCGCTGGTAGCAGGTGGACTGCTCGAAGTGCACGCCGTCGGCCGTGATCTGCCGCCGGCTCTCGGTGAGGAGGATGCGCGCGCCCAGCTCGCGCCAGCGCGGCGCATCGGCGAATTCCCGGAACAGCACGCCGGCATAGAAGAGGCCGAGCGCCTCGCCCGTGAGGTGCGTGTTGGGCGAGAAGTGAGCACGAGAGATACCGCCTGACGTGCGACGCGTGCAGCGAGATCGCCGACAGCGACCTTCATCACCCATTCACCGGTCAGCGACGGCAGCGTCGCGGAGCAGCAGCAGCGTCCAGCTCCACGAGATCAGCCGGTAGGACACTTCGAGGCTGCTCGCCCAGTTGACGCCGATGCCGGGCGGGTTGGCGTCGAGCCACGAATCGATCGCGGCAATCGCGGCGTTGGCGTAGCGCTCGTCGCCGGTGAGCGCCCACGCCTGCGCGAGCCGCGCCGACCCACTGGTGCCGATTCAGTTCCCAGACGACTTTGCTGTCGCCGACGACCGCCGGATCGAGCGTGTTGATCTGGCTCCAGTGCACGCGCGGCGAGTGGCGGCTCCAGACCGGATCGAGGTGCCAGTCGATCGGATCGCCGAACGACAGCCCGCGATATCCGAGCAGATCCGAACCGCTGCCCGGCGACGATGTCGGTCGGCGGCCGCGACGAGGTCGCTGCAGTCATCGGGCAACCGCTCACGCAGCGACTAGCGTCGTCGCCGCGATGTCCTCGAGGCCGGCGAAGAATCGGCGCGGCGCGCGTCCGCGAGCCAGCGCAGCGCGGCGTCCGGCGTGGCGAGCGCCGGCGCGCGATCGGCGAGCGTCCCGGGCGGTACGATGCCGCGCGGCGCCAGGCGATCGAGCAGCTTGTTCGCCTGCTGCTGGCTGCGAACGGCGATTTCGGTGAGGCTCATTTCGCGAAGACGCTGCAGCGATTTGCGCGCGTGCCGTAGAGCCGACTCGCGACCGACACTCCTCCCGCACCGACACCCGGCGGGAGAGGGAGGTCAACGGGACTCTGCGGCGATGATGACGTTTTGGTCGGCATCGTTTCTCAACCGTCGGAAGGCGGGATCGGCAGGATGCGGCGATGCTGAAGGGAAACCCTCCTGCCTTCCCGCCTTCCTGCCTGTCCTGCTCGTAGATCTCGTCCCACCGCGCTCGAACGGCGGGCCACGAATAGTTCGCGACCTCGACGTGCGCCTGACGTGCGCGGCGCCGCCGCGTCCGGATCGCGCCACACGGCCACGATGCCGTCGCCGAGCGCGGTGGCATCGCCGATGGGCGCCAGCAGCGCGGTCTCGCCGTCGCGCACCATCGCCGGGATGTCGCCAGCCGACGAGGACAATGATCGGAATGCCTGGCGGCGCACGCTTCGAGAATCGACACGGGCTGGTTGTCGAGCGTCGATGCGTTGACGAAGATGTCGTGGTCGTCGCAGCAACTGCGGCATCGCGCCCGGATCGACTTTGCCGACGAACTGGACGGCGTTGCCGCCGATGTCAGCCGCGAGGCGCGCAGGCGCGGCTCTTCCGAGCCGTAGCCGGCGATCGTCAACGCTGCCGCGGGCTCGACCGCCCTGAATCGCGCGAACGCTTCGATCACCAGATCGATGCGGTGATGCTGCTCCAGGATTCCGCGTCGAGAGCACGCGGGGACCGAGCGGCTGCCGTTCGCGATACCTGAAGCGCGTGAGATCGACGACATTCGGCACGACCTCGCGCCGTAATCCGTGCGTCGCGAACACGCGACGGAGATACTCGGAAGGGACCGCAATGACGTCGGCCAGCGCGCATGAACGGATGCACGAGCCTGCCCCACCGCGCGAGATGATCGTCGGCCTCGCCGCTGTGGTAATGGAGCACGACCCGCTTGTTGAGCACGCGCCCGATCAGCATCGCGGGCACCGGCGCCAGGCAGGAACGACCAGTAGGACGCGCGAGAACACGTGCACGACGTCGACGGCGTCGCAGCCGGATGAGGCTCTGCGCACGTAGATGCTGGTTCAGCATCGTCCGCAATCCCGGATCGCTCCGCGCCTAGCGAAGCCCGCGCGGGAACAGCGGATTGATCGGCACGAACATCACGTCGTAGCCGTCGGCTGCGAGCGACTCGACGAGGCTGGCGGCCTGCACACCCTGGCCGCCGAGGATGTCGAGGCTGGCGGCAACGATCGCGATGCGGGGCGTACGCATTTCGGATTTCAGATCTCAGATTTCAGATGTGATTGGCGGATTGAGTTACGACGCCGCCGCGAAGACCGCCGGGCAGAATGCGCTGACGCGGCGGCGCGCGCGGGCGTCTCGAGCCGCTGGATGGGCGCGTCCAGCACGACGCGGCACCAGAGCTCCAGCGACAGCGAGCGTCCCGCAACCGCAGATCGATGTCGCGGCCGCGCTCGTGCAGCTGCAGGAGCCGCTCGATGCAGGCTTTCGCTGAACAGGCCGCGCTGCGACTCGCGCTGCGAGAACAGCAGGTCTGCGCGCGAAACTCGGACAGCTCGCCGCGGAACCACTGCGCCAGCGGCACGGCGAAGCCGTGCTTCGGGCCGATCGATGATCGTCGTCCGGCAGGATGCCGCGCATCGCCCGCTTGAGCAGATACTTCGTCGTGCCGTCGCGCAGGCTGCAGGCGCGCGGGAATCCGTCGCCGCGAACTCCACCAGCTTGTGATCGAGCAGCGGCGGCCGCGCCTCGATCGAGTGCGCCATCGTCATCCGATCGACCTTGGTCAGGATGTCGAGCGGCGGGTAGGTGTGTGAGATCGCGATGCTGAATGGCCGACATCCAGTCGCTGCCGATGCCGCCAGATGGGATAGGCGCGACCGCGCGGGTCGTGCCGGCGACATGCTCGAGGCGTCCGGCCTGAAACAGCTTCCGCAGCTCGTCGGCGCGGAACAGCATCGACGCGTCGAGGTACGCGCTCGGCGCCGTCGAGCGCCAGGTGCCGCAGAAACCGGCGGCCCTCATGCCTTCGGGCATCGCTCGCCCCACGGCGCCCGCGAGCTTCCGGATCGGGCGCGGGCACGCGGGCGTAGCTCGCGCTCGCGTTCCTCCGATGACGTACTTGTCGTAGCCGCCGAACAGCTCGTCGCCGCCGTCGCCGGTCAGCACGACCGTGACGTGCTCGGCCGCCAGCTTCGACACCATGTAGGTCGGAATCGCGGACGTGTCGCCGAACGGCTCGTCGAGATACCAGGCGAGGTCCTCGGCAATCTGCACGACATCCGGGTCGCAGCGACCAGCTCGTGATGCTCGGTGCCGAACGCTTCCGCGACCTGTCGCGCGTGCGCCAGCTCGTCGTAGCCGGCCTCGGCGAAGCCAATCGAGAACGTCTTCACGCCGTCCGGTCGATCAGCCGGCCATCGTCGCGACGACCGCGCTCGAGTCGATGCCGCCGCTGAGGAACGCGCCGAGCGGCACGTCGCTGATCTGATGAATGCGGACCGCGTCGCGCAGCAGCCGCGAAGCTCGTCAGCCAGCTCGTCCTTCCGTCGCGCGCTCGTCCGGCGTGAAGTCGACGTCCCAATACCGGTCGATCCGCAGCGGACGGCCCGCGCGACGCCGTGGCGATCCGCGCCGGGTTCGAGCTTGCGCACGCCGTCGACGATGCTCTGCGACGGCGGCGTCGCCAGGAACGTGAACAGATGGCCGAGCGCTTCCCAGTTCAGGTTCCGGCTCACCTCGGGCAGCTGCAGGATCGGCTTCAGCTCCGACGCGAAGACGATGCCGCCGTCGAGCTCCGCGTAATACAGCGGCTTGATGCCCAGCCGGTCGCGCGCCAGCAGCAGCTGCCGGCGCCGTTGCGTCCCAGATCGCGAACGCGAACATGCCGCGCAGGTGGTCGACGCAGCTGCGTCCCGAAGTCCTCGTAGAGATGGACGATCGTCTCGGTGTCGCTCGTCGGTGCGGAGCACGTGGCCGCGCCGCGTCGAGCATCCGGCGCAGCTCGCGGTAGTTGTAGATCTCGCCGTTGAAGACGACCCAGACCGAGCCGTCTTCGTTCGACACCGGCTGCTGGCCGCCGTCGAGGTCGATGATGCTCAGCCGCCGCATGCCCAGGCCGACGCCGGCGCCGAGATACACGCCTTCCTCGTCCGGTCCGCGATGGACCATCACGCGACACATGGATCGGACGTCGGTCTCGAGGACCGGCCGACCGTCAAAGCGAACGAGGCCTGCGATGCCGCACATAGGAACAGGGCTTAGGAGGTTAAGAGTTAGGGGTTAGGGATTAGGATCAGGGATTAGGGTTAGTAAAGGGATTCGGGGATTAGGGATTCGAACGGTTGAACGATCAGCGGAGACGCCTGAACGACGAACGGTCCGCTGAAGCCGCCCGAACGACGAATCACGCGCGCGTACTCAGATCAGACCTGAAGCGCCGCGGCGTAGGCGGTGCCGCCGATCGCGACCGACAGGAACGGCGCAGAGACGAACGCAGAACCAAACGCACTGACGAAGCGCATCGGAATCACGCCGGCACGACGGCCGCGGTGGCGTGAGCGGCCTGAATGGCGAGCCGCTTCCACGGCAGCACCCTCGGCAAACCCGACGTGCATCAGCCTGGCGATACGCCCGAGCGCGGCGGCCTTGACGATGGTCGTGCCGGCGAGCGTGACGAGCACCGCGCCAATCAATCCCCACGTCGAGATGAACCAGCCGATCAGGCCGGCGACGATGAGCAGGCGGGTGATGTTCATCACCAGCAGAGAACCGCGTCTGGGCGTAAACTCGCAGCACGCCGTCCACCGCGAACGCCGACGGCAGGATCATCAGGCACCACACCATGAACACCGGCACGCTGGCCAGAGTACGAGGTGAAGAGCAGAACACGATCACGCCGTGCGCGGTCAGCATCAGCACCGCCGCCAGCGGAAGATGATCGATGCGAGCCTCGCGGTCGTGTCGTGCCAGAGCGCCAGGACCGCGTTCGTCCTGACAACCTCGCACGCGGCGAGCTCGGCCATCCGCACCATCATCACGTTGCACGTCGACGTGTAGACCAGATCGATCAGCGGAATCTGCAGGCAGCCTACCGCGTAGATGGCGAACGTCGCGGCGTCGAACCTGGCCGCAACCACCCATTGGTGGTAATTGACCTGCACGACCTCGATGCCGACGGCCTAACGCGAACGGCAGCGCATACGCGAGCTGACTCGCGCCAGAGCGCGGTGTCGATGCGGAAGCCGCGGCCGAACTCGCGCCAGAAATACGCGATCATCGTGGCGAGCCTGGAGGCCGGCAAAACCACCGCGCCGGCGAGCACGCTGCGCAGGCTGCCGACGACGAAGGCGGGCACGAGCAACAGCACCGTGCGCACCACGTCCGATGCCGCATACACGCACGCCGCCGGCGGTGTGCTCCTTGCGCGACACCATCACGATTTCGAACGCCGCTCCGATCAGCATGAATGCCAGAAACAGGCCGAGCAGCGGCAGTTCTGACGCCAGCGCGCGCGTTCGAGAGCGACGCCGCGATGGCAAAGCGCCCGAGGTAGAGTCCGACAAGCACGCGAGGCCGGTGAGCGAGAGCGTCACGAGCGCGTTGTTGACCCGGCGCCCCGCTTCATCGGCGCTCCGCGGCACGAAATAGTAGAGACTCTCGGCCGCCCTGAGCTGCGCGAGCCCGTAGAACGTCGCGTAGATCAGGAACAGCTGCTTGCAGGTGCCGAAGGCCGCCTGATCGAAGGTGCGAGCGAGCACCACGGGGATGGCGAACGCCGCAACGAAGCCGACCGTGCGGCCGGCGACGAGAAGGGAGCGCGGGCGGCCGACACCCCATCCTGTCCGAGGACGTGATACACCCGCTTCAGCATGGCGGTCATGCAGCGTGCACCCGTTCGCATCGGCGCGCAGGCGGCCACAACCGGTGCGTCTGACAATCGAGAATCGCCGACGAAAATCGGCCGGCGGCGCCGATCGACGATCCCTCCCACAACAGCAGCCGCTGAATGGTCAGCTCGGGATGGGCCGCATCCTGATGCTCGCAGGCGGTATAGGCGAAGCGATATCCGGCGCGGGCGACGAGCTCCACGACCTGCGGCGTGAACTGACCCCGGATACGCAAAGTGGTGCACCGGCGCGCCGAGCCGGCGCTCGAGTTCCTGTTTCGATCCGGCCAGCTCGTCGACGTTTCGCGCCTCGGACTCGTGCCCGAGCCAGACGTGGGTCTTGGTGTGCGAACCGATCGTGAACCCGCGCGATGCATGTCCTCGAGCATCGACCAGTCGGCCGTTCGTGGAATCCTGGTCGTCCCGTTGCTGACCTGCGTCGAGGACGGCCATCAAGCGGTCGGCGTCCGCCTGTGAGATCGCCGGGAGAGCAGCGTGGTGACGGCGCTATATGGATTGCGGCTCGCCGCGCGCATGCCGGGAATATCGCTGGCGCGCAGATCCGCGTCGGCGCAGACGCGCGTCAACCCGAGCCAGGGGTCTTTCCAGACGTCGTCAGGCCTTGTCGAGCAGGTGGTAGAGCCGATCGTGGATCTGCCAGTCGGATCCGGCCGACCAGATCCGTGACGACGAACATCGCCCCGGGAATCCCCTTCCGCTTGAGGATCGGGATCGCGTTCCTACACATCCCGGTAGCCATCGTCGAACGTCACCGCCGCGACCGGTGTCGTGAACGGTTCGCCGCGCTCGATGCGTGCGCCGATGTCGTCGAGGCCGACGAACTGAAAGTGACACGGCCAATCCAGTCGATGTCCGCCTCGAACATCGCGGCGCTCGTCAACAAGGTCGGCATGTCGGTCTTCGCCGCGGCGTCGACGTCTTCGACGACGCGGTGATAGCCGATGACGCAGCTGGCGAGTACCCCGACGGCACGACGGATGCCGACAGCGGCGAGCGTCCGCGCTCGCCAGATCGCCGAGGCGATCGCGTCTTTCAGCAGACGGCGCCAGCGGGGAATGTTCGAACATACACGATCTCCTCGGGAAGATGCGGCGGACCAGGGTTCGGGCGCTGCGGGCGGCGCGGACCGTGCCGTGATGCACGCGGCCCGCGAGGATCGGACGGAAACAGATCGATGCGATGCAGCGAGCGCGCTGTGACGCGCCCACAGCCACTTGTAGGACTCGACGCCGAAGAGCATGTCGAACTCGCGCGCGCCTTCTTCGAGCGCGGCCTGATCGTCAGGCCCATCGCCACCATGCCGACGCGCTCTGCTGCTGATAGCCGATCGTCGAACGCGCCCTGGTAGAAACAGCAGCGGCCGCCGTAGATGAAGCACAGGTAGCAATACGTAACTGAACGAAGCAGCTACC
>ERZ1370068.5197-contig-423_pt1 | contig 49123 bp, 78 predicted proteins | sample MGYA00561227_ERZ1370068 | MGnify/ENA primary metagenome ERZ1370068 (study PRJEB38410, sample SAMEA6850437) | metagenome | study: Metagenomic assessment of the ecological functions of the soil: analysis of the soil microbiota associated with the... | reverse complement strand
CTACGTATTGCTAGAAAGCCCTTGGACGACGTCATCGCTTTTTTCCGGCGGTCCGACAAGCAGCGGTTCCACATTCGCCTCCACCGGGATCGATCGTCAGGTGGTCCTCAGGAATGAAAATAATCGGTCGACCTACGGTCACAAGAATTTCAGGATGTTCGGAAAACTTATGCACGGTAAAAATACCGGCAGGGACGTTTGGCCTCCAAGTTGTCCTGCATAGTCACAATTTTGTCGTGCCCATTTACTCCTGGTTTGCGACTTGTGTCTCTTGAGCGTCGTCCCCAGGAACCGCGCCCACCTTACATTCTGGTACCGACTCTTTGGCCCTATGCCGAGGAGCAAGAAAGCGTCTGCCAAAGCGTTCGCCGAGAGAAGACCTTGAATTCTTCTGCAGCATGGCCATTTCGGTGATCGAATCGCCCGCGCCAAAGCGATAGTTCGCCGGCACAACCACCGTGAGGGTGTCGGAATGATTGATTTGCCCTGCCCATAGGTGATCTTCCCATTAATCCAACAGATCTGCATACCGACTTTCTGATGGCAGCGATAGCTGAGCTATCCGTAGGGTAAATGAAATAATCTCGGTTTGGGCAGTTTCGTTAGATACAGTCATATTCGAGGTTTCGCCTTTGACCTGCTCTCTTGATAAGCCCCCGGTCAGGCCGGTTCGATTGATCCCCGAGGACGCGCGCAATCTGTTTCCCCTACGGCACGGCAAGCTGGTTACATCGAGCGGCGTCCGGCCACCACCTCAAGAACATGAGGAAGCATCAGCCAACTTCCCAAAACTCGAATTGTCAGAAGGTAGTTCAAACTGCCACAGCATGGGTCTCCCCGAGTGAGACACATACCCCTAGTCGCATTCGAGGCCTAGGGGAGCGCACGTCGCCGCGCTCTTGTTCTGGAGCGTCGCCGCAACTGGGGCAGCTGGCCCGCATGCCCAAGGACCTGCGGCGAAGATGAGCCGGCCCATTTGTCCATACGACTCTCCTTCCACATGATTAGAGTATGTGGTTCACATGGACCATGCGGACTACCCAGTTCGTTGTCTTTGGCGGATCAGGCGAGAGCGCGAAGCCGCGCCACACTAACAACGTGCTAGATCTTTCGCTCCCCACACGAGGGATCCGCTGACCGGGTAGGTGATTGGCAGCAGGCGGTCAAAGGGATGCGCTCGACGTTGACGCTGGCACCCAGCACCAGTCGCCCGCATCTTGTCCGCCTCGTGCTGCTTGCAGGGCAAGAATAAACGCCGGATGGGGATACGGGGGCTGTTCCCGTCAGGTCCGCTGGTCGAGCGCGGAATTCATCCTCGACAAAGCGAAAAACCTTAGGCAAAGCGCCTCAGCGGGAGTGCCTGACGGCGCAGACTTTTCAACCCCACCGGACGACGCGGCCCGCACGACTGCGCGGCCGCTGGCTGCCAGGAGACGAGCGCGCATGCGACGCGCGTCGCATCTACATCGCCAGGCTGGTCGCGGCCCTGCTCGTCGGTGCCTATGGACTGCGCATGCTCGACTCCGGTCTGGCCCGCGCGGCTGCGCTTGTTCGCCTTCGATACCTATCAGCAGCTACAGCCGCGAAAGTACGGACCCCGCAAGTTCCCGTGCGCGCACATCGACATTGACGAGCCATCGCTCGCGCGCGCTTCGGTCAATGGCCCCGCCACGTTCGCTGATTGCCGATCTCACGCAGCGGCTTATGGAGGCGGGGGCCGCGGCCGTCGCCTTCTGACTCCTCGTGTTCGTCGAGCCCGACCGGATGTCCCTGCCGACTTGATCAAGCGATTGCCGAAGGACACGACGCTCGAGGCGCTTTCACGAGCAAGTCGTTGAGCCAGCCGGGGGCGATCGCACTGGGGCCGAGGCGATCGCCGCCGCTCCGACCGTGCTCGGCTTTATTGCCACCGCCAAGACATCGGCGGCGCTCCCGTCGCTGCACGCGGGTTTTGCGACCGCGCGACACCCAAGTCAATTTTTGCCGACCTTCGCTGGGGCCACCGCCAGCATTGCTGAACTGCAGCGAGGGGCGAAGGGCGCTGGCGCGCTCAACTGGATCCCTGGAATATACCAAATCATCCGCCCACCTGCCGCTTCTCGTTCGTGTCGGTTCTATCCTCGCTCGCCGCCGAGGCGATCCGCGTCGGCCAGGAGCTTCGCCATCTGATTAAGGCCTCAGGCGCGAGCGGGGAGACCAGTTTCGCATGCAGGGGGGCAAGAAGTGGTATTACGCACGTGCGCATAGGCAGTGCGATTGCTGACCGGCGCCAACGCCCAAATGTGGCTGCGCTTTCCCAGTCGGACCCGCGCCGCTTTATTCCGGCCTCGGTCGCCGCTGTGATGGAGCCAGGGTCAGCGCGCGCGGAGATCGAGGCCGCATTATTCTTGTCGGCACGAGCGCGCGCCCTGGCCTGTTCGATCTGAGAGCCGACACCACTCAATGCCGCGGTTCCCGGCGTTGAAATCCACGCCCAAGCAATCGAACAGATCTTGACCGCAGACCACCTCCACCGTCCGGATTTCGCCACCGGCGCTGAACTCAGCTTTCCTCATCATGTTCGGCCTGCTTTTGTCGGCTCTGGTCTCACCGATCGGGCGCCATCTGGAGCGCGCTCATCGGCGCGATGGTGATCGCCAGCGCCGTCGTCGTTTCATGGGCAGCCTACGTCAGCTATGCCTGGCTGTTCGATCCCATCTTACCCGACACTGGCGCTGACGGTGCTCTTTATCTCGGCGACCGTGTCACCGCTATTTGACGACCGAAGTTGAGCGCAACACGCGTGCGCACGGCGTTCGCCCATTACCTGGCGCCCGTGCTCGTCGAAGAGTTGGCGAGCCATCCAAAAAGCTGCGGCTCGGCGGCGAGACGCGACCGTAACCCTTTATCGCTCCGATCTTGCAAACTTTTCCGCTCTCGCAGAAGTCTTGCAGCCCCACGAGCTCGTGGCGCTCATGAACGAGTATTTGTCGGCAATGACAACATATCATCATCGCAGCACGGCGGCTTTGTCGACAAATACATCGGCGATGCAATCGATGGCGTCTTCGGGGCGCCTCTCGATGATCTTCCGGGCAGGCGCTGAATGCGGTCAAGGCGGCATTGAGCTGCCAGGAAGAAATTGGCAGACATGAATGCTGCCAGCCTCCCCGCCCTGCGTGGACAAATGCTGCAGCAGCGCATCCGGTCTGCATACGGGTGCAGCCATTGTCGGCAATATCGGATCGCAGCAGCGCTTTAACTACACCGTCATGGGCGACGCCGCCAATCTGGCATCGCGTCTGGAGGGCGCCAACAAAGTCTATGGCACCAAAATCCTCGTTTCGGAGGCGACCGCCGACCGCGCCGGCGCCAGCGTTTGCTGGCGGGAGCTTGACGTCATCTCAGGTCGTCGGCAAGGACGAGCATGTGCGGATCTACGAGCCGCTGGCGTTGACCGCCGATCGAACCCAGCAGCAAGCGACATTTGCCGCAGCCTATGCCGAGGGATCTAGCCCGCTGGCGCACGATGGACTTCGCTGGTGCCGTGCGAAAGCTTCAACCGCTTTTCCGATTGCGACCCGCCAGCGGCGCCTTTCGCGAGCGCGCCAGGCGGCTCATGAGCACGTCACTGCCGAACCCATGGCTTCCGCGTTAACGTCCTCGAGACAAAGTGAGCGTTCTCTCGGCACTGATCTCGAATATTGAGAGCCACGAAAGGACACGGGCGCGGCGCGCGCGCCGCGGAAGCGTATCGAGCTTGCGCGGCTTTTGGCCCCTTTTCTGTCCTGCGGCGCAGAGCCGTCCGGGGGTCCGAAACGCCGCAAGACGAGGGCGCCCTGCACACGGGTCGTTAGCGTCTTACGCGCATGACCACCCACTCAGGCGCGACGCCCCCCCTGAAACCCAGATCGCCAATTCTTGCGCGCGACGAAAATATCAGTGGCCAATTGGCCTGCACGCCCCAGCGGCCATGCCTGTTGGTCGTCGTGACAGCGGGTTCTCAATCGATCGTGGCCAATCCGCTACATCTGAATATTGACTTGGCTCAATCTGTTACGCTGAGTGTCGGGGGTACTATTTCTGGCGGTGCGGGAGTTGTGTTCGTGCGTACGATTTTTGCGGGCGCGCCTGACCGGCGTGTCTCGGGGCGCTTTGCTCCAGCTCATCATTGTGCTGCACTGTTGGGGGCGCTCGCGATGGCGCCTGAGGCTTTTGCCGAGACGCCGGCGAACGCCTCCCACTGCGAAGCAGCAGGCTCTTTTCGATCGCATGCTTAAAGAGCCGACCAATCTCGATCGTCGCGTGTCCGCTATGCGGAGAGTCCCGCAACCAAATTACAAGATTTCGAAGCGGCGATTGGCGCGCTCGAACGCATGCTTTTCTTCAATGCGAGTTTGGCGCGGGTGAAGCTCGAACTGGGAGTTCTCTATTTCCGCTTGGGCTCCTATGAGATGGCAAAGACCTATTTCACGAATGCCATCGCAGATCCAACGACGCCGGTGGACGTCCGTGCCACAGTTCAGGCCTACCTCGCTGAGATCGAGAAACGGTTGAACCCCAGCTTATTTGCGGGCCTCGTCCAGTCCGGCGTGCGCTACCAGACCAACGCCACCGCCGCGGCCCATCGGGATCCCTGATCCGCGTGTTCGATTTGACGGCGTCCTCGACCAAAAGTTTGTCAAGCAGCCCGACTGGAACTCCTTCAACCAAGCCCATCGTCTATCATACCGTGGATCTGCAAACCCAGCGGGGCGACAGCTGGGAGACGCAGGCGAGCGCCTATATGTCCGAGCAGCGCAAGATCAAGCGCTTGGACGCCGCCGCGGTGGGGGCCCAGACTGGCCCACGCATCGTACTGCCTCGACACGGGCCAATCGCCTGGCACGGGGCTTTCGCTCAGGCCGTACGTCGGCGGAGTGCTGGTCGCCCTCGAGGAGGACTACTACCTCGGCAGCGCGGCGGCGGGGCCGCCGTGACCTGGCTGCCGACGCCAGGCTGGAGCGTGGAGCTCGGCGCGGCGATCGCGGGCATCGCACGTTTCATAATACCGAGAGCTATACCACCGCCGATCTCCAGACCGGTACGATGACCAGCGGTTATCTTTCGGTGCGGGGCCCTTTGCTCGATGGCGTGCGCTGGCGAGGCAAGAGGAGGGCTCCTGCGTGATGATGCGCGCGAGGCGTCGCAAAGCTACCTCCAGCGCGGGTTCGAGCTGTTCATATCCTACGACTTAGATCTTGACCTGTTGGGCGCCACCCAGCGCCTCACCCTGTCGCCGTTTGTTGGCATAAACTGGACGGATTACCGGGAAGCAAATCCGCTCGTTGACCCGGATGGAAGCGCCAAGATCGCGAGCGCTTCGTTGGCCTCGCGGTCGACGCCCAAGTTTACAAGAGCTTCGGTCTAGGTCTCCGCGTGCAGTACTCGAGCACCGACTCCACACTGCCAAATTTCCGACCGACAACCCTCTCCGTGTCGGCCGGTCCGACTTTCCGTTTCTGAGGGGCCGCTTCTGAGGGCGCAAGAGAGAATGTTACGACGACACGCACTGGGGCTTGCACGGCCGTCGCGGTGCTGGCCGCAACGGCACCCGATGGCGCCGTGGCGCCAGACGGTCGATGCCGCCGGCGCTGTCAACCCGCACACTCAGGCGGTGACCGCGTTCTGCAGGTGGGATCGAACATCATTTTCCCGCGAGCGCATCAGCACGTCCAGCAGCGGATCCACCCAGCTCATCTTTATCGACAAGACGACGCTCAGCGTTGGGCCCAATAGCAGCATTTTGATTGATGAGTTTGTCTTGCCAATCCCAATGCTGGTCCGGCCACATGACAGTCACCCTGACCAAGGGCGCCATGCGCATGGTCGGCGGCAACGTCAGCCACACCCAAGGCGCAACCATCAAAACGCCGTTGGCGCACGCTCGGCGTGCGCGCAGTGTGGCAACCGTCACGCACGACAAGAGGGGCACCCGAGCGATCAACCATTTCGGCACCGTGACGGTCAGCAGTGGCGGCGCCACCGAGACGATAACCTCGACCCGGGTATGGTGTGTCGGTAAAAGCAGTGGGGGCCGCCCCAGCGCTCCGGCGCCGGTGCCGCAAACGAGATCGCCGCGCTGATGGGCCAGCTCACCAGCCAGCCCACCCAGCGCGGCGGTGTGTCAGCCGAAAACCGCGCCACCGACGCCATCGTCGTTGCCATGGGCGTCGGCAACACCAATGCCAACCTCGCGCCCTCTGAGATAGAAAGCGTGCAGGCCACAACGCCTCGCAGACCGCGGGCGCAATGAAGGTGCAGTCGCTCCAATCGCAAGCCGTTGCGGAGGCAATCGAGCGGTCGAGCGAGGGGGCATCCCAGCAGAGCGCCACGCCTCAGCCACCGCGGCCGGCCTTCTATGCGCTCTCGATGGCAGCGGATGCGGCGCTTGGCTCGGGTGTGCTGCATATTCGCCGGCGGCTTTGCCGTGCCGGGAACGTATGTGGTGAGCGACGTGCTGGGGCTACCGGTGCGGCGGCAGTGATCCCCGCAACCGGCCGCGCCCGATCTGGTTCCCTCATGCTGCAGGCCGGTCTTTCGATCAATGGCGCCGGCGCATCCCAAACTTCGACATTCTTTGTCATGACCGGCGCCTTCATCTCACTCTGCCGACGGCACGCAGTTCTATACCGGCGGGTTTGAAGCCTCGACGCGACGCGGGCCAACCGTGGCGCGGGCTTCGCGTCGGGTGCTGTCAGCGGCGACGCGGCCAACACGACCGCTCAACTCCAATCGGATACCGACCGGCGCGCTGGTGGATCAGAACACGCGCGATGCGGCGACCGGTACGGTTATCCCCTTAACGCCTTCCACTTCCCGGGCGGCGGTGATCCCAGTGCCTTTTTACACGTTCTCCCAAGTGGCCTAGCGACAGCGCCTGCCGAGCCTTGGGCAGGTGCGCCTGGATACCCCACTCAGCGGTTTCGTTGCCGGGCTTGCGCGAACCCTACACTCCACACAGCAGCCCCCCAACGACAATGATCTACAATTTTGCGGGGCCAAGTTTTCCCGTTGTCGGCGGCATCACGATCCAGTTCGATCTGATCGCGGTCGGATGCAGGCCAACACCGTGCTGACGAAAGTGGCCAATTTCAGTGGGCTTAGCCAGGAATTCTCGACCGGGGCCTGGCAAATCGGCAACCTCAATCCAAGTGTCACGGGCGACCTCGACCTACATCGATGATTGCCTGTTTGCTGGCCGCGACGCCGTCAACGAACCCGCGACCACGAATACCAACACAACGCAGAGTCTCCACGACAAACGGACAGGTCCTCGTCCGCAGCCGGCAGGCTTTCGCGAGCGCGGACCTGGTGCAGCCCAGACCTTCTTCCCGGGGTCAACTTCAGCGCTTGCGTCTGCGAGTTCACTCGGTGGGGGTTCTGGTCCGCTGACACCACTATCGCTCCAATGCGGACCTGACCACCGAGACCGACCGGTGCCCATCTCATGACCTGGGTGGCGGAAGGTTGGCTAAGCCCCGCCGAGGTCCCCGTCAGTGGCACAGCCGTCTACAACGGGTTCGTGGTGGGCTCCTTCAAGAATGCGAACGACGAATACGTGGCGGCCGGAAACTTCCAGGCCAATGTCAACTTCGCCTCGGGCGCCACGATATCGATCCCGAGCCTCGATGGGCGAGCCTATTGCAGGTAGTGTCACGCGCACGCCCGCAGTGGAACGAACTCACCGGCACCCTGACCGGCACGGGCGGCGCCAACATGGCGATTAATGGTGCCTTTTTCCGCGGCGCGACCGACCCGGTCAGGACGTAGCCGGGCGCTTTCTCGGTGACGGCTAACCCCGTCGGCCCCAACTTTAACTACATCGGTGCGGGTATCTTTGCCGGCAGCCGTTGAGCGGCGCGGACCGCGCCGCAGCAAGCCGGGCAAATAGCCTGCCATCGCCGCAATCTGCGTGGCCCCTATGGCATGGGCATCTCCCATGCCACCAAGCCCGCCGTGAACCCCTGCTGCCGCGCGCCGCCTCGGTCGCGCGGCGCAACTGGATGGGGGCGCTAGCCCGCGCCAAAGACCAAGCAATGACTGCCTGGATCGAAATCAGTCCGTCGCGAAGCAATAAAACAAGCCCGCTCCGCCCGTGCCTTTCAAGGCGTCCTGGCCGCATCCGCGCGTTCCGTGCGATGAGTTCCACGACTTCATGTGCCGCGTGTCTTTAAGACCGGCACGATCGTGATGGCCGACGATCGCCGAGCCTTCGCCGTTCTTTGTCCAATTTCCACAGTTCGTGTCGCCGCCGGCCGTCAGAATAAAGGCCGCTCGGGTCGGAACCCGTGAGAATATCGTGCGTATTTACCGCGTCACCGCGCCCGCTCACCGCCTCGCCTTTTTCGGTGAGAGCCGTCGCCTTGGTCACATTGACCGCATCCGAATGCAGGTCCTCGACGCTCTTGGCCACCACGTCCCCCTTGGCATTCTGCCATGGGCCTTGCCGTACCGATCGCGCGCGCATTCACCCCGGCGTCTCCGCCCGGTGCCGTGGTGCTCAAGTAAGCCTTCCAACCGGTCTTGGTAGCTCCGCGCGCCTTGGCCAGCGCCACGCAATGCGCGTCGGCACCCTCGAGGCCGGCGCGAGGTTGCCGCCGTCGCCCTTGCCAACGCTGGTGACGAAGAAAGTCATCGCCGCTTGCTGCGCATGCACCGCCACGGTCAAACTGACGGCTCCCAGTGCGGCACAAGCCAACACCTGAACTGCGAATTTCGTCGACATCCAATCCTCCCATCAAGCTTCGCGTTCGCGCCTGCCATGGCGCGCGGCCGCTTGTCCTATCACTGGAACACCCGTTGCTCCAGATCAGACGTCGTCACGCCTCCCGTGAGAGCCCTTTCGCAGCTGCGATATGCGCTCGTCGTGGCTTGGATGGCCTAAGCAGACGCAGCGGGTCTGCCGCCGACATTCAGCGACGATCGTCAGCGGGGAGAAACGCCCCGATGTGCCTATGGCTTGCTTGGCCGCGGCCACGCTCTCCGGAGCTGCTCTCTGGCGCATTTGCTGGCGGGCAACCGTGCCGCCCCAAACCTTCTCTGCGGCTCTCAATTGGCAGGGCGCCTGACCCCGGAGCGCACGTCATTAAGACACTCCGGCCCAGCGGCTCTCCCGCCGAGGCCTCGATACGACGGTGGGAAGCCGGTCGACTTTAAAAAAGCGCAATTCGCAGCGTCAGGGCGCACGGCCAAGTCCTTGACTGGCGCCACTTGCAGCACGAGGTCCAACGAGCGCTCGACGAGCAAGCGCGGAGCGCAGGCGCTACATCCGCGGTGGCACAAAGAGGCAAATGATCCAGACGTCTTGGATGCAGACGTGCATGCGGCCATCCTGAGTCGCGCACGGGGAAGTTATGCGGAACGATTGCGGTCCCGACGCCCGAGGTAACCACGGAGTTGCGGCAATCCACCCCCGCTGGCACCAAACCACAGCGGCCTTTCAACGGGCGCGCAATCATTTCCCGAGCAGCACTCTTTAGGGTACCAGGCGTGCGCAGCAACTGGCGCCGACCACAGCACCATCGCAGCAACGAGCCAGAGGATCGTGGATAGTGTGGCGTTCACGGGCGGTCTCGCAAAAGGGTTGCAGAGACGCCAAGGATAGCGGCTGGCGTGACCCCAGACCTTCGGGTAACCTTCGATTATTCTTGAGATTTCATCCGCTCACGCTGCGTGGGCGAGAGGGAAGATACCGGCAGGCCCGCATGAACTACCTGTTCGACAAATGCGTGCTGGATTCGCAGCGACGCGAGCTGCGCCGCGATCGCCGTGTCGTGCCCATCGAGCCTCAGATCTTCGATCTGCTGCACTACTGCTGCGCCACCGGGATCGTGTGGTCAGTCGGGACGAGCTCATCGCCGAAGTCTGGAAGGGACGGATCGTCTCAGAATCGACCCTGAGCAGCAGAGATCAGCACGGTGCGCCTAGCCATCGGCGACAACGGCAAGCAGCAGCGATTGGTCAAGACCTTCTCGCGCAGAGGCGTTCGCTTCGTGGCAGACGATGCAGGAGATCCGAGGGTGGAGATGTTGGACGGACCGCGCCGATCCTCATCTTCCCAGACAAGCCTTCAATTGCGGTCGCTTCCTTCGTAAGCCTTAATGCGGAACGGAGGCTTGCCTCTTTCGCGAATGGCGTCGCCGTGAAGATATCGTCACGGACCTTTCCGAGGCTCGGACTTCTTCTGTCGTCTCCGGAAATTCGAGGCTCAGCGATCCTGAAGCGGGACCGACGAACTACGAGAAATTGGCCGGCAACTCGGCGTCAACTACCTCCTAGAGGGTAGCGTGCGCACGGCGGCTAAGCGGGTTCGGGTCAGTGCGCGGCTTGTCGATACCCGTTACCGGTGCTAACCGTTGGGTTGAGCGGTATGACCGGGACCTTAAAAATGTTTTCGCGGTGCAGGAGAACTTGCACGCGCGATCGTGGCGGCCGTCACCACGCATGTCGCCAATCTTGAGGCGGCGCGGACACTGCTCAAACCGCTTGAGGCTTGGAGGGCGCGTGAGTACTACGCCCACGCCGCCGAAACTTGGGCCGTTTTCACTCCTATTACAGGGTGGGCGACCTTGGGGACACACAGCGCGTACTGGGGCAATGCCTCTCGATGGAATCCACCTATGCTCGCGCTCATGCGCTGCTCGCAGAAACCTATCTGATCGCTTACCAATTTCCGTTCGATGCGTACTATCTCAATCCGAATGCCCTCGACATGGCTCAGGGCTCGGTAGCGCAGGCGCTGCAGTTTGACCCTCAATCGCCGTTCGCCCACGCAATGGCAGGACGCGTGCTTCGGCTTCATGGGCCAATATGACGAGATCGATCGCCGAGTTCGAAAAAGGCGGAGAAGCTCAATCAAACTCCGCTGACTGGCGCCTCGTCATGGCGCTCGTCATAATGGGACAGCACGCTCGGGCGGTCGAAGTCGGCCAAAGGTACATTCGCGATGATCCGTTTCACCCGCCGATCGCGTTTATGTGGCTCGGGGTGGCCTATTTTATGCTGAGACGCTACTCGGATGCGCTGCCGTGCCTCCGCGTTGCCGTGTTACGTGCGCCAAATCTCCGAGGGGCTCGCGTGCACTTGGCGGCTAACCTTGCCCAACTGAGCCAAATTGACGCCGCTCGCGGCGAGGTCGATGCGGCCCTCCGCATCGAGCCGACCTTCACGATTGACCACCAGAGGCGGCTCGCTGCTGTGTGCAGATACGACAGCGATATCGCGCACCATCTCGAGGCGCTGCGCAGGGCAGGCCTGCCAGGCTGACGGTCTCAGATGCCCGGCGCAGGCAATGGCTGCGGCGCCCTGGGCCGCGCCGCGTGCGCGTCCGCTAGAGATGGTCCGCCCGCGCTCACCCGCTTGCCAACAGGTCCCCTGCCCGGTCGGCATGGAGGACGCATCACCCCACCCGCCGCGTTGACGCCCTTCCCGACGTCCGTCTGCTGGCGGCCAGGATCTGCAGCCATTCTGCCGTCAACAGAAGAATGGCTCAACGACGACGCAGGTGCTTGCCGGAAGCCGTGACGCGTGCGACCGTCAGCTAGGTGGCGCTGGCTAGCCGGCGGCAGCGAGCATCTATGCGGCGACAAGGGGATGGGATAGCCTCGGGAAAACCTACCCGACCATACGCCCAACGCAAATCAATGCTCGCGACCAGGTCAACATCCAGATCACCAATACCGCGACCATGCTCGAGTAGGGAGGCGTGCTGGCGCGCATGAGACGGACAGCACCGGTCGTGAACTGCCCCACCACCACATTTCATTTGCACCGCTGATAGCTTTTGGGAGGAGAGCAAGATGCTGAAGCGCATTGTGGTAAAGCGCCGTTGTCGCGGCGAGCCTGCCGTTCATGTCCGCGCTAGCCGACCAGCTGGCCGTCATCGCCCCGAGAAGGTCGGGCTGTCCGTGCAACGCCTGCAGCGTCTTACCGACCGCTCTGCAGGCTGAGGTCGACGCCGGCCAGATGCCGGGCGCCGTCGTCGCCATCGCCCGCAAAGGCCAAGTGGCCTACCTGCGAGACCTTCGGCTGGACCGACCCGGTGCGCAAGACGCCGATGGCCCCAGACAGCATCTTCTCGATTGCGTCGATGACCAAGCCGATGGTTTCGGTGGCGATCATGATGCTGCACGAGGAGGGCAAACTCCAGCTCTCCTGACCCGATCGGCAAGTATCTGCCTCAGCTCGCCAAGATGGAGCTCGGCAGTGTCCAGACTGATCCCGCCGGCAAAGCGACGGTGGAGCGCACGCCACCCAAGCGCCAGCCAACGGTGCAGGACCTGCTCCGCCATACGGCGGGCTTCGCCTACGGCGGCATCCGTCGCGACCACGAGCTGATCAAACTCTGGCCAGCCGGATCAGTGGACTCGGCCTTCACCTATACCGGGCCCGAGTTCCTGGAGAAGCTGAGCCAGCTACCCTTCAGCACGAGCCGGGAACGGTGTGGGACTACAGCGTCGCGGTCGACGTGCGAGGGTTCATCGTCGAGGCTGTGACAGGCAAGTCGCTCTCCGCCTTTCTCGAAGAGCGCATCTGGAAACCCCTCGACATGGCCGACACTGCAGCTTCTCCGTGCCGGAGGCCAAGAAGGCACGCTACGCGCTTGCCTTCTGCCAACGATCCCGTGTCCGGACAAGCCGCAGAGCATTCCCCACGCCTCCGGCAAGCCGCATCAAGTTCGACTGCGGCAGCGGTTGCGCGGTGTCGACTGCGCATCGACTATCTGCGCTTCGCGCAGATGCTCGTCAACTCAGGGACATTGGACGGCAAGCGGCTCCTGTCGCGCAAAACCATCGAGACTCATGGCGAGCGATCAGCTCGGGCCCGAGGTGAGGGCGCGTACCACCAGCGCCATCCTCAACGAAGGTTATAGCTTCGGCTTGGGCTTCGCTGTCCGCTCCCAGACGGGTATTGCCCCGGTCGCCGGCACCACCAGGCGACTACAATTGGGGCGGCGCCTGCGGCACCTTCTTCTGGGTCGATCCCAAGGAGGAGATGGCGGTCGTGTACATGGTCGCTGCGCCCGGCGAGATCGCGCGCGCACGGCTGCGCACGTTGGTGCGCAACATGGTGCTGCAGTCGATCGCCGACTAGGACCTGCATTCACTCGCGATTGCCAGGGCGAGACAGACTTCTCTGGCTCGCGTCGCTGGCTGGCAGCGGTGCGCCCGGTTATCGCCAGCTCCGGGTCAAAACGCACCGCAGCGTGTTCGTTTGCGTCCTGATCACGTCCGGTCGTACGCAAACGGCCAGTGGGAAAGGGTGCCCAAAACTGCCGTTCAAGGAAAGCGATCACACTGTGGCGCCATCGCTCTCGCCTCCCTGCGCTTACGCCCAAGAGCGGTCGGAAACCATCGAAACTGCGCCACCCCGTACGTCAGCCAAATTTTAAAGCTTGCCCGAATTGTCCGCTAGCGCACGACGATAAATGTCGATGAGCAACGCGTTGGGATTACTCCGACACAGATAGCCCAGTTGCTTGGCGGCGTTAATGTGCCTCTCCGTGTCCAGGATCGTCTCCCCGGCCTTGGCTGCAAAAGTATCCGCTCATCCACATCAAATTGGCCCCGCCAGGTATCGTTTGGCTTGCAAGAAGCCTATGCAGGTCAGCTTTGACATATCGATCTGTGCGGCGCGCGTACCGTGTGAGGCTGTCACCACCGCGAGCACTGAAGCGACTAACTGCAAGACTATGCATCCTCATCTTCGTCCTCCCCCAACGCATCGATGCCTACCCCGCGTATCTGGGACAAACCTGGGCCTGACCCGTCCGCTGGGCTACCCAGCCAAATCGGAAACGGTCGACGAGCCCGGGACCGTGACAATGTAGGCTCAATTGGACCGCTTTGGGTGCTCCATCCCTGGCTTCACCGCTCGGAATGTCCGTCGCAGCTCCCTCGAGTCCTGCCATGGTTTCAGGCGAGGGTGCGCGGCGCCGCGGTGGCCTTATCACCCGTATTCGGCGTGCCCGTCGGCTCGATCAGCAAGATGTGCACTTCCCCGTGCGCCACGGGCCGATGCTCAACGCCCTTGGGCACGACAAACATCTCGCCGGCGTTAAGGGTGACCGTGCGATCCCGCAACTCGATGTCGAGGGTGCCCTTGAGCACAAGGAAAAAATCGTCCGTCTCGTCATGCTTGTGCCGGTGAAACGGCCCCTCGAGCTTAGCCACCATGACGTCGTTGTTGTTGTAAGTCGCAATCGTGCGCGGGAAAAACATCGGTGAATGTCGCGAGCTTATCGGCAAGATTGGCGGGTGCTTTCATTGCTTTTCCCCGGTTGGAGGGTTCCTTGGTTGTCAACGGCGGCGGCAGCCGTAGGGCCATCACGCCGGGTGTCCTCGACTTAGCTGAAGCTGAGAGGGCCGTGGTTCTTCAAAGCTTTCGCGCGAGGAACCGTGCCAATGGACCGCGCTCGGCGCGCAAGCGCATGCTCGCAGCGCGCCTTATAGGCGCGCGCGTACGTGGCTCCAGCTGCGGTCTCGGCGAGCTCCGAGCCGGTAAGGTCGCTTCCGCACGCGCTTGCTCATAGTCCCGCACGAACGCGCGAACCTCATCGACGGCTTGGTGTCTCGGGCACCGGGAGTTCCCACGTCACCGGAAAATGGGCCGCGGCTGAGCCCAGTACGAAAGCTTCGCGGTCGACGAACACGGCATCCCAGTCGTAAAGGACCGCGATCCCGTCCGGCCCCATCCGCATGTTCTTTGCGCTCCAATCATGGTGGCCGACGACAATGCGGCTCTTGGCGTTGCGCATAGTGACGAGCGCCTCGCGTGCTATCTCATCGATCCACTCCGCGCCACGGCGGGTTGTATCGAAGTCCAGCAGGACATTATGCGGCGTCGGCCAAATCGATGGGCCAATCGGCAGCTGGCGACGCGGCAGGTTCGGCATGTCTCGGCAATCGGCGGCCACGGCGATAAACCGCGCCAGACCCGAGGCCAGTGTTACGACGCACCCCCAACAGTCCTCACATCGGTCGGCACGCCGTCCGCTTTGTATGCCATGGCAACAACCCAACATGGCCCAAGCGGCGATAGCTTAGTAAGCACGGCGGGAGCCGGGTAGCCACGAGCCGCCATTGCAGCCTGAACCGCTAGCTGCGCAGAGTGAGGCTACCTCCACGCGCTTCCTGGCCGGGCCTTAACGAGGCAGCAGAGATCCTTCGGACTGGGCAATTGTTATCGCCGCCCCCACGCTGATCTCGATCGACTTGATGGTGCCATGGCCAAGACCTTGCCGCGCGACCCAGTCGAGAACCATTCGCTCAACGGCCCTCGGTCGTCGGTACCAAAGATACTACGTGCGAGTTGCCGATCGGCCGCGTCCAGCCAGCCCTCCATGATTGGCCTCCGACGAACCCCTTCGGACACCCATCGAGGATAGTGGTAATGCGCCAGCCCCGCCAGGTCGCCTTCGGGTCCGGTGCTTCGGCGGCATCTCGCATAGCCGACGAGGTGGACCCTCACGTGGAGGTGGTCGGCCTGGTGCCAACGCGCACATCACGAGTGTTGCCGTCACCTTCGGTCCGAAGGTCGTGCTAATAACGTGTTGCTGGCCGGATTGGCCGCAGACCGCCGCAAAGAGCGCTCCATGATAAAGATCATTCTCACGCCATGTCCCATTGCACGCGATTTGTCCTGGGATCCGGATACGCTGGCGAAAGCGGCGATCGCCGAAATTGCCACCGATGCACTCGATAATTTCGGGCATGATCGGTTTTGGCCTGCGCACACCCCCTCGATGGTCGCCAAGCTGGCAACAGCGGCATCTACTTCGGGGCAGCCGGCGTCATCTGGGGCCTCGAACGCGTGAGGCGCGTCGGCGCGATTGAGGCTGATTTTGATTTCCAGCCCTATGTGCCGCAACTCTAGCCAAGACCCAGGCGGAGATGGCCGCTTTCGAAGACTACGCGATCAATGGCTCACTTCTGTTCGGCGATATGGGCACTGCGCTACTCGCGATGCGGCTTGCGCCGTCTTCGACCATAGCCGAACTCGTCTACACTCGCGCCGACGCCGAACCACGCATCTGCCCATTCGAGAGGTTGATGTGGGGCATGCCGGGCTCAATGCTCGCATGCCTTTTTATGAACCAGATGACGAATGAAGGGCGCTGGCGGCCATTATTTGACGTTCAAGCAGCCCGCCTCCTTGCCGACCTGCGGGAATCGGCGGGATGGCCCGATCTGGGAACAGGATCTTTATCGCCAACATACGAGTTCCTCGGCCCGGTGCACGGATATGCGGGCAACATGCTCCCGCTCTTGCAAGGATGGGATTGGCTGACCGAGGAGCAGCGATCCCGCATGATGGACGTGATCCCGCGCACCCTCAGCCGGAATGCGTGGCGGACGGAGATTGGAACGTCGTGGCGAGCGCGAGTGGGTCACGACAAACCACCGTCGCTTTGCCAGTACTGCCATGGAGCTCGGGCATGGTGGCGACATTTGCCGGCTCGCCATTCAAACAGCCGGAGCTGGAGACGGCTTCTTGAGCAGGGCGGGCAATTTGCTTGGGTGGCAGGGCCGCTCGCCAAGGCTCAATCTCGCCATGGCACTAGCGGCAATGGTTACGCGTTCCTCAAGCTCTATCAACGCACGCAGCACAGCATCTGGCTCGAACGCGCCCGGGCGTTCGCGATGACGGGCGATTGCGCAGTGCCGAGAGGCACGCCACGAATACGGACGCGGCCGATACTCGCTTTGGACTGGTGATGTCGGCCTTTGCAATCTATCTCTGGGACTGTCTGACAGGCCTGCCGCGCTTTCCAACGGTCGATGTTTTCTGACCCACGACTTAGTTGCAGAAAACCCGCCTCCCGTCGAGGACTCAGGTGGAATCCGCGACACGCATCGATAGGCCGCCAAGACATCCGGCACCGCGATCCAATCCGGCATCAAGCCGTCACTTTGCAGAGGCGTGCATGCGGCCGGTCCTGTGGTCGGGAAGGAGAGCTTGGCGATGACGGCGCGCCAAACTGCGAAAAATTCGTAGAAAGGTATTCGTCGGTCACTGCCGCGATGACAGCCATTCGTGAGCGATCTCTCCAACAACTCCCATGGCGCAGACCTTGGCGCCCCGCGGCGTTTTGTTTCTTGAACAGCACCCTGCCGACCACTAAGATGAAAGATAATCGGCAGGCCACGTTTCGGAGCGCGCCTCATATGGCGTTGAATTTACTTCGTTCCGGATACGCAACGCTCGAATACGAGATCGCCCAGGAGAGGGCGTCGGCGCTCGGCGTCTTGGACGGCGGCTTGAGGCCGCGCTGGCGGCACTTGCCGCATGCCCGCGGACGGCCAATTCCGATCGAAAAATCCGCGATGGTCTCGTCGAACAGGCGGGATATGCGCTCTGGCTCTTCATCGTGCAACGCGAGGCCTGCGGTCTCAACGACATCGCACGCAAGTGATGCAGGAACTACGGGGTGCCGAACGAGGTCTATGCCCGCATGGGGCCACTGCCCATGCCGAGCATCGATCCGAAGAAGACCACAGGGAGCTTGAGGAAGCGCCCGGGCCATTGTTGCAAACTGGCCTTTCGCGGCGGGTCGCGGCTACCTTTGCCGCAGGTACTGACGCAGCCCCTCCGAGCCCGCGTCGGCCTGTTTGCAAAGGGTTCCGCGGACGCGGCGCCGATCCGATCGCGTCGGCAAAGAGATCCCTGGTGGCCGCCGATTCGTTGTGCCGCAGGGCATTGCTGGTGGCGCCGGTCTTCGCCCGGCTGGCATCGGACCGCAGTTTACGCAGTTAAGCCCCAGCCCGCGATGCGGAGTTGCAACGATCACCTGCTGGCGCTCAACTGCGCTATAATCTTGCGGACGCCAGACCTACTGTTGGAGACGACGACGTTGAGCAATACGCCGCTGGCCGGGGAAAACGGCCCTGGTAACCGGTGCATCCCGCAATATTGGGCGCGCCATCGCGTTGCGGTTGGCAGGGGCCGGGGCTGATATTGTCGTCAACACCCTGCAGGACCGTGAGGCCGCCGAGCGCGTAGCCGCCGAGATCGAGGCCACAGGGCGCCGCAGCCTCGTCCAGATTGCCGACATCGTCGATCGGTCGGCGGTGCACCAGATGGTGCAGAAGGCCTGCGAAGCGTTCGGCTCCATCGACATTCTCGTGTGCAACGCGTCCAGTCGGGGGCAGATTGATTTCCTGGATCTTGATCATGCCGCATGGCGGCGGGTCATCGACATTTCGCTCGATGGCACATTCCACTGCGCGCAAGCGACGCTGCCGGGGATGATCGCCAAGGGTTGGGGCCGCATCATCACCCTCGGTGGGATCTCCTGGCATGCGGGGTTCAAGCGCCGGGCCCACAATCTGACCGGCAAGTCGGGCCTGACCGGCCTGACGCGGGCGCTGGCGGTCGAGTTCGGTGATCGGGGGATTACCGCCAACGTCATCGCGCCCGGCGCCGTCGCCACGGCTAGAGCCGGCATCCGCGGGAGCACCGGCCGTACGCGTCAGCTTGCCACCTGTGCCTCGCCCAGGCGCACGTCGACGAGATCGCGTCAGCGGCTCTGTTTTTAGCGCACCCGGAGCAAGCCTATCTCAACGTGCCAAGTCATTCACGTTAATGGCGGCGCATATCTTGGAACATGAGACCGCCGCCGCCGATGTTGCCGCAATGGAAGTGTCCTGGCGCAAGGGGGCGATCGGTGATGGGTATTAAGCCCGCTCTGCCGTTCACCGGCCTGATGGCCCTGGCCTCTCCACCCCTCCGGCCGACGCCAGGCTCTGCGGCGGCGTCGTAGGCAGAGGCGGTGATGCCCTGCTTATCGCCCCGGCCAAGACCTTCCGCCTGCACGGCGTCGACGCCGTTTGAGCTCGGCCAACGCACATCTGCTGCGTGTCCCGCAGCCACGGCTTGTCTCTGCCAAGCGAAATTCTTTGCAGGGCCGAAGACTTAGCCGTTGCGTGCCAAGAACCCTACTGTCAGCGGGAGTTGCCCGTTTGAAGGTCGCTTTTACCCACCAGCATTTCAGGGGCGACCATAAAAATGCGATTAAGTGCTCCGGCGCAGCGTCTCGATCAAGTTTCGACCAGCAAATCCGGTCGGTCCCACTGAGACGCCGGTGCACCCTGTCTTCCAGACCAGCGTGCAACCGGGTCGTTGGGCCCGTATGGGTCCCCTGCGCGGCGCGCATGGCACCTGCGGCTATTCGTCGTGACCCCTTAGGTCGGGCACGCTAGGCTCAATGCAAAAAAGCGACGTCAAAAGCGTTCGTGGATGATGCTGGGGCTCGGGAGGTTGAGAATGGACGAAGCGATCGAAAAATCTGCCATGCACAAGATTTATCTGCGCCTGCTGCCGTTCGCGATTCTGTCATACATTCTGGCCTACATCGATCGCATCAACGTCAGTTTCGCTGGCCTGACGATGCGTGGCGACCTCAAGCTATCAGCGACCGATTTCGGCTTTGCGTTGGGAACATTCTTCCTGGGTTATTTCATTTTCGAGGTGCCGAGCAACGTCATCATGGAAAGGGTCGGCGCGCGGCTCTGGATCGCGCGCATCATGATTACCTGGGGCTTGTTCGCGGGCCTCATGGCGTTCGTCTTCGACACGACGAGCTTCTCCATCGTCAGGTTCCTGCTCGGTGTCGCTGAGGCGGGCTTCTTCCCAGGCATGCTGCTCTATTTCACCTACTGGTTCCCGCGGAAACATCATGCCCGTATCGTCTCCGGATTTCTCGCCGGGCTGCCGATCGCCGTCGCCCTCGGCGCGCCGATTTCCACGGCGCTCCTCGGCCTTGACGGCCTGTTTGGCCTCAAGGGCTGGCAGATCATGTACATCGCCGAGGCGATCCCGACCATCGTGGTTGGCATTCTGACGCTGCTCGTGCTGACCGACCGTCCAGAGCAGGCAACTTTCCTCACCACCGACGAAAGGCCTGGATCACGGCCAAGATCGCCTCCGAGCGTCCTCCGAAGGAGGACAGAAATTCCCTTTGGGTAAAGTGCTCGTCCTGAGCCTCGATGTACCTCGTCATCACCCTGATCAGCCTCGGGCTGCTCTATCTACACGCCGCAAATCACGGCGTGGCTCAACGCCTCCTTCGCCGACGTGCCGCCCGTCGTGGTCGTGCTGATCCCTTACATCTTTGGCACCATCGGCTTGTTGGTGTGGGGTCGCATCGCCGACCATAATCTTTGGAAGGCGATGATCAACGGCAAGGTCCTGCTGCTGGCGGTGAACTATTTCGGCATCGTCACGGCCGAGCCTCGGCATGCTCTATTTCATCCCGCAGATCATCAAGTCGCTCGGCAATTTCACCAACATGGAGGTCGGCTGGCTCACCATGATTCCCTATATCTGCGGCGGTATCGGCATGGTGGTGTGGGGTCGAGTCTCCGACGCCATGAACGAGCGGCGCTGGAACCTGCTCGTGGCCTGTGTGCTCTCGACCGGAGGGCCTCGTGCTCGCCGGATACACGCTGGGCTCGTGGTGGGCACTGGTCGGAATGTCGGTGGCCGCCGTCGGGTTCTACGGTTCCAAGGGGCCGTTCTTCGCCGATGCCGCCGATGTTCCTCAGCGGCACGGCGCTCGCGGGCGCGGGATTCGCCTGGATCAACTCGATCGGCAACCTGGGTGGCACCGTCGGCCCTTACTACGTCGGATACATGCGGGATCTGACTGGCAACTTCGCCGGTGGTCTTTACGGGTTGGCGCTGTTGAGCCTCATCGCCGCCGTCGTATGTGCCTTCTTCCTCCACATTCCTCAACCCGGGCGGCTAGAAGCGCCGCAGGCAGCCACCCCTCACCCCGCTTAAGTCACGATCTCTTGCGAGGTCTGAGAGGGAGCGCGTGCCATTGCCTGTCAGGCGACGGCTGCGCCGCTTCGGCAGAAGTGGGTCACCTCTTCGCGTCGTCGCGCACCGCTGCGCGCATCTGTCAAAATCCCGGGGCTGACGGAGGTCGCTGCCGACGTCTTCGGCAGATCTATTCATCGGCGATTTCTGGCCCCGGCTTCGAGGAACACGAGCATCTGGCGCCAGGCATCGGCGCCGGCTTCTGCATCGGCTCTCGGATTGCCACCCTGCGCGTACAGCAGGCCGCTGAAACCTTCCAATTTGAAACCGATATTGCGCGTCGTTCTTGGTCCGTAGGGGATCAGAATGAGGTGACCAGCACCCTCATACTTGAGATGCTGGAAGGGATACGCAAACGCTTTCGATTCCAACCGACGCAGCGCGATGTCGGCGAGAGCCGATGACGGCCACATCTGATCGTCAGTGCCCGAGACCAACATAACCGGACCGCGGATGTTCTCGACTGCAATCGTGGCGCGTTCCACAGCGCGCGCATCGCGCAAATGACGCGAGAATAAATCGGCGTGTAGGCCCGGGCCTCACCGGGCTGCTGCGGCGGAATCGGTTCGACGTTGTCGTTATCCTCTTGCAGAAAGGGGAGCGGTTCGCCCCGTAGCGTCCACGACACCGGCCGCCGCAGATCGCCCTTCTCAGCGCGGCCAATCGGCCAGAACATGACGCCGCTTGGCACCCAGGCGCTCACGGCATTGATGTCTGCGAACGTGGAGCCCAACAACAACGCAAGCTCGCCGCCGCGCGATGTATTTATACCGCCAGGAAGCCGTCGCGCAGCCAGGTTTGCGCCCGCATCCAGCGGATTGCGTTTTCGAAGTATTCGAGCGGAATATTGACCAGGCCTCGCGGCAGCCCGGGCTCAGAGAAATAGGCTGGGTTGAGCGCCGCATAGCCGTGCGACGCGAGCATGGCACCGGTGTACTCGTCGATGCCACCACCGCCACCATGGAGCACCAGAACCGCGGGATGCGGGCCCTCGCCGGGCGGCGGGAACAAGATGCCGACAACTCCGTCGCTGCGAATGAGATTCCGCGTGACGCCCAGAGCGGCGGAGTGTCTTCGGACCACCGTCAGCTCTGACCGCTCGCCATTGGCGCCGACGGCGTCCAGCTGGATCAAAGAGGGCTGCAAAATCCAATCGTCCGGAATCGGCGGGGTCGCGGGCACCACACGCTGCGCGGACCAAACCAAGCCCATGGCGGCAACGCCGTCGTAGTCGCCCGATGCTGGTGCCTGTCGGGCGACAGCGATATGGCCGTTTTCGTCGGCGAGTGAAGGTCGCGCGCGCTTGCCAGCGCGAATGGCTCGGAAAGATTTGGGTTGCCGTCAGCGCGACCGGCTGGTGCGGCGCAAATCCCGCCAGTTCGATGGAGATCGGCACATCCATCAACGCATCGGGTTGGTCGACGAGGATCATGGGTGGCCCCGCGGCGAAGGTGACACGTGGAACGCACATCCCGCCAACAGCAGAGGCAAGGCCGCCAACAGCAGAGGCAAGGCCGATCGCGAGCGTCCGACGATCCGGTCCACGTCTCCTGTGCATATCGTCGCGCATTGCGACCTAACGGCCATGACCGTGTCGTCCACACTAACGCGGGGCGAACAGCCACGCAAAAGTTCGCTTCGGCTCAAGGGGACATGGAAACTGGGCTGCGCCAGACCCCTTACGCTAAACCCCATCAGCACATGGAATTGCGCGCTGCCCCGAAGCGGCGCTCCGTGGCAAGACAAGAATAATCGCGCAGAGCCACCTAACCGGAAGCAAGCATCGCACCCGAGAATTCCAGCCCACCGAGCAAGCTTGCCTTCGTGCCCCCACCCATCAATCGACCGCCTCGATTGCCCCGGCAAAGAGTCGGGCGGACTCCCGCCAAGTGGGGAGCTGCGCCGCTGCCGCGCGGCGTTCATGGCGAAGCCGCCGTCGTTCGGCACTATCGCTGATCAGGCGGCGCAGCGCCTGCGTTAACGCGGCAACGTCGTCCGTCGGCACCAGCAGGCCAGTGCCCGCGGGCACCGTGTCGGGAATGGCACCCGCCCTGGTCGACACGACCGGCAGCCCGTGCGCGATCGCTTCGGCAAGCGCCATCCCATACCCCTCGAAACGCGACGCGAGCACAAAGACGTCGGATGCCAAATATAGTCCAATGATAGCCTCAGGCGGCACGGCGCCGAGCACCGCGACCCTGTCGCCAAGGCCGTGGGCCACGATATCGGCATCGAGCTGCGCGGCGGCGGCCGGGTTGCGCGTTCGGTCACCAGCAATCGTCAGCCGCCAGGGCATGTCGGCAAGCGTAGCAACCGCCGCAATCAGCAAGTCATAGCCTTTGCCCGGCACAACCGAACCGACTGAGAGAAGCCGAACGACGCCGTCGTTGCTGCCAGGCGCTGGCGGAACCGGATCATTGCCCGGGCGCACGACGCTGATGCGCTGAGACGAAACGTCGTAGTCAGCAACCATGATCCGCGCGGTTGCCTCACTCGTCACCACGACGCGCGCGGCGGCAGCGAGCGCGGCGCGCTCGGTCTTGCGGAAGGTGTCCGCCTGGGTGGTATCGAGACCGGGGTCCAAAGCCAGCGGTTGGTGCACCAGCGCGATCAGCGGTGCGCGGGATCGGAGCGCACCGGCCTCGGGCAGGGCTCCGAACGCAAGCCCATCGAGGACCGTCGGACAACCCGCCGGCACCGCCGAGAGGATGGTCAGCGCGGTCGTGCGCTGCGGCAACGCTTGGGAACGGAAAGCCGTCGCCTACGTCAACGACATCCACCTGCCAACCCAGCCGCCGAAGCTCGCGGATGATGCGCCGGTCATAGCCATAACCTCCGGTCGGCGTGGCGAGATCACCCGGCACGCCGAATGCAAGACGCAGATCTATTGGGGAAACTTGCCCACAGTCCGGACCCAGCGATGCTCCTCTCGTTGCTAAGTGGGTTTCGCTTTTTCCAGGCGCAAAGTGAGAGGCCGCCGCGAAGCGTATCTAATCGAGCGTGTCGGCCCATTGCATCAAGTACGGTGAGCAGCATTGCGACGACGGCGGGCATGTCGCCCTTGGGAATGAAGGTCAGGGAGTAAACCGACCGCGGCGAAACCCAGCCTCATCAAGCAGCGCGGAGAATTCGTCCTGCGTCAGCATTCGGTCGCTGGAAAGATGCTTGGTAGCAACACCCAATAGGGGCGCTATCGTCCGATACCAAACATAATCAGCCTGCAGTGTCAGACAGAAAAAACGGCCACCCCACTTGAGCACTCTGTAAATGCTGGCCAACACGCTTCGCTTATCGAGCATATGCTCGGAAAGCGCCGATGCAAATCGCCAGATCGACCGACTGATCCGCGATTCCTCTGAGCTCCTCGGCATTGTCCACCGCAAACGCAAGATTGGCGCTCGCAGGCGAGCTCCGAAGACGAGCGCGCGCCAACTCGATCATGCCCGGCGAGAGATCTATCCCGATGCCACGAGCGACGTCTGGTCCAAGGGCGAGGAGGTGATGACCATTGCCGCAACCGAGGTCCAGAAGAACATCAGAGCGGCGGGGCCGGGCCAGACTGCGCACAAGGGCGAGTCGGTATTCGAGCAGCCGCTGCGCCTGACCGTGCTGCTCGGGAGATCCCGTTGCGGCACTTTGATCAAAGAAGGATCTGATGTCCCCGATGTTGGATGCTGGAGTGGTCACGACACCGTGAGATGACCAAAAAGGTCGTTTCGTACCAGGCGACCGCCCTCGCGTTGTGCTTCCAGGTCGCGCCGTCCCTAAACCGCCGGCGGACCCAGGCAGCCTAGCGGACCCTGGCGACTTAGCAGAACTCCCCGGATTTTGCGTCCGCATCATCGGAGCCTCATGGCCCTACGAAAACGGCGTTGGCTCCTCCTGTCCAACGGCGTTGGCTCCCTCGTGTTCCCGGCTCGCGCAAAACGCACGGCAGTCTGGTTGCCCCTGCGGAACGCGACGCCACGAGGCAGGGTTGGCGGTCGCCATCCCGCCCGAGCGCGGACGTTAAATGCCAGGACCGCCGCTTCGTCTGGCAAGGCCCGCCCATGCTACGCTTGAGGTTCCTGCCGGCGGTCTCCCCTCGGCGGCAGTAGAGGACTGTTCGTGGCCGGAGTGTCCGTTTTTGTTGCCCTGTGGGCCCCATTCCTGCTGGCCTGCGCCAACCATAACGACAAGGTTTTGCTGTCGAGATACCTCAAGCAGAAAACGATCGGATCCGTTGTCATCCTCTCGTCGCTGGTTGAGCGGCGGGGCGGTTCCGACCGTCTTGTTCTATCAGCCGGACGTGAACGTCACGCTCGTTCAAGGCTCCGCGCTTGTCGCCAAGTCCCGGCGGTTTGACGCTTCTGGTTTGCGTTCCAAGGTATCGCGGCGATTTCTTCGGCCTCTTCAAACAACAGAAAACTCGCGTGCCGTTGGCCTGATCGGGTTGAGCAAGACATTGTTCAGCGTCAGCGAAGCCGTCACGATTTACACGACGCTCTTGGCGCCCGTCGCGCTGGTTCTGCTCCCGCATTCATTCCAGCCCTTTTTCGTCCTTGGCCTCGGTATCGTCGTCTTTGACCCTATTTTTTTCCTCGATTGGGCAGGGAATCGCTGGGCCGCGGGAAGTTGCTGCAAAAGGGGGTAGCAATTCACCTCATGCTCGTCGGCGGCTATTTGATCAGCAGATAAGCTCATGCTCCCGCAGCGACGAAGTTGTGCCGAGACGTCGGTTCGGCGGCGTTGAGCGTAAGCGGCGAGCGAAAGCGATTGGCGTCAGGCACTGGAGGTGGCATTGGGACGGGAGCACCGGCCGTGGCGTGGTGGGCGGACCTCGCGCTGCAGGCCGCCGTGTCGTCGCTTCCCTATTGCGTCAACAACAACACCGCCAAGCCACACGCACAAAAGGATGCCGGTGATGGTCCAAAATGTTTGTCCACGCTGCGTCATCGCCATAGCCACCTTTCTGCTGGTAATCGGTATTTCCTGACTGACGGAGCCACTTCTAGCCGGTCCCTCGGTTTTCCGTCCGTCAGCTTTCTCTTCCCATTGGATCTGGAGGCATAGCGCAAGCCCTCCTTGAGTCCATGCCAAGGTCTTTGACTTCCGGGATCCAGCGCCCAGGCCGGCCGATGTTCCCCGGGTCATCGGTATCCTGAGGTCATGCTGCTGAAGGTGCTCTGCTCAAAATTCTGCTTGTAAGCTTGCAAGCCTCGAGCCGTCCAAGGCCCGTTAGCCTTGCGATCCTTATCGCGGAGGCGCCGCCGTTGCCGTGCAACACTGGGCAGTATTTGTGCTAGTACGAACGAATTGCCAGCTCTTTGGTCGCCTGACCCATTTCGCAATGCGCCAGATCGTCGCGTTGAGCGCTCGACGGCATACCCGCCGCTGTTGTTCGCTACCGGGGTCTTATTTTTTCCGCGGCGAGGGCGACTAAACGAGCTTTGCTCAAATCGGCTCGGTCAGCCAGCAGCCCAAAATACTCTGACAAAAACAGCATGTGGCGCTTGCCTTCGAGGTCATTCGTCAAGCACGAGACGTCGAATGCCTCCAGCTCAAGCTCGGCTACGAACCCCCGATAGCACCGCCCGCGCAATACGGCGTTCGATGTCGCCAATTTCCCTCGGCATTGGCGCCTCCCCCAGACCGTTTGTCCTTCGTTCTTTCTACATCCATCTAACAACACACTCCGGGTTCGATATCCATTAGTCTTAAGTTTCCCCAACGCGGTGATAGCCATCTTCCTTGCCTATGAAGGTCCCATCTGCCGGCGCGTGTCCGCCGAGCGAGGCTTCGCTCGCGGCTATCTGCGTTTTATCAACATCAGCGACTTGGCCTCGGCATTGGGAACGCAACGAATGCGGTCTTAAACGTCTCGCACATGCGGCGAGCCCAGCCCTCGAAATCCCTAAAGCCGCGTGTTCCGCTCCAGATCAAGGTCCAGTGATGGACAACTCGCCAGCTCTCACCAGCTGGGGCGGCGCCAGCCGACTCTGCCCAGCGGCCGCGTCGGTGGCATTCGCAGCACTGGCGGAGCTTGGCACAGCGCCTGGCGCCGGAGGATGCGTGGCCGAAGCTGATAATGCCGAAGTCTTGGCACACCTGCTCAACGGCTTGGTGGTCGAGCCAGCCTTGCCGAAGCGCCCTGATCGACCGCCCAGCAGTCAGCCCCCAGCTCGCTCGCACCGACAAGTGATGTCCGCACTCATGGTGGAACACGAAGAGGCGCACGGCGTCCGGCTGCCGGTTAAGCAAATAGGGATTTAAGACGACGACACCTGGTGATGCCGAACCCAGAGTAGGCAACTCGGATCGAGAACGTGCGCACGCGGCCGCACCGGAGTGCGCGGCTCGGCGATCAAGAGCGCTCCATTGCGCTGCAGAGCGATGGGCGACGACATTCTGCGCCAAGTCGCTGTCGGCGCTCACCAATTCTCTCACTCGCTTGTCGTCGATCGAGGAAAGCGGCAAGAATTTGCCGAGGCTCAACAAGACGCTGAGCGCCACCACCACGCCGAAAACGCGCCCCACCGCATGGCTCGACCCTTCCAGGTCCCGTTGGCTAACCATGCGATTGGACACAAATTTCGGCGCGCCTCCGGACCGAATCCACTGTCCCGGGGCAATGGCTCGACCGGGCGTCGGATGCCGCTGGCACGGCAGCACCTCAGTAAGGCGTGCCACCAAGACTGGCTGCGGTCACAAACAGCCTCGGCGATCGTACGAGAGCCTAAGCTTCGCGATAGGGTCACGCGGAACACCCTTCGGTCTCAAGCAGCCTCGGCAGGCATAAGATAGATCAGCTATCTGTGACCTTGAGCGGTTGCGGCAGGGTTACCACTGGCAGCCGCTTGCTCATCCATCGTGCCCCCAGCCTGCCAACAAGAGAAAGCCAAGTCGAGATGCGTCGCGATGCCCGGACGAAGCCGTGTTGTGCACGGCAGAGATCGGCCGACGCGCTTGCAGCTGCAGGCGCCAAACGACCAGACGCCAGTCGATCGCGTGGCCCTGGCGTGCTCGCAGCGCTAACGGCAAGAACGATAGTGGTGGATAAGGTACGGCATGCGTACTGGGCAGCGGGCGTGCGCTGCCTTAGTCGCGCCCGATTGGCTGGGCGACATGCCCGGCACTTCTGAGCTTCTGCCTCGAACACTTTCGCGCTCTCGATGCGGCCTCGCTGCTCGTGCGCCCCGGTTCTGCTGTTGGCGTTCGCCTCGGCGTCGAGCGGTTGACGCCGATACGCTTGACCGTCGGCGGCAGGGTGCCCTCGTGGTGGTGCGTCGGACGCACCTGGAGCTCGATCTGGGGCTGCATCGACCAGGGCGGGGCCTCATCCCTTGTACTTGCGCTGCGTGTTGAAGCACCGCAAAGAGCTTATCGGGAACCGCCGCGTCAGTTCTGTCGCGACCTCGGCCCCGATCCGGAGTTTCTCGGCGCCGGATATCGCACTGTGCTGGAGCGGCGTGCCGACCTCCGCACCGGGCTTCAGTGCGGCGTAAGGCTGTGGCGGTTAACGTCGACCCACTCGGCCGCTTCGGCAGACGACGAGCGCGAAGCGCGAGAGCTGTTCCTCCCATTAGCACTGCGATCCCGCAGTGGAGCTCACTGCACGATTTCCGGGAAGGCCGGGCGGCCCAGCGGCGCTGACATTGCTCGGGCGTAGCTGTCTCCCCTGCTCTCGCGCCAAACTCTTCATCACCGATTATACCGCTCTGCCGCCGGGCTGCGAGATCAAGGGCAAAGTACGTGCGCTTCGCGCGCACCTGACAGGCCACTGCGGCGTCTATCACGACCTCCGGCTTTTGCAGCTACCCGGCGCACCGCCAAGCCGCATCGTTGGTTTTGCTCGAGCGGACGCGCCATAGCCGCAGTGGCTTTCTCGCGCCGCGTCGCTCACCCGGAATGTTGGTTGCGTGATATCCCCGCCTGCTGCCAGGGAGGCCGACGTCGCTGAAGATCGAGACGCCTCAAGCCACGGTCGTCGTCGTCAAAAACCACATGCACGGCGCGCGGGCCATTCGGCGGTAATGGAGCTGCCCGCCCTCAGCTTGCCCATCCGATGATCGCCACAAGGTGCGAGGCTGGCCGCCAGCGCGCTAAGCTTGCCCCCCACGCTCGTCGCTGCACGCAGGAGCGGCGAGCGCTCAACCAGCCACCGGCGTCATGATTTTGCTGGATGTCGCGCTCGATGCGCTCAACTCTGAGCCCGAGTAGCCCCGCTCTACGACCTGCGTCGGATCTGCTTGCTCGTCCTGCTCACTGAACCCGGCGATGCTCGATCGCATCACCGCGCAGCTGGATCACGGCCGCTTTTAGCCCCTGATCGGGCGTTGTCGAAATCTGCTTCGTAAGCTGACAAGATCCAGCCGATCCTGGTCCGTGAAGATCGGTTGGTAGGATGGCAATCCCTCGAGGGCGCCCCCTCAATCATTTTGAGAATGTCAGACTTGAGGCAAGCGCGTTTCAGTGATGCCCTGCACGAGCCCGGAATAGAGCTGACGGGCGTCAGCTCCGATCAAGATAAGCGACATGGACTTGATATCCGGGTCCTTGCAAGACTAGAAAGATAGGGCTCGCTAAGTTCCAGTAACTGCGGAGACCTTGGACGCATAGACCATCAGCCTTCGCAAGTTCCTGGGCATATGGTTTCCCCTTTTGCGTCTCATGCAAATAAAGGGGATGACAAGCTTATGAAGCGGCGGCAGAGCGCTGTTCAATCCTCTGGAGCGCGGTCGTGGATCCCGATTCAGTCCCATACGCAGCGGATATTGTCGACATTGACTTCATCCGCTCGAATCAGTAAGCAAAGCGTATAATATCGCCAGAACCGGCTTCGTCGCGGCATTCGATAGCGTTGGCAGCGGCAAAAACCACTCAATCCGCTCAACCAAGGCCCTGTAGACGTTCCGTCCCAGCCTCATCGGCCGGGGGATAGCGTCTCGTTGGCCGATTGGATCAAGCCAGTCCTCCCCACAACAGCAGCCAAAACCAATAACTTCAATATTTTGAACAGTCGTCCCATGAAACTCCCCTGCTAGGCGGACCGTTCAATGCTGCTTTTTGTCTGATCTATGCAGGAGTCAGATCTGCGCTGCAGACCTCCTCGCTTAGGGGTCAGGATCTACCTTCCTGGTGAAAAAATTTGTTGCAGCCAGACCATGATTCTTCAGGCGCCTTGTGCTGCCACGCCCAGCGCGGCAGCTTTTAGCCGATGCGATCGATCCATGGCCGATATATGCCGACAGGGCTTTGCCGACAGCTCCATCACCACTGATCTGGATCTGGTGAGATGTCGGTGTAGCTGGGATGCCGGCCATGATCCGCCGTGGCACCGATGCCCTTTGGAAATCAGCCGCGGCGTTGAAATACAGATGGCACGCTGATGAAACATGGACCGCCGCCCGCTAAATCGTCAACTTCGTGCAACGAAGCATGCCGGAGCCTTCAGCCGCTCCAGACTCATAGTGCTTGCCTGCGTAGTAGGCGTGGTCGAACCGCTTACCGGGTTCGCGTTGGCGGAGGATCGTAACGCGGATCATGCTGACCTCCATGTCATGGCGGGAAACTGCAGAAAGCTCGCACTGTATGGCTTGACCGGCCGGCACCGCAGGCGGCGGTCCAGACGCCGATCGCCCGCGCTTGCCGATCATCCGGCGCAAGCGGGCAAGTGATAAACCGATGTCAACGTGGTGCGCATTCGGCGCACGCATCGAAATCACGGCCCCGCCAATGCGCGAGCCCATCGGCAGCAGAAGGGTCAGCATGCATCCCGATAGCCAATGGTTCATATCGTTGCAGGCTCGGTCTTTGGGATTTCGAGCCTCGGCGGGATGGACCAGATGAAAGCGCGGAATCGTGGTTCCTCTTCAGAACGGTGCTATGACCACCCCACCGACACCGCTGCCTAACAAATTCACGTCCACGTCAGCCAGGCGAGGACGCCGGATGCGATACCGATGCTCGAGTGATTTCGCCCCCGTCAATGTGCTCAGTCGCATGCAGCGGACCTCGACTGGCGCTCTATTCAGCTCGGAAGGGATGTCTTTCTTCACTCGTCGGCTCCCGCGGTGGAATGAGTTACGCCACCGGCGCGCGTCGCAGGATACGACCCTGGCATCATGATGGCTAAGACCAGCCTAATGGCTTACACCTGACCGAGACGAGCGATGCTCGAGCCGGACTGGCGCTGACCGGGTGGCCCTATGAGCTCGCACTCCTCAAATACGGCATCCGGGACGCCCTCACCCGTTGCGTCGGCCAACGTTGGTCGTGGCCTACTGGTCCCGCCAAGTCCCTGCAATCTGCTGGACACACCCTGCTTCGCATTTCTTCTCATCGCCGCCGCTGGCTTTTTTACGCCGGCGGGGTGACTTGAAACAGCGGGTGTAAGGGATGACCAAAACGGTTTGCGGCCAGCTTACGCCAACGCCACGCGAACTCGCCGTCTTGCGCCTGGTGTCCTGGGTATGTCAAGTTAACGAAATCGCCGAGCGGCTCGGCATTGGCGAGGAGACCGTGCGGAGTCACCCCGCTGAAAGCAGATCGCCGGCGCTCGCAACCGCGTCACGCCGCGGCCGAGGCTATGCGGATGCAAATAAAGCCGATCCCAGGAACTGGAGCCGCCCAGCATCGCCCTGCATTCGGCTTATCCCAGCTTCCCAATGCGCCAACATCCGCTGCCGCGCCTGGCGCTCCCGCCAGGTGTGTCGCGAGAGATCGCGCCCGATTTCGTTGCATGATAGGCCCTTGAGCAGCGCAGGGATCACCCTGGTTTGACCGCTAACTTTAACTTAGTTGCAGCAGACTGCACATATCCTGCAGTTGACGCTTGTAGTCCCCGTCACGGCTATATCTTCGGTAGTGGCGCTGGCCCTTCGACTTCCGGTGGACTATTCCCTGCTCGACCACGCCGCGTTTTTGTTGGCGCATACATCCCGCACCGGGCGAGGGGCGTCGCGTCGACGTCGAGCTGTCCTCTGAAGTTGCTCCGCCGCCAAAATCATCGCGCGCTCCGCAAGGGCCGTAATCGTCAAGAGCGGGCTGACGCCGATCGCCGAGGGGACCGCCGCCCCGTCGCACACGTAGAGCCCATCGTGAACGCCTGTCGGCCCCTTGGTTGGATCGAACACCCGCCCGTCCGGCGCCACGACACCTTTCTCCACCGTTTCACCCATCGCGCATCCGCCGAGTGGATGGGCAATGATGCGGTTGCCGCCGAACGCGGTCATGGCGAAGGGGTTGCCGACGAACACACCACCCATGCTTTCGATCATCGCCTTGACCTTCTGCTCCGCTCGCACGCGCTCCGGCGCGTCGCTGTAGCCCGGCCAGTCGACGATGACATGGTCGTTCTGAAGCCGCAGGCGGCCGCTCGCATCGTCGTGCGCGACGATGTAGAGGATTTGCGACCGGCTCATGCTCGTCGCCGTAGATACCTTGTTTCAATAGCCGAAGGGCGTCCCCGACTTTCAGCTTCAGCAAGTTCTCGAGCGGAGCGAGCGCAGCCATCATGGTCAGCATCGTGCCGTCGTGAACCCACAGAGGGCCATGCTCGTCGCCGAGGTCGATCAGCGCCATGCTGTGGGGCCCGACCGGCGCGGTCCCGCGTGGCGCCTGCGAGCGGAAAGCCCGTGGCAATGGCATTGACCGGCTCGTCGAGCTTGTCGGCGAATACGAGGTCGTCGCCGTTGGCCGAGAAGTTCTCGCCCAGCCTCGCCGAGAGCTTCGAGACCACGTTGCTGCGCCCGCAAGAGCAGCTCGTTGGTCCCCAGTGTGCCGGCCGCCAGGACGACGATCGGCGCCTCGATGCGCTGGCTTGCGCCCGCCTTCGACAGGTCCTGCACCACGATCTCCCACCCGCTCTCGGTCTTGGAGATCGACTGGGCCCGGCTTTCGCAGAACACCGCCGCGCCGTGATCGACCGCATCGGCGATGTATGTGATGCCCGACGGTGTTCTTTGCGCCGACGTTGCAGCCCGACCAGCAGTCGCCGCAATGCCGGCAGGCGTACTGCATCACGCCTGCAGACGTTCGGTCCCGGCCTGTGGGAGATCGTCATCGGCGGCAACTGCACCGAGCGGCCCGACGCTTCTGCCGCCTTGCGCATGCCGGCAAACTTGGCAAAGCGCTCCGGCTCGGGCACCGGCGCGACGCCGAGCATGGCCTCCGCGCGCGCCAATCCCTCGAGCAGCAGCCCATCGCTGACCACCGCATCCGGCCAACCGGCCTTGCGCAATCTGCCAAGATCGGGCCGAAGCACGACACCGGCGTTGATCAGCGACCCGCCGCCGAGGCCGGATGCGCCGAACACGGTCAGCCCCTTGCCGACCGACAGGTAGTAGAGCCCGGCAGGATCGCCCAGCTTCGGCGCGCGGCCCGTCAACCGCATCGTCTTGCGCCGTGCCTTGGCGGTGGTCGGAAAATCGCCGGGCCGCCAAAGCCGCCCCTGCTCGAGGACCGCCACGCGCAGGCCCATGCGCGCGAGGCGGGATGCTGCGACACCGCCGCCGTAGCCAGAACCGATGACGACCGCATCGTAGGCCGGCATCGCTTCGCCGACTGTCTTTGTTGCATGCAACCATGGAACGCTCGATCCGCCGAAAAGACCTCACTCGCCGTTCGCAAGCGAGTAGCTCTACGCAGACGCGGATGCCCACCGCGTGCAGGAAATTTGCCTAACGGCGTTCGTGTCGTGCGTGCACGGCTTACGCCACATGCGGCACCCGGGGCGGGCGACTTCCGGAGCACACCGTCCGCCATTATGGCACGCCGTTTATGCCGTTGCAACCTTCCGCGTGCCGACATAAGTGCGCGGGAGCGCCAAAAGCCACCCTCGGCGTTGTAGGAGCTCCCCGTTTGGTGGTCGTGGCCCCACGGTTTCCATCGCCTTTGACTGTGCGCGTCGCATACGCCATCGCTCCCATGAGCGATTTGCGGCGCTCAGCCAGTGACGGACGAACAGCGAGCACGCTCGCCGATTGCCCCTGTTGAGGCCCCTGAAAATGATCCGACAACCCAGGACACGCGGGGTGTCTCCAACGGATCCCTTGCCGTGCGCTGCGGATATCGTCGGTGCAGCCGGCCAGTTTCCCGTAAGCATGACAGTGTCCCTGCCACCACCTCCGACCGCCCCGCCGCCGAGCAGGCAAAGAACGCGCTCCGGGGTTGAGGGGCGCCCGACAATTGCTGGACTGAACAGCCCACTCGAGCAACGAACGCAAGGGAGACATGGATGGCACATCACAAATTAAGGTCGGTCAACTGATCTCACTTCGCGCCGTCCTGCCGGTGGCAACATCGGGCCGGCAGTATGAAATCGCGGCTGCTTCCGGCTGATAGCCATGGCAACGGCGAACCCTGTATCGTCGTAAACTAAGTCTGAGACGTCGAGCGCGTGGCCAGGGAAAGCCAGGCTGCAGCGCGCTCTTTCGTGACCTTCCACGGCGATGCGGTTTGCCGGAGTTTTCGCGGTGCTCGCTGCGCTCGAAGGAGTGGCCGGGCGCCGCGAAGCCGGAGGACGGACGACGCCGATCTCGATCGCATTCGTCGAGCTCGTCGATCGCCAGCTGAGGCACACTCGCTGCGAAGGCGATCGTTGCCCGCGCTGGTGGCGAGGTCATGTCGCGACGGCTACGCCGGGGACGGCAGCATCCGCCCAGACGTGCGTCGCGCCTTTCTGCGAGCCCGGCGACGATGCCTGCCGGCTGGCGAGGTGGATCGCTTCGGGTTGCAGCCGCAGTTGTGACCGCGGGCGCTCCGATCGGACGCCTCTTTGGTTTGACCTCGCACAACGAGACGCTGGCGTTGCATCCCTGCAACCCGTATCTCGCCGACGGGTAGCCAGCCGCGCTGTACCTGCACTCGTCCGTCCAACACCGCCTCTACTAGCGTTGCGCGTCGCATGGCGCTGCGGGCCGGGACGATGCTGCCATCTCTTTAGGTTCACCGCTGCGCGCTTTCGCTTGCGGTCCCGATGGCGCTGACGCCGATGACGGCTCCTGCCTGGCAGTCGGCCCGTTTTCGGCAGCCAGACCGGTCGTGTGGCCGTGGGGGTCTGGCGTAAACTGGCGATCTGGTCCCGATCTTCCCCTCACGACCAACGAGCTTGGCGCTCCACCAGCAAAAGGCACCCTCACTCCCCTCGTTCCGCCTCGGTCTTTTTGGTAAGGTCGGACCGTGACGACGTGATCGAGGCTGATCCTAATCTTCATTGCCGTCCGTGGTGGTCAATCTCACCCAAGTTGGCATCGGCGGCTCCACTGTAAGCTTGATGCTCGTCGATTGGAGAACACCACCGCTCTTCACTTCACGTCTGCCCTTCGCACTGGCAAGCACCGTTTGTGGCCTGCGCGGCGATGACAGGAACGCACGCCGAACGTGCCGTGCACGCAAACCAGTGGGCCTTACGCGGCCGGCGGGACCCCTGCCGCAGCCGCTGAGATGGGCGTGGGGAACCGCCAGCTCGACGCGATGCTTTTCGACGCACCTGCGATGCTGGCTCGTGAATGGCCACCAGGCCCGAGCGCGGCAGCATACACCAGGCCCATGCGCCGTTCCGGCAAAATAAAGCCCGCATCTGGCATGACGCCGGCCGGTGGTCGGATGTGGTGCAAGCTGCTGCGTTGCTGCCTTCTGGCGCCTTTCGAAGGCAGGCAGGGCCAGGTGTCGCGTGCTCCCGGCACGCTCCACGCGGACGGCAGGGGCGAGCATTCTGCGACGCGGTTCAAGCTGGCGCTGCATTTTGAGTTTCTTGCGCAGCCCGCGCATCGGCCGAATCGGAGCAGGCGCCGACGGGGCCTCGTTAATCCGGTGGCGAGACCACCATCGACGTTGAAGGACTGACCAGTGATGTTTCGGGCCCCGAGGGCCAGGAAGACCACCATGGCGGCGATGTCCTCGGCTCATCTCGCGCGTCGCAGGCGGCACGCCCTCGACGTAATCGTCGTTCGATCTCTTCGAGCTGACGCCCCTCCTTGCGCGATCGTTGCCACCAGGTCGAGGTAGAGGTTGGTGCGCACGATGCCGGGGCACACGGCGTTGACGTTGATGTTGTGGGGACCCAGCTGCTGCGCCGCCGTCTTGGTCAGGCTGATAACGGCGCCCTGCTCGCGGCATAGATGGCGCTGGAGGTGCCGGCGAAGCCCTTCGCCGGCAATCGAGGCGATGTTGATGATGCGGCCACTGCGGCGCGGGATCATTTCGCGGGCCACCCGCTGTAGGACAGAAAAAGACACCTCTTGGAGTTCACGCGGTGGATGCGGTCCCAGTCGGCCTCGGTGAGGTCCATGATGCGGCGCGACGGGTGACACCCTTCAGGCATTGTTGACGAGAATGCCGATCTCTGCCGCAGCGCGGCAATCGCCTCGGCCACCACGCCAGGTCGATGTCCGACACGCTACCCATGTCGGCCTCCGATGTGCGAGAGCTCGACCCAGGCGCGTGTAACGGCCGCCGCCGTCTCCCCTGACTTTCCTTGTCCATGTCGACGGCGACGATATCTGGCACCTGCGTCGGCCAAGGATATGGGGCGCTGAGGCTCCTGCCAGATGCCCCGGCTTGCCGGTCACGAGCGCCACCTGTTGGGATAATTGCATAGGCAGTCCTCCCTCTTTCGACTTGCGCCGAGGTCTCTGGTCGAGACCCCTGGCAAAGCATTTCCCGCAGCGCCGAGCCCAGCCCTCCCATTTCAGTGCGCCGAGCCGATAAACGCGCGCCGCCCATCACGGCCAGGGAAGCTTGCGTGACGCCGATCAGCTTACCTGCGGCGACTCCACCTGCAGACCCTTACCTGCAGACCCCAATACCTGCAGACCTGCAGACCCTGGCCTGCAGACGCTTACCTGTAATGCTTACCGGCAGACCCGGCCCGGAAGCCCTTGGCGGATATCATGCCGATCCATTCGCGGTCCGCATCGGTGCCGCTATGGGTGAGCCGGAGTTTCCGCCTGGTATTCCCCGATCCATCCCCCGCCATTCGGCTCTGAATTCTATTGTGCTTGAAGGATCCGCCATCGGCCGCTGACGTGGCCACTTTCGCTGGCCCACCGGCAGGCCCACGACCTCACCACGCAATCTGACCCTCACCCTTCGACGAGGTGGAAGCGACCTCGTTGGCTGGAGGGTGAGGGCCCGCATCAATCAGATCCCAGCGTGCGCTGCCGTTCGGCGTGAAGCAGCCGGCATCGACTCGGTGATCCGATCGTAGTCGGCCGAGACGGCGGCGCGATCCGCTTCGTGAAGACGACGTGCTCGCGGTCGCATTGTCCCAGATAGTTGTAACAACCGACGCACAAGGGAATCGTGCGGGCGGCTTGCTCGGGTGAGCGCGCATCATCGCCGCAGCGTGCGCACGTCAATGACATGGTCCGGTCTCGTCGCGTTCGTCGATCGTCGTCAAGGGCACCGAATCCATGCTCGGCCTGAGCCGCTGTCGCATGGAGAAAACCCGTACCGGAATTAGCGATAGAAACAATTCCATCAATCGCCGCACCAGCGAGTCGCGCAGGTCATGACCGTCCTTTTTCGCCCTCGAGGCATGCGGACTCCTCGCGCGAGGCGTCCGGTTGACGGCGGTCGCGGCGTCCAGGCCGTGCGTGCCGCTTCGACTCCGCGCCGGCCACGCCTGCGGACGGTACCCGTCGAGGACCACCCAGATGACGGCAGGCGGCCGGCACATGCGCTGCGTTCACGGTCATGAAGTCCGCGTGAGTCGCTTCTGATCTCGACACGGAAGTGCCTGCCGCTTGTCGATGACGATCTGGCGTCGGCGAAACCGAGAATCACCGCGGTCGGCGACGGTTCGCCGTGGTTCGACACGTTCGCCGCATCCGAACGGGGTCCCCGCGCCGCCTCTGGTGAAGAACCAGGTGCCGGCATCTGGATGATCGTTTTTCTCGCCAACGAACACAGCGTCGTGACCGTGTTGTAGGTCAATCTTGTGATGAGGTGCCGGGGCTGTGTTGTCGGCCGCGACCGTGCCGTCGGCGAGAAAGCTCCGGCGGCAGGTCGCTGATCACCACCTCAGCATGGCGATCGCCGTCGCACCGCGTGAACCGCGATAAGAGGGCAGCGTTGGTTTCCAGCTTTGGTCTTTGCTGGGCGATGTGTGACGTCTCGATGCGCGGCTGTTTGCCTGCCCACCGTGAGCGGAATCGTGATAAAGACGCTACGCCGCTGCAAAGCGGGAGATGGACTTCTCCCCTGATCCCTGAGTCGTCGCCATGTCGGACTCCTCCTGAAGAATGAGCGCGGCTCGCGACGCCGCCCGCGCTGCGGCGCGAGCCTGGCAGGTGGAGCCCGTCGAGCCTCAGCTCTTGCTGCGAGACCCTTCATGTCGTTCACGGTCTGCTCGAGGCCGGTCAACGCTGACCAGCGAATCCAACCTGGCTAACAGTCGGAGCCGGAGAAGTGTCCGCCTCTGCCTCTCCGGAAGTTCGGGAAGTGGACGTCCTTCACGGCTTCCTTCAAGCTTCCTTCACGGTTTCCTTCAGGCCCCCTCCTCTTTCAGGCCTTCCTTCAACTCCTTGTGGTCCTGATCCTTTTGGTCCTTGTGCTCCTTCGGGTCTTTGTGGTCCTTCTGGTCTCTGATCCTTCTTTTGATCCTTGTTGTCCTTCGGTTCTTCTTACCTTTGTGATCCTTCTGTTCCTTCTGGTCCTTTTGTTCTTCGATCTTTGTGGTCCTTGGTGCTCCCTGGCCTTGCGATCCTTCGGCTCCTTCTGATCCTTCGCTTCCTTGGCTTCTTTGCGATCCTTGACATCCCTTCTGATTTCTTTGATTCGCCGCCTTGTCTGTCGCGCCAGGTGACCGGGACTTCCTTTGCCTTCACCGCGGTGGCACCGACACCCAGAATGTCCGTCAGCTCGCGTCAGGTCACCGACCTCCTCCATGTTGATCGTCAGGTTCGGACGTTCCTCGTCGTTGATGAACGGTTGGTCGGCCATGGTTCTTTCTCCTCTTTGCGACCTGAGATTCACGAGTTGCGCGACCGCTTTCGCTGATCGGCTGACCCGTGGCGCGCGTTCGCTGTGGAAGATGAAGCCGGGCTGAAGCGAGGCTGCCACCGCCAGGCCGTGCGCCGCGGATGACTCGGCAACTCCGGCGGGAGATCGATCTGCAAAGTGGTCAGCGACGCTCCAGATCGCGCCGCATACCGGTAGTCGCTGGCCGAAGAACGCCCGGTGGGGAACAGCCTGTCGCCAACGGTGTGGACCCCATCCACGCCCTAAGACAACTGGGTCGGGCAGTTCTTCACGAGCGACAGGCGTGGAAAGCTCGCTCGGTTCCAAGCGCCGCACGATGGAGCGGCGCTGTGAACGCCGCTGAGCGACTTGAAGATCACGTCTCTTCCGCGTTCTGTAGAACGCCTTCGCTTCTTCAGGAATGAGCCGTCCGGGCGTCAGCATCGCAGGACCGATGAGAAACTGTTATCTTGGAATCGTTCGACGTGGAGGCCTTGACATTGACGACGACGCAGGCATCCACGAGATGCATGACCGCGGCCTCAAGCTGTTCGACTTGAGCGCTTCGCGCTCGCTGATGCCGTTGCCGCGCCGGCGGCCATCCACGGTACTGCACGTAGCGCGTACACCCCGGTGATCTCATCCAGATCGACGGTCACTGTAGGAGAGGAAATCGACCCGTTGACTGCACCATCGTGAACCTGCCACGATGAGCTTCGCCGGGGTATCCGGAGTCGAGTGAAGAGATCGTAGCCCATGTGCTTGAGGCGCGCGCACATGAGCGCTCGATCACGTCGCCGAGAATGCCGGAGACCAGAATCATCGGTGCCCCATTGGCGCTGACGAGCGCATTGGCCAGGTGGCCGACGGCGGTGCGGACCCGTCGGCGCACCCCATGCACAGCGCGGGCATCAAATCCAGTCCGAGGCAATACCATTCGCCGCCCGCGTTCTTCACGAATCGAAGTGCAGAACGTCACGCCATGACGCAGTGCCGCCCGGACGGCGGCGGCGTTGCCATCAGGCGGGTCGGAAAGATCGTCCGGTCCCACCATCGAAGGCATCCACGGTGACACCCGGGATGACTTCTGCTCAGGAACAGCGGCACCAGTGACGACAGGGGTCTCGAGCTTCGAGGTTTCTCTTCCTGGTCGCAGTGTGTTCAAGCAGCGCGTATACCCGGACGCGATTCCCGCATGCCTTGAAAGAAGACGCGGGCATCGTCGATCCGCGTCAGACCATCGACCTCGTTTGAACTGTATGCCCGACGAACCCGATCAAGTCCGTCACTGTGAGATAAACGGTACTCACAGCTCGAAGGCCGGATGGTTGATGACGGGGCAGAACGCCCGCAGTACTGGGCGCAACAGCGCGTGCCACCTGAGCTCAGGTATTGCCCGTTCTGAAAGGTGCGAGGTGGCGATGCCGTGGCATCGCGCGAGCACGCCGTCGATCGCTGAAATGGGCGTCCTGCCAGCCCGACTTTCCCACGCGAGTCGTAATGTCGAAGTCCCACGAGAGACGCCTGGGAACAGTTGGTCTTCCGGAAGATAGGTGACTCCGTCCGGTGGCGCGGAGCCCTCTCGAATCGGTTGACAGCAGAGATCTTCGTCTCTGCCAATGATGAGGGTGCACGACATCCTATCCACGTTAGTGCAGTAACTGAGCGGCAGGAGGCTCGTCAACCGAACGAGACCGCCTCCATGATTAGGTAAACGTGTTCGTGGTCTTCGACCGAACACCCGATGCAGGGACCAGCGATCGTTCTGACTCGCGGTGCTGGACGCCCGTCCGTTCGTCGTGCCTACGTAGACTCTGGCAGAAGGGTGATGGTCGGCGGAGGACCCGAGATCGTGCGTGCGCCGAGCCCGAATCCGGACGTTAACCAGTTGTGTGGAGGCGGTCATGCCCACAAGCAATTGGCGGAAGCCACCGGGGGTATCAGGAGCAGCGCGAGTTGGTTCGCCCCCGCCGCAGTTGATCCAGGATACTCAAGAACCACTGGGGACGCCGCCGAGCTGATCGCGGTCCGAGGGTCGACCTCACAGGAGGCGCAAATGGCGGGGCACTGACGAACGTTCGTACTCCGGTGTGAGGTGGGCGGCGAGCCTCCGAGAGGCTAACTTCAGTGCCCGAGCGCCAGAGAGATCCGGACTGAATCTGACGCCACCCTACAAATTGACCGTCATCGACGCTTGCTTGAGAAGCCTGCGCATCGATCCTGAGACGGACCGACGGACGGGTCTGGGGTGTCTGATCACGCGCGCGTCGTCGCCCGCATCGGTATGCTGGACGCCGGTCGTGCGGCGAAGGCCGCTTCGCGTGTGTGCGGCGTGCGCCTGGCGCGTACGGCGACGCGTCGGCTGTCGCGACCTGGCTGGTAGTGACGATGACCAGTCAGGCGCCGAAAATAATCACCGCGCACACCATCATGACGACGGTGCAGATCGCGTCCACGTGCCGACAACGCGGATTGGGCTGGCATCACCATATATATAAGAGTCATTATTAACCCAGTAATTCGCCTCAACATCGGAATATGTGAAATGGTACTTCAGCACGCCATTGGGCCCGCGCATGCCCAAGAGATTATGAAGATTTGCGCCATGCCGACCGCCAGCGAGACTGTTGTCGCCCGGCCGACGACCGCTTCTCCGACCGCTCTCGGAAGATCGAGCAGGTTGACCACATGGGGGATGTTCAGACCGGCGAACACGGCGGGCGTCGCATTGATCGCGTGCAGCTCTCGGGTGGAGCGCCGAGGCCGCGACAGCCGACCAACCCCTGAACAGCATCACTGACGGGCCGGATGGACTCGCGATCGACCATTTTCGACGTCGTGCCGGTCCCGATCAGGCCGTGGAATCCGGAGATCGCACCGCAGGCAATCGTGATGAAAGGCGGGAATGTCGGCCCGGGAATCACGGGACCGCCACCCAGGTGAGAACGCCGGGAATCTCGAGCGTCGGGTTGACGATGACCACGCCGAGCGCGAGGAACATCGTGCCAATCTTCATATATCGCAGTAGGCGTCAGCAGCATCCATACGGGCGTTGTGGCCGCGGCGACGCGTAGATGCCCATCGCGATCGTAACTGGTGGTGCGAGAGCCTGAAGAAATCGCCGAAGGCGGACTCGTTGACGTTTTGCCGTAGATGACCCCGAGAATCATCAGTGAGCCGATCGTCGCTTCCGTGATGTGGCCCCATCGAACATGTAGAAGCCCATGAACACGGCGATGGGAATGGTCGCGGCGACCGTAAAAATGCGCCCCAGGCGCTGTCGGCGAGCGCTTTACGCGCCGTGCCGCTGACCGGCGAGCGTGACGACGAGAATGAACAGGGATCGCGATGATGGCGGTGGTGCCTCGCCACTGAGCTCGCCCGCGTGATTTTCGCGAGCGACCGGCCGCCTCGCTGCGTGGAAGCCCAGAGCGCGATCATGTCGTGGGTTTGCCGGCCAGACGCATCCCGATGAAGCCGGCTGCCCACCCGAACTGCGCCGCCAGGACGCAAATCGAGCAACGGCCCTAGCTGCCGGTGATCGCGGCGAAATGATGGCCGAAGAGCACCATCTGGTCGTGGGTAGTAGTTCGCGCCGTCGTGACTTCGCGTGGGCGGGGTCTTTCGCGAATCGTCGAGCGACAAGACCTTCGCCGCAATGAACGCGCTGTAGAAGCGGTAGCCAGTCGACGCCCACGCAGAGCGCCGGGATGACCAGATAAGCGGCGCATGAGCCGCATTCTTTACGTCAGGTTTACGGCGCGATTTCGGCGGGTCGATGTGAAAGTGACTCCCGACCGCCGGAACGAGGCCGCGCCCACGGCCTCCCCGGGCGATCAGCGGTCGCAGGCGGTCCGAAATCTGAGGCGATAGGGGCGTTTGCGACCGAAGTCTTCTAATTGAGTGGTGCGAGGGACAGAATCGAACGGTGTCACTGCCGATGCGCGAAAAACGAAAAGCCGGCGGTATAGGAATTGCAGGACAGGGACAGCCGAGACCCACGCGCTCTGTCCGAAAAGCGTGGCGGCGTTGGCGTTGCGCGGTCAGGTCTGGGCGACTGCGCAGCCGACGACGAGGGAACCCTTCCGGAAAGGGGCCACGCCCCCACCCGAGGCACTCGCTTGACAGGCAACGGCATGTCAGGCAGCCCGGTACTCGGACTCTGAGCCGGGTGCGCGGTTTGCCGCGCTGGCAGCGCGTGCTGAGCGGATTCGGGAAGTGATCCTTATAGGAGATACGGATCCTGCTTTAGTGGACAGTCGAGTTGCTTCAGAGACCTGCGCCGGTGCTTCAGCATGCGCGATTGGTGCTTTAGTGACCGGCGATCCTGCTTCAGCGACCGCCGATCCTGCTCAGTGAGCTCGGACGCCGCAGCGACCGATCTTTCTGCCAGAGTGACCCGCTTTTTCGCCAGCGACCGCTTTCACGGTTTTTGTGTGCGCATCGGTCGCCAAACGTCCAGAATTCGCGACAATCGCCACGTTACCGTGCCAACAAGGAGTCGCCTCTACTGATCTTCGCCGTTCGCACCGATCCACGGCGCCGGCGTGCCTCACCTGTGGCGACGATTGTCCGTCGCGCTGCCGAACCGGCAGATCGATCGTCCAGGCTGATCCTGGCCGCGCACGCCGGCCAGTTGGCTTCGAAGGACATGCTCAGCGAGACGGTGGGTAGGGCTCGCCGTACCGACAACAGCATCGTCCAGGCGGTGAAGGGGTTGCGGAAGGCGCTCTGCGCCATCCAGCAGCTCACGCCCGCACCGACGTGCTGTCACCGCCTGTCGCCGCCAACATCGAAGTCGGCGGCATCTTCACGGCGAACCTCAATAGGTCATCGAACACGGCCGCAAGCGATCGATCGAATCCGGGCAGACGGCGATTCGTTGAACACTTGGGGAAGTCGGCATCAACCGGTGCCGCTCGCGCGGGCCCTACGACCACGTGGGCCATTAAAGCCGGGTATGGAGAGAGCGCCGGCGGGAGGTCGAGGTGACAATCAGTGCGCTACGGTGGCAGAAAGTCGACTGAACTGGAGCGCCTCTTCCTGTCGGTCGTTCACGGAAAGCAGCCCCGCAGGGCGCTCCTCGACAAACAAACAACTATTGATCGTTGCCGTCCCGACGTTCTGCCAATCGGCATAAGCGAATCATTCCTGAACTTCAGATAGGCCGCTTTTGCCAGAAACCGAGGCGCCCCCAAGGACGCCTCGCCGCCAGCCTACTGATGATTTCCTCGAGCTTGGGCCGATCGGTGACACCAGCCTTCATCTCGGCGAGCCGACGAAGCGTGCCTGAACGCGGCCGCCACAAGAACGGTGCTGACTTTCGGCTTCGCTGCTCAGAAGCTTCGTTCACCGATGGAGGTGCGCGATGAGTCGGTCGCCAAATCGGCATCGAAGTCGGCTGATCCGCAAGCCTACGTCCGGGTGACCGATCCGCCAAGTTTACGACGTGCTCGAGAACCAGAACGAAGCACCGAGACGCCTTACCGAGAGTTGCTTGCGCGGGTGATCGACTCGGAAACTTAAGGAACATGGCCCCGAAGCGAAGCCTCTTTACGAAGCTTTAAAGCGTGTGGACGCTTCGTGAGTCGAAACTTCACCGTGCCGGTGGGTTTGTCCCGCCTGTGATCTGCCGGCAACTGATGCTGAGTGACCCGGCCGTCGCTGTGAACCCCGACGGCAGTGTGTTGGCAGGTCAGCAGACCCCATCGGCATGGTGAATACCCTCGTGTTTGAGCGGTGGGTCACTCCCCGCGGACCATGCGGCCAGCCGCGTCCTAGGGGTCATCGAGCCGCACTGTGTTTCTTTCGAGATGGGCTGGCGCTGATGCCAGGGGGCACGGCCGAGCATCTACCGTGCCGAGGAGCGCTGTCAATCGTGTCGTGTTATCGCCTCGGAATTTTCCCTCGCGTCCGTCAGTTGTGGCAGCTGCCGCAGCGCCGAATTGCAGGAACTCGCGGAAGTAAGGGCTATACCCGTCGCTCGCGCCGGTTCGCCGAGTGTGCGGGCAACCCGAACTGAATTGGTGGAAGACCGGTTCCAGCACTGACGGAGACGGCGCGCTGACGCCGTGACCGCCAGGGTTACCCGGAAGTCGACATCCTAACGTAGAACGCTAATACCCTTTGGCAGACAGCGAACAGCGCGTCGGATGCCAGCCTGGGGGCACGACTCGCGGTTGGCCCTACTGGGATGTGGCGAGTAAGGAGGAGGAATCCAGTCGCGGAAGCGGAACACCCACCGGTTCCGCCGTTTTTTGAGAGGTTCACCTTGCCGTTCCCACTACAACTGGGCGTGTTCGGTCATTATGCAGCCACCAGGCACGCGCATATCGGGTCCCTACGCAGTCGAGACCTGGCGTCGGCGGCATGGGCGAGGTGTATCGCGGCCGCGACACGATCAATCGCGACGTGGCGATCAAGGTGCTGCCGGAAGCCCCTCACGCTCATCCTGACCGTCTCGCCCGATTCAAGCATGAGGCGCTGGTGCTCGCCGCCCCACATCGCGCGATTTACGGCTTTCAGGACTCGCGTGAGGCGCCTCATCCTGAATTGTCGCTGATCTACAACCCAGAGGGGAGTGACCAGGCACCACAGGAGGTAGCTATGTGGCGAGTCGCTGCATCACCGTGCCTCGTGGGCGGTGTCTGTCGCGGGATTCACCTGCGCCGCCCGGCCACTTGGCGGGTAAGTGCATCGGCTGGCGCGACATCGCCGATGCTCCGGTGCAGGCAAATGCCAACACCCTCGCCCGCATGCTGGCCTGGCTCGCCGGCCGATATGCGCTGTCCGGCCTCCCGTTGGCACGCATGAGGTGTCAGTGGTGCGATGCCGTGTTGCGCCTTCCGCCCATTCAACGACAACGTGGTGTTGCAAGATGGCTTGACGCTGCAACCGCAGGCGGGTGGGGTCTTGGGAACGCATTCATGACAATCCGGCGACTGAGGCGTTTCTTCGAAAGCGGGCCGTCGTGCCGAAACAGTGTCGTGCCGAGGTTGCCCGATGGGCAAGCCTGATCTGTCGGGGCTTTGGCTAACCAATGAGGACCCGCAGAAGAGCCTGCGGGGCATTACCTGGGCCGCTGCTCGCAAAAGAGCTAGAGTTGAAGTAATTTCGGAGATGCGCCGCACAGGCAAAGTTACCGGAAGGCCTCCGGTTCTGGGTGCCACGCCGCCCTTCATGGGCGTTCGCGCACACGCGCTCGCTCCTGGTGTGATGTTGTTTGAGGACACCGGGGCTGACAGATCTTTGATGGGCGAGTAATCGCGCCCTCTACATCCCACATGGCTAGGCATTCGATTGGCAGATGGGGGCGATGCCGCTTCAGGTCGACACGTTCGGGTTCAATGATTTGTCCGGGTGGATCGGAAGTCTGCATCCTCGCATGGAGGGGCTTCGATGACCGAGCGGTATCGCCGTCCTGACCCTTTGGGCACCTGCAGGTAGAAGTCACGTTTGGATGATCCGGGGGACGTTCTCGAAGCCTTGGCACCGCAATATGAGCTGGGCCTTCTGCCACAGGAAGAGTTGCTAGATCTGTGAGGATAAGAGATTGGGACTTCCGTCCGGTAGGCCACGATGCATGGTCTTCGAGACATCCTTGCCGAGTGGCACGCGACGGTCGTTTTCAACTGCATGAGCCGGTTAAAACAGCCTCCCGGAAGCAATGGGGTCACGTGGCCCAGACCGCATCGCGCCACCAATCCATGGCCGGTGGCTTCAATTGGTCCATCATCCGGATGGCAAGTCCCGATGAGCGAGTTATCGGTCGTGTCCGTGCTCATGGCTGGTGGCTCCGGATGGCGTGAGCCTCATCGCGAATCTGGACTTTATCGAGAGCGACCGCGTTCACCGGTTCGAAGGCACCGGTTTGGTCAGCAAAGTGGTTTTCGCCTGCTCGCAGCGGGGCGTAAGCGATGGAATCCGCCGGATGACCCTGGCGGACCAGACGGCTAGGCATGGCCGTCGCAACTGACGCCGGTGCCGAGAGGTTGGGCCGTGGGTGCTGGGAGGAGAGTCCGGGAAGGCGAATGTCCGTAAATGCCCGCGACGCCGAGAAGGAATCTGGTCATGGGTCGAAGTCGACCGCCGTGCGCTGAACGCGCGATCGTGGCGCTGCTGTCAGAGCCGACATTGGCCGCGGCCGCCGAGCAATGCCAGATCCACGAACGAACACTCCGCCGCTGGCTGACGGACCGGGCGTTCCAGGAGGAACTGGATGCCGCGCGCCGCGGGCTGATGTTCGAAACGGCGATCAGACCGGCTCCAGCCGCTGGCGGCGCAGGCGGTCGACACGCTGGCGTCGCGCTGATGGACCCGAGCGCACCGCCGAGCGTGCGGCTGGGCGCCGCGCGCACCGTCGACCGAGCTCGGGCCTCCACCGCGACGACGCGGAGACCATTCTGCGCTGAAGCTCGGTGAAATTGAGGCCTCGGAGCGCGGACACGGCGGCGGGGAGCGATAGATGCGCGGATCGCTTGGCGGGCGTGCGGGCGCGGGTCGATCGGTTGGGCCTCGCGGGTCCGACTCCTTCCAACCGAGGGCGGCTGCCCCCACTGTCTCGGCAAGGAACGCGTCCCGAAAGGTCGTGGTCTTCTACGGTTCCGATGTGCCGGCTGTCCGTCTCAGTCCCGATGCGACGCGCGTGGTCGGCTGATTCCGTATCACCGCGTGATCACGATCGGCTACGACGAGAATATGAAGCCGAGCGACAGCCGTGAGGAGGTGTGCCGGGTTCTGCTTTTGCAATGATGTTCACATGGCGCGGAGAGTCGCGATCCTCGCGTCTGGATCGCCTGGAGTGCGTCGCCCGCCGCCCGCAAAGCGAACCGCGAGCGGCGCATCACGGGCGTCGTCCTGAACAGCCACACGCCTATCCAGGACGCAACCGTTGCTGCAGGCGAACGACGACGAAACTGACGGCCGATTCACCGTGCGCGTCCCACCCGGTCACGCGGCGATCGCAGACACACCCGGACTTTTTCGCGCGTTGCCGGTCGTACCGACGTCGGAGCAGGACGCACTGATGTGGAGCTGTCGCAGTACGGTTTCAGGCTTCGGCTCGTCAGTCGATGTCGTCGCACCGTTGCCGGCTGGGGCGGCGCCTCGCGACCGTGGAGGTCGTGCCCGATCGTTGGTGCACTTCGACAACGTCTTCCGCACGCTGCAAACGCTCCCCGGCGTGTCCTGCGCCGAGGAGTCGCTTGACTGTCGTGCGTGGGGGGAGCCCCTCTTTCAACCCGACGATGATGGACGGTGTGGAAATCCACGATCCCTATCGGTTGTTTGACTGGTGCGTTCAACCCCGAGACCATCGACCGCTTCGAGCTCGCCACCGGTGGATTCGGCGTGAAATACGGTGATCGCTTGTCGTCGCCCGTGGTCGAAACCGCGATGGCACCCGCCAGACGCCTTTGGCCGGCTCCGCCTCTTCAGCGTGACCGACGCGAACGTCGTCGTCGAAGGAAGCTGCCTGGCGGCCTCAACGGCCGGCTCGCAAGTGGCCGGCGGACGCACCACGATATTGCGTCGCGCGTGCCGCCGCGCCAGGAATTTCCGCGGCGGTTTGCTGGATATTCAGGACGAGGAGCGGAGATCGCGCCGGGGCACGTTGTCGGTCTTCGGCCTGCGCACGCAGACCGCCTCTGCTCGAAACGAGAAGACGTGCGACTTTCAGGACGATACAGCATACGAGGAACGACTCCTATTGTCAGATTCGACAGCTCGTTGTACTCCAATGGCCAGTGCGCGCACGCGATCGTCGCCTATTCGACAAGCACCGCCACCCGTCAACGCGATCGAGAATCGGGACTGACTGAATGCGCCTGACCAGGAGGCCGCGTTGGCACGGCCAACGTTGTGTTCGATCGCACGCTTCGAGTCCGATACCGTTTCGACAGGAGGTCGAGTTCACCGTCGGGTCGCAACTCGTCGCGGCTGGGGGCGAGCTCATCGGCTCTCGACCGACCTGGGTTCGACATTCGCGGGGATCGCAATCCCACGGCAACCAATGGCTCGAGCATCCAGGGAGCTGGCCTCTGATTCGCTGCGCGCTCGACCCGCGTCGCGTCGCGAGGGGGGTGTGGGTCTCCGATTACTGGCAAGGAACGCGCTGGAGCTTCGAGGCTGGCGTGCGGATCGATCGAAGCAGGCGGCGTGTGGCGCCGGTATCGCCGCGAGTTTCAGCGTCGTGGGATCTCAGTGCGCGGACGAAGCTGCGCGCGGCGATTGGTCGGTATACGACCCCTGGCTACGAAAGCAGATCCAGAGCGACTACGTGCTCGCCCGACCGGGGCCGACTGCCGGCACCCTTAGCAATACGTAACTGAACGAAGTACAC
>ERZ1370068.9752-contig-8506_pt1 | contig 49144 bp, 80 predicted proteins | sample MGYA00561227_ERZ1370068 | MGnify/ENA primary metagenome ERZ1370068 (study PRJEB38410, sample SAMEA6850437) | metagenome | study: Metagenomic assessment of the ecological functions of the soil: analysis of the soil microbiota associated with the... | reverse complement strand
TTAGCCGCGCTGGTTCAGTTGCGTATTGCTATTTTCGAGTGGTTAACCGACGCCTGATAACCACAACTTCTCGCATCGCTGGAAACCGCCAATCAGGGCACTCGATTTCATCACCGGCTGATACCAAATCAACGATGGTCCTGAAATATGTTGGCCTCCTCGCGCATCGCGTGCGGCATCATTTGCCAGGCGATGGTGAAGGCTGTTCCCAGCCGCCGTAAACCACACATTACCAGCGCTTCGTATCAGCAGACGCGACGCCGGCGCTTTCCGGTTTCTCGACCGGTCATAATGGCGTATGCTCATCTGCACTCCTTGCTGCTGCAATCATCGCTGCTGAAACTAAGTGAAGGGGACAACCACGGCGCGTGTTCGCGTTCCTGCTGCGCATCATCGGCACTGCAGCCGCCACGGAGCAGGTGCCGTGAATGTCCACGCGCACATTGGCGGGATCGACGATGGTGAGCGGTCGATCCTCGTCACGCTGGTGCCGGCAGCGGCGACTGCTCATCACTCGACATTGCCGCCCACTCCTCGGGTGTGCAGGCGGGCCACTAACCGTTATTAAAATCGCTGATCGAAGCGCTGGGCGAACCACCACCAGACCCAAATCATGTTAACGGTGTGTTCCGCATCAAGCTCCCGAGCAGGTATGGTCAGCTGACCCGACATCTGGATCAGCAGAAGCTCCGGTGCTTTCTTGTCGGGCACGTATCTTTCGTCATTGTGTCCAGCCATGGTGGCCGTGATCTTCCAGTTGTCTGCGCGCGTGGCGAGTTGTCGGTATGTCGGGAAACTACCGGGGTCGCCCGCACGTTTACCACCGCCTGCTCGGCCTGAGCATCGCCTGCATGAACGTCACCGCCAGCGCTGGGCCGCAAGTCAGAACGCCTCATGGCGCTTTATGCGAGATCAGCGTCATCTTGGGCGTGCCCGTTGACCCGCCATCGCCAGCTCGAGGCCAGCAGCAAAGGCAATCATCAGCGGCGATCGTCCAGCCTTGAGGCACGACGCTCAGTAACTGATTATCGCTCGTTTCTTACCTGGCTGCCTTCAGCGTCTGGCATGATGGGCTGACGGTCGCCGGGCGGAAGCGGTGCGGTGCTGACCAGTGCATCTCAAACCGGCCGGCTGCTGGATCGGCAACGACGTTCGACCGACTCGATGGCTGCGGAAGCGCCACCGACAATCGTGGGCGTCTGTGCCTGACGGTCGCCAACTGAGGCCTGTTCGGTCACCTGCTTTGCTGCTGCCGGCCGGCGCGTATGAGCGCACCATGACGATTTCACGGGGTCAGCGGCGCTTTACCATACCTGCTCCAGCACGTAAGCGCGGCGGCGCCAGCCACCGGCGTCGCGCGGTGCCACTTCCCGGGTTTGATGGTTTCCGTCCGCCAACGAAACGCAGGGGGTTCGTCGTTGCAGGGATGCCAGAACGTGATCGATACCAACCTGGGTTGACACTCAACAACGTGGCGGTTTCGGGCCTGAGTTAGTATGAGGCGAACATTTTGCCTATCTCGTTGCTGGTTGTGGATGGGACGGGAGGATCGTATTACCGCTGAAGTCCACGGCAGGGCCGGGACGGCGAACCGGAGGCGTGGATGGGCGGCCTGGACGATGGTCGTTTCGCGACGGCAGCGGCCACCGGCGCTCGAACGGCGGCGCATGCTGCGGCAAGGCGCGAAACAAGGGCGGACGAAGACGGGGGGTGGCGGCGGCGCGGCGGTATTTGCAGTTTCAGGAGCTGGATACGACGAACATTGTCGGCAGCCTGCCGCTCAAACACCCCTCGCAGGCGGCGATTTCTCCAGCGGTGCGGGTTCAGGTCGATTGTAGCGCTGGGCGCATTGTAGTGCCCGGAAAGTGAGCCACGGCAACTCGGTGTATTACGTTAAAGATCCACCGCTGGTTTTGGAGGCCACGGCGGATTGCTGGACAGAAGTGGTCTATTCTGGCGGGCGTCGGTTGGACCACCCCCTCTCAGGCACCAAAGCGGCCCAATGGAGAAACGATTTTACCGGTACCGATCGAATTACCTGCCGGGGGCGCGTCACCTCCGATCCCGCCTCGCTGCGGCGACGGCATCGGCGGCACCGCAGCTGTCGAACGCGGCAGCATCCACCATCTGTTCAGTGTCCGGTCATCTTTTCCGGCAACGGGCAGGCGCGGCGGCGGCAGCGTGCATTATCATGGGCCAGTGGCTCGTGCCACCCCAGTCTCGGGCGGTGGGGACGAGCGCCACCCGAGCAGGACGCCGGCCCGAACCGGCGCAGGGCTGCCGTGAGTAGTTCGTGTCGCGAGATGATGGCATCGTGAGTTTGCGATCTGCACACTGCTGCCATCGTCCGCATCAGCACGTGATCGGCAACGAGGCCGGGTTGCTCGGTGACAACGGGCAGCCACCAATCGAGACGGTGAAGGCTGCCGCGTCTCCAGCGTGGTCGTGTGGCGGCTGGCTTCCGGGCGAATGGGGCTGTCAACCCAGCGCGCAGAGCCTCGGCAAGGGCAGTTTCAGGGACGGCTTCGCAATCAGGGTCGGAAGGTCACGGCGGTCACGGTAGCTATTATTTCCTTCCACTTCACGACAAGGGACGCGACAACGCCACCTGTGACCGGTAAGTATCCGGTGTTTCAAGGCGATATCGAACGCGGAGTAATAGTCGTGGGACGGGGAATTCATGGTATTACGGCATTAACTGGTAGAACGCGATAAGATATTCTCGTTGCATAGAAATGGAGTGGCGTGAATGAAGGAGACCATCGCAAGCATCGCCGCGAAACTGCCGGTATCCGCACCTTGACAGTTCGCCCGCCAGGTCTGTCCAGTTCCGTATCGCAGTCGGCCAGCAACGTCGCGTCAGCCTCAGCCCGCCGCAGCAACGCTATCAACCGCACTATGACCGGACCCGCCAACAACCGCACCGCCAGTGCCGGACCGCGGTCTTTAACCGATTCTCTTAAGTGAAGTGCTTTCCAGCTGTGATGTGGTCATCTGCGGCAGTCGCACCGCGGCAGATTCGCGATGGTCAACGGTGATACCTCCCCGCAACTGGGACACCGTTGATGCCGTGTACCGCCGCAGACAACCGCCGCAAAGGTTTACGGTTGCGGCAGACTTGCGATAGTCTTTTGAGACCGCCAGATCATATTGTGGGTCTTACCGGGTTGGATTTCACCCCCGTCGCCGCGCCATTTTGTCCCTCGTACTCGACTTTGACCAGCACGCCGTTCTTGATCCACACGTCGATGATCTCTACCAGCTTGGGCCTCGCTTTTGCCCGTCGCGTGCCGCAGCACGACATTCCAGAGCACCGCGCGCCGCCGCGCGCTCCTGGGTAGGAGCATTCATCCATGCAGCGTCGATCTCGTCCGGGACCGCCCGGAGTTCCGCCATCACCATTGTTCCAGTCTTTCCCGCCGTCAGGTGCTGTCCACGGCTCGACTGTCGCCACCTCGTCGCCGTCCGGGTATGTCCCGTCAAGCCATTGCCGAGCGGGACACCGACTAACGAACCACTTGGTATTGTACGAAGCTCAATTGAGCCTTGCCCTATCGACGCGGGAAATGGGACGTTTGTCCTCTCAGGAACAGGGATTCTTGGCTCGTCTGCGGTCATGGTGATGAAGGTGTGCCGGTCGACCGCCGCCGTCTCGCATGGCCGAGGCACCGCCGTCCTTGTCGCTGTTGCCGGGGCCTGTAGCCCTTGCTGACGTGGTGGAGGTATCGACGGCGATGTTCCGGGCGGCGGCGTGTCGGTGGATGCTGCTCCGCTGCATCAATAGCGCTGTTGTCCGTTCACCAACGCCGTGTGCGCCGACGCGCGAACGGGTCCAGGGCTACGGTCCAGTTTTGTGACGATCTATCTCGTATTCAATTTGCTGGCGCAGTTTTTACACCGCCTCCAGGCCGTCCTTGCCCTGAGACGGTAGTTTCCGTGATCAGCAGCTTGCGGTAGAACAACCAGCCCTTTTCTCGCGGGTGATGCCATAGCTGCCGATGCGGCTCCCATGACACGGCGCAATTCGCGCGTTAAGATCGTCCTCTAGACAGATAGCGACGCTGCAGCGAGCAAAAAGACGTGTTCGCCGGTCAATAGCCGTCCCGTACACAGCGACCAATGCACGCGCATACCCGCTTTGGCGTCTAATCTTCCGGTGGCGCTTCCACGCCGCGAAATAAATCGACGAACTGGCCCGGGCGAGGCCGTTGCTGCTGTATGCGCGTGGCGGTGGCAAGCACGACCAGTCGTCGCCCGCGTCAGTGACGCCTGATCCTTTGGCTCCGCTTTGGGAAACGACTGATTGTCGCGCTGCAGCCAGTCTGTTGGTGGTGCGTTGTTGATGATGGGCCTTTCATGCCGCCTCCTGGGTCAGGCCGGATGTGGAAGCGCGGCATTGCCAGCTCTAATCAGCACCCGTTCAGCCACTCTGCCAGCGCGTCAGTGGAGCAGGACACAGCCGGCGCTACGCCGATCATAGCGTTGAGGGTCGGCGGCAATCGAGAAATGACGAAGATCCAGCACCGCGCGGAGAAAATCCGCAAAGCGTCTCCGGCAGCCGTGCGGGCCAGTCCTCCCACCGCCGCCTTCGTTTCATGTTCCCCCGACGGCGGATGCGATGCCGCGCCACAGCCAGCGCCAGGGCGACCGCGTGCCGTCCGCCAACAACGCAATCCAGCGTGGCCGGACTTCACCTCTCGTGGGTCGCAACCTCGCGAGATGCCGGCAATCTAAGCATCGGCGGCCCACCAGCTCTCTCTGAAAGCCGTTGGAACGTGCCGTCGCTGTATCGTCCTGATCCAGGCGGGGGCGGTCATGCACCTCAACGCCCGCACGAACCACGGGGCCAGCTGCTCGACACCTCGATGAATTCCACCCAGCTGGCTCTGCGAGGTAGACGATGGCGCTGCCGTGCGTGTTGCTGCGCCCGCTGCTGCCGCTGAAGTCGATGGTCAGTGAGCAATCAACGGCGCATGGTGAACAGCGGTTGAAACCATTCGTATCGATGCGCGTGCGCATTCACCAAGGGGAACGATGGCGGCGGTGACGCTGCCGGCTCAAATCAGCGTCTGCACGGCTTTGCGATGAATTTCAAAAACACCGCGCAGTGGGGCGGTTAATGAACACGTCCACCACTGTTGCTGCAACCCGTTGTCGGCTGCGTGCAAAACGTGCTGGCCTTCACGGTGGCGTTGGCAATCTCGCAACTCGCGGGTCTAGGTCATGTCTGCTTCGTACCAGCGCGGGCGGCATCGATGCTATTTGGCCGGCGTGCTTTGCACCACTCCACCGAGTTTGATTGGAGGAGGTAAGCGGAGAACTGATTGCGCGGTCTCTACGGCCCGCTCGATCTTCGCCGCCAGAATTCATCTTCAATGGACATTGCCGCCGATTTTGTGCGCGATCGGCGGTGCTTGTCGATACCGGCTTCGGCAATGTTGGCGGTCGTCCTGCTGGGTCGGCGGCGGACCCGGAAACGGAGCTGTGGGGCTGTCCGCCCACTTTGCGAGACCAGTGCTCTTCTGTACATCGGTCAACTCGCCTAGCCGTCGCTCGGCGCGGGTCAGATTTCAAGCGGCATCTGCTTCGGGGTTTCATTCTGTTGCCTGCCGTGCGTGAGCCGCAACATCTCCAGACTGATGCGGATATGCTGCACTTCATCAACGGATTTCGCATCCTGTACGGCGCGCGACCACACCACTGCTCTCTAAAGAGGTCATGGGCGATTACGTGACGGGGGGTGATGGCGTTCATGGCCACCTCATCACCACAGCGAGATAGCCCTGCACCGAGGGCAGCGACAGTCAGGACGATTACCAGGTATGGCGTGTCGTTATTGTTGCCTTATTGCGAGTGGGGTGAGCCTATATTCGGGGATTCAAACTTACCACAGGCGAACACAAACGGAGACCGCCGCCCTCGTTTACGCTGAGCGGCATTTCCATCTGCCTTGCCATGGATGTCTGCGCTGTGAGCGGAACCCACACCAGCGCCATCATAGGCGGCGGGGACTTTCGCGAAGGTCCGCTGCCGTGCGCTCACCTGCTGCGCGGGGCCTGCTGCTGCAGCTCTGCGTCTGCCACCACGGAATTCAAGGTAGTCCCCGAGGTGACCAAATATTGTATTAGGCTTAAGATGCCCCAGCACCTTTGTTCTCCAGCAAGTCGATCGCCACCGCGCTGGCTCAGGTGTTGAGCACCCCCTGCGCAATCTGCCGAACGCCGTGAGCGAAGTTAGTATCAGTCACGCTGACTCTCGCTTGTTAACGTTTCGCTTCATGGTCAAAAGTGATGCAGGCCGATTGCCTGCTGACCCGGTGAACGTTCGGCGATGGGGGCGGCATCGGTCGTACGCCAGTTCTGGCGCCTAGCCACGGGGTAGTCGGGCGGTAGCACGGTGGCCCCAATGGCGTTGCGATCCTGCGCGCGATACCGGGCGTAGCGGGAGAGATCATCGCCGCGCCGCCACGCAGCGACACCAGGCACCAGCGATCGCCGACCATCTCCCACTGCGCGCACAGTCGGTGGTTAACCCCAGCGATGCGATGGGCACCTGATATCGCCAGGCGCGCGTTGCGCGGGCTTACGGCAGTTCATCGTCAGTGATTCGCTGATGACCCCCGGATACCCGGCGACCTCACGGGGATCACTGACCACCTCCGCATCAGTCAAGCTGGACTGCTCGCCTAGTCGTGCCACGACAGCATCAGTAGCAACCTGCGCCCATCCGTTGAGGCTGTTCTTTTCTTTCATGGGACGGCGGTCATGCCGCATCTTCCTTCTTGTCGATCTTCTCACTTCGATCGTAATACCGCCCGAGTTCTTCAGCTTGATCAGATCACCGGACAGCGCAGTGCCTCGGCCGGGGTTATCCCAGAGAATCTCCTCACAAGGTCCAGAGACAGGCGTGAATTCGTCGCCAAACTGCTGAAGCGGTATAGGTCTTCGCGGGGATAGTCGATGGATGATCGCCGAGAATTCTCGGCACCGCAAGCATGCTCCCGTCGATCTGCCCCTCAAGTGCTCGCGAAAACCGCGAAGCGATTATGGACCATCGCTCGACGCGCAGACCCGCTGACGCTGTTCACTGCCTGTGGCTTCTTCTCTGTCTGGAAGCCGATCAGCGCATGCGACAGTCGTTTGATGACCCGTTGCACATGGCGATCTCGAACGATCTTTGACGGCTGGCCCCCATGTGATTTCTTTGCAGGTTACGGCGCATTCGCGCAAACACCAGCCAACCGCGCCGCTTCCAACAGGTTCGACACCAGCGCGATCAGCACGATACGCTCGCCTACGGTCAGGTCCGCGATGGACGTTCTCGACGTCTCCGGAATCTGGCAGTCGGTCTCGTCCGCCAGCTGCGGCGAAGCTGTCCTGATTGAATCCCAGCGATTACAGCGCGCAGGCATTCTTCGCTAACGACTGAATGAACATCTGATCGTTGGGCGACCACACCGCGCAATCGGATGCGGGGCCCGAACATCGCCTTCATGGACTCGGCAGCGCGTCCACCTTCCTGATCCGAGAACAGTGAGACGCATCCGTTTCAGCAACCGTAATGCCGTCAGTAAAGGAACGGACACGGCCCCGCCGCGTTAAGCCTGAGGGCTGATTACGGGCACAGGATCGGCGGAGTTAGGGCTTACCGGGGTTTCCTGGGCGCATCGGGCGATATAACGATTATTACCGCCAAGATTTATCGCTGATGCCGGACCTTCCGATACTGCATATTGCAGATTATTTGCGTGGGCGACCGGGATACCTGTAACCACAATCGTCCGTTAATTGCAGATAAGCTAATACAACATGGCTGGTCCAGAGATAATTTCAGGTGAAATCATTGACCAAATTAGCCATGGTCACAGGATGGTGATGCCTGCCGAAATCCAGATACCGCATACCAGGCATATTCAGCAGACCAGATGTACACCGACCCGTGACGGCGCCAGCCTCCCTTCGCCTGCACCAGCGCGGCGTCGCAGCCAGCCGCCGCGGGCTGTCGCGCGCCGCGAGGCACCGGATCTCGTCGACGCGCCGAGCCCACGTCGATCAGGTCTTCCGCCACCGCCACGGGCACTGCCGTGCAGCGGACCCCTGTCCTGCCCGCCCGCAGCTCCCCGCTCGGCCGTGCTGCGCCGCCAGGCTCCGTCCGCCGCATACGGTGATGAAGCTGTTGAGCGCGATCGACGCTTCGCGATGCGATCGAAGCACCTCGCGCGTGACTGCCACCGGCGACAGCGAGCGCGCGCGATAGCACCCAGCGCGGCGATCGACAGGAAATAGTCAGCGCCGTCGCAGGTCCATCAGCCACCTGCTCGCCATCCAGGCCGCAGCCTTCTGCACAAAAAGATCGAGCGCCGCCAACCAGGTGCCAGCAGCCCAGCAGCGCCGCTACTACCGGCAACGACTTCGCTGGCGCGCTCGGCAGACTTCCGACCCGCCAGATCGCAGGAAAAATAGGCGTGATTTCCGCATCGAGATCAGCCACCGGCAAGGTCACGAGGGCGCTCCTCCGCCGCCGGTGCGAAAGCAGAAGTCCGTGGGCGCCGGAATAGGTCGTCGGGTGCCGAAATAAAGCAGCGAAACTGGCGCAGCCCGGTATGAATTTCGTACCAGCCGACCTGCCGCGAGGTGGAACCTGGCGCGATTGCTGCGGTTACCGGTGCAGATCGAACCACGGGCACGAAGGGAAGGATTGCGTTCATAAGTGAAAGATAAAGGCTGAAACCCGACTGACCGTTGTTGGCCAGCGACATACGGAGGGCATCGTTCTCTGCGCACGCCAGGACGGCGAAATACAGCTTCCTCGCGTGAAGGCGTTGGAATCTCCGTGGAGTGCCGGTACGACGCCACCCGCTGGACCGGCTCCGCCGCCGGGAACTATCTCGAAACAGCGAACGGCAACGACGCGGCCGCCAGGTCATAAAAGCATTCTGAGGCCAGATCCTGCAGCCAAATAAGGCGGGCGTGGCCGCCACTGAACCGAATGAACGGGACCGAACCGTCGTCGCCGTGCCGAGTGACGGGAGCACGCCCAGATCATCTGATCTGCGGCGCCGTGCAGTACTTTGCCGCGCCTTCAGCGCCTCAACGCGAAGGAACTTCCGCCCCCTGCCAGGCGCATTCCATCTGTCGCGATTCAAGCCAGACATGGCGCGCGGCGCTCAGCTGATGAAAGCACTGACCGGGGCATCCGCGCGCGCCGCCATGCACGCCGCCGAGCATTTGTCAGGGCGATACAGTGGGATGGTCACGTGGCGGCAGGTCGTCGACGCGATCGTCGCTTGCCTGGAAACCGAGCAACGGGGCGCGGCGGACCACGTGAAGGAATGCGCACCTGCGCTGGTCCTCAAACCACGGACCCTGGACCAGGGAACTCACACCCGACCAGGTACGCCGTGCTGACCCCGGCACGCGTGCGTTACGATCAGACAAACTGAACATGAGATGAATGCGCCGCTCGATCCGGTTCAGGCCATCTGGTATTGCAGAATGCGCGTCGAAGTGAGCTTCAATCGAGGAGGAAGACAGTCATGAAGAACCTTCTGCTCTCCGCCGCCACGGTCCTCATCGCGACCGGCGCGTCGGCAGCTTCGGCGGGGCGATATCATCGTCCGGCATGACAACTCATCAGGCATGATCATCCGCGTCGGCGACGTCAGGCTGACTATGGCTGAACGACCGCGGTTACGGATCACGATTGGGAATGGATGATCGCGGGTACGGGCATGGTTGCGACATCCGCCAGGCGGCGCTCAGGTCTCGCCGCGCTGGATGCGTTGCGCACTTGCAGCGTCACGACTACCGCGCTATCTCGCGGCGTCTGAGCGGCCGATTCTACCAAGTCAAAGGCGATCAATCCGCACGGCCACAAGGTCAAACATCCGAGCACGCCTACTCAGCCGCGTCAGTGAAAGATCGACCAGCGCCCGCCGCCGCGTCATGCGTCATGGCCCCGCGCCTCGATCGGAGGCGGGGCCTTCCTAATGCATCGCGGAAGCCGGGCACGCAGGCAGGCTGCTCAGGGAGCCGGGAATTCCGTGGGCTGACCTCCGGGTGTCGATGGCGGCGGATTTCCGCAGTGAAGCGGTGCCGACGACCGCTGCCACCGGGCCTTCCGGCGAGACGCCGGCTCCGGGCTGTTCCTCTTCGACCACCGAAAGTAGATGAATGCGCGCGCCGCATTCGCGGCCAGAACGGTCAATGTCGAGATAAGCCCGGGCGGCAAAGCCGTGAGCAGTCTCTATTTATCAGATCCCGTTTCCGGTTCGAGTTGCGAGCCGTGCAGCCGATACCAGGAATTCGCCCCGTCATCTTCAGGCGCGGGACCAAATACAGCTCCGTCCCCAGCCGCCATCTGCGGCAGCCAGGTGCCCACGCGCCGGCAAACGCGGCGCAGCGGGGAAGATAGCTCGATCTGCGAAGCAGATTAAGCGCCGGCGTGACGTCGAAATCTCCGCGGCATCGCCGGGCACGAACGCCGCCAGCAAAGCCGCTTTGACGAGAGGCTGTACGAAGAGATCTACCGTTGCCTTTCGATGATCCGCGGCGAGGAAATCAACTCAAATGCCGTTTCAAGGTCAATGAGCGCTCGGCGGAATGCATGAACTTATCTGAGAATAATCTGTTATCATTCTCATATCGATATTGATATATTTTCGTATAAAATGAGTGTCATCTCGAAACCATGTCGAACAGCGGACATGCCGCCGACGACTCTTCATGAGCTGGCGTCAGCCACCGTCCAATACAGCCCGCCGCTTTCGCACTGTCTGCCCGGCAGCAGCGCGCTGTTGCCGCAGCTTGGCTACCAGATCATGACGTTCATAGGGTAAAGGCGTCTGGCACCTGCACCTGCCGCTGCCTCCATTGTCGCGATATCGCACCACCCACGACCTCGCTGGGTTCGCCTGCACGCGATTCGCGGCGGCAGCGGCGACTCTCGAGGCGCGTCGACAAGGTCGCGACTGGCGTTAATGCGTTTACCTCGATATTCTCCACGTGCCGCCGCAAATCCGGCTCTCGTCTTCCCACCGGCAAAGTTGCGAAGGCGCCTCCGAAGAAACCTGTCACCGCCGCCGCAACCGTGCCAGTATGAAGGACGGACGGCGACTTCTCGCGCTGTGGTCGGCCTCGACACCGACAGCAACGGCCCGACCATCAGTTGCGAAAGCCTCGGCGGAGAAACATCCGCCGATCGCCGCCGGCGCTCGACGATGGCGCGCCGCCAAGCCATGCGCGTGAGGATGCCAGCTCGTCGCCACGCGTTACCGCCGCACCATCGCCGGAGGTCAGGCCGCCACTGCGCGGAGATCGGCGGTGCGGGCGTTCCTCGGACTCCGTCAGATCGGGGTGCATTTCTCGAGCCTCAAAGGAACATCACCATCAATCGCCAGGCGAACCGGGGTTTCGGCTAAAATTCCACAGTGCGCAGCGAACAATTCTCGTGCCAGTTGTGGATTAATGGCACCCAATGAACATATAGCGGTTCAGACAATAGCGATCATGCGAGCAGGCTCATGCTGACGCCTGCCGGCGCAATTACGGCAAAGACCGTCAGGGCGCGACCGCGATCGGTATAGCTCGCCATCGCGTCTCGGTGGCATTGCCGCTCTATCGGCTCAGGTGACGCTCTCGGCGACTCGCGCAAAGGACCCATCTTCAAGACGGTCGCAGGCGCGTAAAGATAGCGTCTCCGCCCAGCTCCCCGCGCGGGTGTACCACGCGGAGGATCTGACGACCGCCACTTTTCCACTCGGCTCGGTGGCAGGCCATCCAGCCATAGTCGGCCAGAAGCTCTTCCGCGCGCAGCCACGTTAACTCTCACTCCCACGATGCGGCGCAGGCAATGCTCAGTTAAACCTTGCGGTCCGGCATCTACCGAACAAGTGCGCCAGTTACGGCGCCTTCGTCCACCTGTCGGCTGCGTTGCTGGAGGGTGGAACCTGCCGATGAGTTCGCGAACACCTCGACACGCTCAAACGTGCTGTGGTTTCATTTGCAGGGCGATCCAGGCCAATCAACACAACGTCGGCCACCATCAGGCGGTGAACATCGAGCGTCAAGAAAGGGAGGTACTACAGTGAAAGTCGGAAGTCTATAACCGGCTCCTCGCCATGCAGGCGAACCGGCGCAGCGCTGCTCAAGGGAGCGGCCGTCGGCGCGTTGGGTGCGACCGGCGCGCTCGGCATGTTTTCCGGGCCCGCGCGGGCGGACGATCTGCGCACGCAGATCCTGCAGATCCCCGGCGTCAACAAGGGCTCTCCGACCGACGGCGACTGGCAGAAGGTCGGCGAGCTCTGCCTCGGCGCCACCAAGGCGAACGTGAAGGAGGGCGAGTTCAAGGGCGTCGAACTCACGCTTCATGGGACTCAACAACCAGAATCTGCACAACCTGCTGTTCCGCGGCTTCCTGAAACCGTGGGAAGCCTACACGGGCGCGAAGCTGACCTGGATCGATCTCGCCCAGGCCGACTACAATCCGCGGCTGCAGCAGGCGCATCGCGACCGGCACGGTCGACTTCGACATCATCGAGATGGGCGCGCCGTTCGAGGGCGATGTCTGCGGCAAGGGCCTGGCGTCGGAGATGCCGGACTGGGTCGAAGCGTCAGATCGATATGGACGACTATGTCGGCTACCTGAAGGCCGCCGGTCGGAACCTGGAACGGCAAGACCTACCGCATCTCGATCGACGGCGACTGCCACAACTTCAACTATCGCACCGACTACTTCTCCGATGCCGACCTGGCCAAGGCCTGGAAGGATGCGGGCGGCCAGGGCGAATGGGGCGTGCCGAAGACCTGGCAGCAGGTCCAGGCGGTGACCAAGTTCCTGAAGGGCAAGAAGATCAGCGGCCAGGACGCCTACGGCTATCTCGATCCGACGAAGCCGATGGGGCGGTTTCGCCTTCTACTTCCTCGGCAGCCGCGCCAGCGCCTACGCCAAGCACCCGGACGACAAGGCGTGGCTGTTCGACGTCGACACCATGAAGCCGCGCGTCAACAACCCGGCCTGGGTGCGGGCGATACAGGACGTGGTCGACGCGCTCCCCTCCGAGCCGGCCGACCAGCTCAACGCCGATCCGAGCACCACCGGCTTCCAGCAGTTCCTGGCTGGCACCGGCTCGATGCTGCGCCTGGTGGGGCGACGTCGGATCGAACGCCAAGACCAACGACCAATCGGTCATCGGCGATGTCTGCGGCTTCTCGATCCTGCCGGGCTCCGACGATGTCTACAATTCCAAGACCGGCGCCTGGGACAAGCTGCCGAGCGGCCCGAACTACGCGCCCAACATGGCCTATCTCGGCTGGGGCGTGTACGTCATGGCCCGGGTCGACAGCGACAAGCTCAAGCAGAAGGCGGCCTGGAGCGCGGCCGCGCATCTCGGCGGCAAGGACCTCTCGCTGTGGTGCGCGGCCTATCCGTCGGGCTTCCAGCCCTATCGGAACAGCCACTTCAACATCCCCGAATGGGTCGCCGCCGGCTATGACGAGGCCGTTCATCACCTCCTACCTGAAGTCCGAGGGCGACTCCTACAACCACCCGAATGCCGCGATCGAGCCGCGCATCCCCGGCATCTTCCAGTACTACAGCATCGCCGAGGACGAGCTGACGAAGATCTACGCCGGCGGTGTCAGCGCCCAGGCCGGCGCCGACAACATCGCGGCGGCGTGGGAGAAGATCACCGACCAGATCGGCCGCGACAAGCAGATCGCGCTCTACAAGGCGTCGCTCGGCCTGTCGGCCTAGCCGCGGCCATGCGATCCTGACGGACGATCCTATCGGCTGGTGGCGCTGATCCCGCCGCCAGCCGTTTTTCTTGGACCGCATCATCATGCATTGAATCCCGAACCGGCACAGTGCGATCTCAATGCACGCTTCGACACCACTCGCAGGCGACGGACAGCTATCGAGGTCGTATCCCCTCGCATCCCTGACGCCCGGCAGAATCATGGGCGGGCGATCATCGCTCTCGCCTCGCTCGGGCTTGCGGTCGTTCTCTTGATTCAGGTCCTGTACGCGACCGACATGATCGCAGTCGGATTCGAAAACTGGCGCCCCGCGCTCTACGCGTTTCTGCTGTGGGGCGCGGCGCTTGGCGTCGGGCAGGTCCTGATCCGGGGCGAACGCGGTCACCGCGCGCTGTTCTTGCTGCCCGCGATCTTGTTCACCGTCGCGATGGTGATCTTCCCGACCTTCTTCGGCCTCTATATCGCGTTCACCGACTGGAACCTCAGTTCCTTCGCCGGGCCGCCACTTCAGCGGTCTCGACAATGTCAGGGCCCTGCTCAACGACGCCTATTTCTGGAACGCGCTCGGCAACATGGTCTACTACGTGCTGGCCGTGCTCGTGCAATACGCCATCGCGTTCGGGCTCGCCTTGCTGCTGAACGCCGACATCCGCGCCCGCAAGTTCTTCCGCGTCGCCTTCCTGATGCCGTTCATGCTGAGCCCGGTCGCCGTCAGCTGGATGGTCGGCAAGTCGATCATGGAGTATCGCTTCGGCCCGGCCGCCACCCTGGCCCGCCATCTCGGCTGGGATAGCCCGGCGTTCTTCACCACGCCCTGGGTCGCGCGCCTGAGCATCATGGCCATGGACGCCTGGGTCTCCATCCCCTTCATCATGATCCTGCTGCTCGCGGGCCTGCAGGCGCTGCCCGAAGGAGCTGTCGGAGGCGGCCAAGGTCGACGGCGCCACGCCCTGGCAATCATTCTGGGAAGTCACCTTCCCGCTCATGCTGCCCGTCAGCGTCACCGCCGATCATCCTGCGCATCATCTTCGAGCTGGAAGCTCGCGGACATCGTCATCAACGTGACGGCCGGCGGCCCGGGCGGCGCGACCGACACGATGTCGAGCTTCATCTTCCGCGAGTACCGCGATCGCTCGAACGTCGGCTACGGCACCATGCTCGCCGAATTCTATCTCGTGATCATCATCATCTTCGTGACCCTGCTGCTGAACTGGGCCAGCCGCTGGATCCGAAGATACACGTGGCAGTGAAGGGAGCCGCGCGCTTGGCCACCGATGCCCTCACGCTTGAACGGGTCCGCGACCATGATCCGGCGCGCCATGCGAAGTTCTTCTCGAGCCGCGTGCTGATCTACGGCGCCCTCCTGCTGTGGGCCTTCATCTCGCCTGTTCCCGATCTATTGGACGGTCACGACCTCGTTCAAGACCGCGGTCAACGTCACGCAAGGGCCACCTCGATCCCCTGGGTCGACTTCATGCCGGACTGGAAGGCTGGCGCTCGCTCGGCCTGTCGCCGGACACGATCGGCGAGACCTCGACGGTGCGCGACGAATTCCTGCATGCGCTTCGAGAACAGCATCCTGGCGTCCGTCGGCGCCTCGCTCCTGGCGGTCGTGATCGGCTCCCTCGCCGCCTACGGCCTCAGCCGCTTCCAGTACAAGTTCGGGCCCTGGCGGAACAAGGACATCTCGTTCTTCTTCCTGTCGCAGCTCGATCCTGCCGCCCGTCGTCCTGGCGATGCCGTTCCTCGGTCCTCTACAAGGAACTGGCGCTGCTGGACACGAAGATCGGCCTGATCCTCGTCTACACGCTGATGGTGCTGCCGATCGTGATCTGGATCATGCGCGACCAGTTCGACACCATCCCGCAGGAGCTCTGAGCAGGCCGCCCTCGTCGACGGCTGCACGGTCTGGGGCGCCTTCCTGCGCATCGTGCTGCCGATCGCGCTGCCGGGCATGGTGGCCGCCTTCATCCTCTCGGTCGTGCTCTGCTGGAACGAGTATTTCTTCGCCGCCCTGCTGACGAGCACGGATGCCAAGACCTTGCCGGTCATGGTGGCCAGCCAGACCGGCTCGCAGGGCATCAACTGGTGGTCGATGGCGGCGCTCTCGACGCGCCGCCATCGCGCCGCTCGTCCTGATCGGCATCTTCCTCGAGCGCTACATCGTCGAAAGGCCTGACCGCCGGCGCGGTCAAGTAGGCGCGCCCAGCACCTGTCGCATGTGCGCGAGGATGAGGTCGCGGCCGCTTGGCGCCGAGCTTCGCCGAGGCCTGCTTCGCGCTCCGCGTGTACCACTTCCGGGCCGAGAGCCGTTTCATGTCCACGCCCTCCGGGCAGAACGCCATCAGCAGCGACGTCTCGCCCTGGCCGGCATGGTCGAAGGGATATTGCCGGATCGCCTCGGCGTTCAGCAGCGGATGCCCCTTGATCCAATTGAAGGGATCGTCGCCGACGGCCTGCTTGGCGTAGTAGCTCGCCATCTTCTCGTTGCCCCACCAGCCTTCGCCGCGCTCGCGTTCGAGGAATTCGAAGATGGTCTGCCGGGCCGCGAACTTGAAGGCCAGGTCGGTCGGCATGCCCGCGGCGAAGTTCTCGGTCTGGTGATGGATGAAGAAGTGGATGTTGCGGAAGCCGATGCGCAGCAGGCCGCGGAACAGATCCTGCGCGAAGGGCAAGCAAGCCGGTCCGCGCTCACATGCACCGAGCCGTTCCCCTCCGGCGGCTCGACGCGCGTAGCTGCTGGCGCCGTAGTAGAACGGCGGCAGGATGATCGAGGTCGATCTCCTTTTCGAGGATCTCCAGCGCCTTCGCCACCACCAGCGTGTCCAGTCCCACGGCGAGATGCTCGCCGTGATATTCGAGCACGCCCACCGGCAACACCACCGGCCAGTTCTGTTTGATCGCCTTTCTGATCTGATGCGGCAACATCATTTCGTAACGCATCTTCCTCCCCACTGCCGTCTGCCGCCGCGGCTGCACGACCGGCCGCGCCTAGTATGGCAACGAGCGTCCGGCGGTTCCAGATGAGCGAACCCAGGCGGACTAATCCTCGCCCGCAGCCGTTGTCACATCAGCGACGCGCCGGACCCCGAGCGACAACCCCTACGTCGCTCGGCACCCACTGCCGACCGCCCCGGCGCGCCGCCCTTCGGCTGGCGTTGCCGCTAAAATGTCAAGATGCTGCCCTCGTACTGACACCTCCTCGTTGTTCAATCAGGCTACCCCTGGATGCGGACGCGTATCGGCATCACTCACAGGAGAACGCATCATGGAAATCTTCTGTCGTCGCTGCGAGGGTAATGCCTTCGGATCCTGCCCGAGGAGGTCGGGACCGTCACGGCCGAGTGCGTGGTTTGCGGAACGCTGACCTGATCGAGATCCTCGCCCCTCCGCGCGGGCGCTTCCGCTCGCGCAGAAGACCCCGAAGGACCATCGCCGCCAACCGTTCCAACGGCCACTCGGCACGAGGCCTCGTTCCCGGATGGCAGTGAAGGCGCAACGGCGCCAGCGATTGGCGCTCAGCTTCGCGCCATGAGCGCTTCCACCTCGGCGAGCGCAGGCATCGAGGGCGCGGTGCCGGCGCGCGTCACGGAGATTCCCGCGACGGCGCAGCCGAAGCGCGTCGCCGCCAGCGGATCGTTCCGCGCGCGAGCGCCGCCGCGAAGCCGCCGACGAAGGCGATCGCCGGCGCCGGTCGTCTCCACGACCGCACCCAGCGTTGACGGCCGGGACGTGCAGCGAGCGGTCGCGGGCGTGGAACAGCGCGCCCTTCTCGCCGAGCGTGATCAGCGCCGTGCCCACGCCCTTGGCGAGCAGCGCATCGCCGGCGCGGCGCGCGTCGTCCGAGCGAGTCGAGCCGCAAGGCCGGTGAGCGCCGCCGCCTCCGGTCTCGTTCGGCACGACATAGTCGCAGAGCGGATAGACCGCGGCCTCGACCGGCGCCGCCGGCGCCGGATTGAAGACGGTGGCCACGCCCGCCGCCTTGCGCGATGCCGAGCGCATGGCGCGCCGTCGCCACCGGCTGCTCCAGCTGCGTCACGAAGACGCGGGCGCCGCGGATCGCGTCGGCCGCCGCGTCCACGTCCGCGGGCGTGAGCGCACCGCCCGCGCCGGGGTAGACGATGATGGCGTTCTCGCCGCGTCTTGTCGTTCACGTAGATGAAGGCAGCGCCCGTCGGCTCCTGGTCCGACTGCATGGCACGCGCCACGATGCCCTCGCGCTTCCAGGTCTGCGAGCGCGATCTCGCCGAAGGCATCGCGGCCGATCTTGGTGACGAACGTCACCTTGGCGCCGACCGCGCCGCCGCCACCGACTGGTTCGAGCCCTTGCCGCCCGGCCCCATCTTGAAGCCCGAGCCGAAGATGGTCTCGCCCATCGCCGGCAGCCGCCCCGCCCGGAACGCGAGGTCGGCGACGAAGACGCCGAGGATGGCGACGCCCTCCTTCGCGCTCATGACGGTCATTGCTCGTCCGGCGGGATCACGCCCTTCGCGAAGATGAAGCAGCCGTAGAAGCGCCGCTCGCCGGTGGCGATCACGCAATAGGCCCTTCTTGGCATGCTCGTAGAAGGCCATGCGCTCGATCGGGACCAGCGGCCAGGGATTTGCCCTCGGCGCGGTCGATCTCCTGCTGCACTTCCTTCTGCACCGGCGGGATCTCGGCCGGCTTGCCGACGACCTCCATGCGCGCCGCGGCATCATCGACGAAGCTGTCGAGCGGCATCACCGAGAGGATGGCGCGCGCCACCCGCGGGCAGCTAGCCGCGTCGATGCGCAGCAGCCGCCCGAGCACGGTCTGCCGCGCCACCGAGTCGGCCGGAAAGTTGGTGTCGCAGAGCACCACGCGGTCGCCATGCCCCATGGCGCGCAGCGCGTCCAGCACATCGGCATTCAGCAACGGATCGAGTATTCTTGAGCAAGGCGTGCCTCCCTGATTCCGTTCTGCACACTCTCATTGTCACCCCGCGAAAGCGAGGGCACCGACAGCAGTTAGCGCTCGACTCCCCGTACGGAATCCAGATGTTCTTCACCTGCACCGCGTGGCGCAGCAGGATCGGCCCCTCGGCGGCGGCGGGATCCGTCCAGTCGGTGGCGAGGCCGTGGTCGACCAGCGTGCGCTTGAGGTTGCCGACCGGAGAGCCGCTCGGCCATCGCCGATGCTTCCTTCGAGCCGAACACCCAGAGCGCATCGACGTCGTCATGCTCGGCCAGCGTCTTCGGTCAGCGCGTCGCGCGCGCCCGTGACGATGTTGATGACGCCCGCCGGCACGTCCGAGGTCTCGATCACCTGGTAGAGATCGGTGGCGGCCAGCGGATGGCGCTCGCTCGGCACGACCACGACGCGGCTGCCCATGGCGACGAGCGGCGCCACCAGGCTGATGAAGGCCAGCAGCGGCGCCTCGTCCGGGCAGACCACGCCGGCCACGCCGATCGGCTCGTGCATCGCCAGCGCCACGCCGCGCAAGCGGCGGCGCATGCACCGCGCCCTCGAACTTGTCCGCCCAGGCGCCGTAGCTGAAGAGGCGCGCGATCGAAGCCTCCACCTCGGCCGCCGCCTTCGCCGCGCGACGCGCCGGTCATGGCGCCGATCCGCCCCGCGAACTCCGGCGCCGCGCGCCGACAGGTTCTCGGCGATGTAGTAGAGGATCTGCGCCCGGTTGTGCGCGGTGGCGCGCGACCAGCCTTCCGCCGCGCGCGCCGCCGCGACGGCGTTGCGGATGTCCTTGCGGTTGCCCTCGCCGACCTCGCCGACGAGCGCGCCCGTTGGGCGACAGCACCGGCCGCGAATAGTTGCCGTCCGGCCGCGCCTGCTTGCCGCCGATGAACAGCTTCGCCGTGCGGTCGACCGGCGGCGGCTCGAAACCTCGCGACTGCCCGATCGCGCAGCGTCGGTGCCGGCTCGATCGCCCGCGGCTTCCGCCCGCCCAGGCCTTCGGCTTCAGATATTCGTAGACGCCCTCGCGCCCGCCCTCGCGTCCGAAGCCGGATTCGCGATAGCCGCCGAAGCCGACGGCGGCGTCGAACAGGTTGGTGGCGTTCACCCAGACCACGCCGACCTGCAGCTTCGGCGCCACGTCGAGCGCCAGCCCGATGGTCTCGCTCCACACGCTGGCCGAGAGGCCGTAGCGCGAGTTGTTGGCGAGCATCACGGCCTCGTCGGGCGTGCGGAAGGTCATGCTCACCAGCACCGGCCCGAAGATCTCCTCGCGCGCCACCGTGGCGCTGGGATGCACGTCGGCCGAGCAGGGTCGGCGGATAGAAGCAGCCGCCCGCCGGCAGCGCCTTCCAGTCCGCGCCTCCGGCTGGAACAGCGCCGCGCCCTCGGCCACGCCGGTCTGCCACCAGCGCCTGATGCGCTCGAGCTGCACCGGCGCGACGATCGCGCCCATGTCGATGGCCTTGTCGAGCGGATGGCCGACCCGCAGTGTTCGCCATGCGCCGCTTCAGCCGCGCGTCAGGAACGTCTCGCGCGATGCCCTCCTGCAGCAGCAGCCGCGAGCCCGCGCAGCAGACCTGCCCCTGGTTGAACCAGATGGCGTCCACCACGCCCTCGACCGCGCCGTCGATGATCGGCGTCGTCGAACACGATGAACGGCGACTTGCCGCCGAGCTCGAGCGTCAGCGTCTTGCCGCGTGCCCGCCGTCTGCGCGCGGATCAGCGCGCCCGACCTCGGTCGAGCCGGTGAAGGCGATCTTGTCGACGCCGGCGATGCTCGACCAGCAGCGCGCCGGTGCTGCCGTCGCCGGTCACGACGTTGAGCACGCCCGGCGGCAGCCCGGCCTGCGCCGCCAGCTCGGCGAACAGCAGCGCCGTGAGCGAGCGTGAACTCCGCCGGCTTCAGCACCACCGTGTTGCCGAGCGCCAGCGCCGGCGCCACCTTCCAGGCCAGCATCAGCAGCGGGAAGTTCCAGGGAATGATCTGGCCGACGACGCCGACCGGCAGCTGGTCGGGCAACTCGCGCTCCTGCAGCTGCGCCCAGCCGGCGTGATGATAGAAGTGCCGCGCCGCCAGCGGCATATCGAGATCGCGCGGTCTCGCGGATCGGCTTGCCGTTGTCGAGCGCCTCCAGCACGGCGAGCAGCCGCGCCGTTCCGCTGCACCATGCCGCGCGAGCGCATAGAGATGCCGCGCCCGCGCCTGCCCGCCGAGCTTCCACCACTGTCCCTGCGCCTTGCGCGCCGCCGCCACCGCCGCGTCCACGTCCGCCGCGTCGCCCTGCGCGACCCGCGCCAGCATGCCCCGGTCGCCGGCTCGATCGTGATCGAAATACTGCGCCGCTCGCCGGCTTCACAGAACCCGCCGCCGATGAAATGCCCGAAGCTCGCCCGTGCCGCTTCAGCCAGGCCCGCGCCTCGGTGTCGGCCTCGGGCGCCGGCCCGTAGTCCATCGTCTCGAAGTATCGCGCCACGGTCATGACGTCTCACCCCACCGGGTGGCGGTTAAAGGCCGAGTAGCGGCCGGTTACGTGATGCTCGAGCTGGCGCTCGATATCGGCCAGCAGGCTCGACGCCCCGACGCGGAAGAGCTCCGGCTCCAGCCACGCGCGCCCCAGCTCCTCCTTCATGAGGAACTGATAGTTCAGCACGTCCTTGGCCGCGGAGATGCCGCCCGCCGGCTTGTAGCCCACCTTGAACCCGGTGCGCTCCTGATAGGCGCGGATCATGCGCAGCATCGCGAGCGTGACCGCCAGCGTTGCGTTCACGCCTTCCTTGCCGGTCGAGGTCTTGATGAAATCGGCGCCGGCCATCATGCAGACCAGCGACGCCCGCGCCACGTTGCGCAACGTCTTCAGATCGCCGGTGGCGAGGATCGCCTTCACATGGGCGTTGCCGCAGGCGGCCGCGGAAATCGCGCATCTCGTCATAGAGCGCCGGCCAGTTGCCGGTGAGCACATGCTCGCGGGTGATGACGATGTCGATCTCCTCGGCGCCGTCGCGCACCGAGGCCTCGATCTCCTTGAGCTTCAGGTCATGCGGCACCGAGCCCGGCTGGAAAGCCGGTCGACACCGCCGCCACCGGAATGCGGCTGCCGTCGCAGCGCCTCGACCGCCGTCGCGACGAAGCGGTGATAGACGCAGATCGCGCCGGTCGTCACCGTGCGGTCGGCGAATGCCCAGCGCTTCCAGGATATCCGGCGCGCACCGGCGACTTCGCCTTGGCGCACAGCCGCCGCACGCGCTCGGTCGTGTCGTCGCCGTTGAGCGTGGTGAGATCGATGCAGGTGAGCGCCTTCAGCAGCCACGCCGCCTGCGCGTCCTTCTTCACGGTCCGCCGTCCCGGCAGGCGTCGCCACCCGCCGCTCGACCGCCGAGAGATTGACGCGCACCTCGTCTCACCCAGCCGATATCGAGCGGCAGACCCTGATTGCGCGGAATGCGCCGCCGGCGATGTTGACGAGGGATGTGACGGCGGCAGCGGATATGCGCGAGCGGCTCTTCGGTCGACCAGTGGCGAACGGGAAAATGCGCCGCCCGCTGGCCCAGCGTCAACGCTCGGAAAATGTCCGGATCTCCAGATGGTGGCGATGCGCCGCCCGGGCATCACCGAGGGAGCGCGATGACGGCGTCGATGCGCGCCAGCAGCAACGCCGTCGGCCACCCCCGCGGCGCCGCCGCGCCCCTACCGTGCGACTTGCGCCAGCGCGTTCCGAATCGTCTCGACGTGCAGCAGTAACCGCCGCGCGCTCCGCCGTCATCTTGTGCCCGCAGGCGGGGCACTCGAGCACGGGACTATCGAGCATCGACTGAACGGTCTTCGTGACCTGGCTGTGGCATTCGGTGCAGGCGACGGGGATAGATGCGTTGTCGTCCATTCTGGATCCTAACCTGTCCGCGTCATCGGATGATACCGACAGCAGGCGCAGACGAGGGCGACCGCGTCAACTCAATCATGCATCCTGCCGATCTGTATCCCGGCGCACCACCCCGCCGCGATCACTGGATTGGTGCGGGATGACGTATCCGCATATCTGGGGCGCATTCACTGTCATGAGAAATTGCGCGTCGCGCGCTCCCGCTTTTCGCGCATTCTGTTCGGTTTCGGCGCGGCCCGCCTCGAAGCCATCTCGTGATGCCCAACGCCTTGAGGCATTCGGGCTGGGTCGCGGCAATCGCCGTTGCCTTGCTCGTAGTGTGGCGGCAAATCCTGGGACCGCTGATCACCGACCAGACCGTCAGCATCCGCCATACGATCCCTGCGGTCATCGGCTCGCGCCGCCGCCGATGTCGCCAGGCAGGCAGAAGGAGAAGAGTCACCCGCGCTGCCGTCCAAACGATGCGTTTCGCATGCATTTTCGAGTCCCATTTGCAGGGCGGGGCCTTCGGGCACGGCACTAGTCGATCGGCGGACCCTTCGGCGCTGGCGGGAGTCTTGCGGCGATTGCCTGCGCACCGGCCTCATCGCCGTCCAGATATATGCGAAGCGCCAGGTCGGCGATGCTCCGCTTCTCCTTCCAGTCAGTCCGGAGAACCAGTGTGGCGCAGGCATCGATGAGGTAGGCGCGAAGCTCTCCGTCGCGATCGCTCCAATCGCGGTTCAGCATGGCTCGGGCTTGTCGCTAGCGCGATTCGAGATCTCGCTCATCGCTGCCCAAGAGGAGCGCCCCGGCCGAGAGGGCGTCGCGCAACGTCCGGCTCGTCGTCGGGGGGCTGGGCGACGATCTGCTGCTCCAGCGCGCCGCGCTATCATCCGCCGGATCCCGCGGCGCCGTTTCCGCCCGCACGACGGGCGCTCTCGCCCGCAACCGGCGCACATCACGTAGCGGCTGGCCCCGGTTCCCGTCACGATCTGCACCACGTTGCTGCCACACGTCGGACACCTGCTGGGCATGGTGAACCTCCAGACTGCACCTGCGCGGCGCGGCATTCGCTCAACGCACCCGCCAGCACCAACACAGCGCTTCCGGGGATGTTCCTTCTTCCTTCTCGCCTTCCCGCGAGAATCGCAGCCTGTCGCCGAATAGCCGCCGATCATCGCGCGCGCACGCCGTCGTGCCGATCGGTCGCGCTCTGGGAAGCTAAGGAACGACGCCAGAAGTCCCCGTCGTCGATCTCGTGCTGGCGGATCCATGGAGATACTGACCGGCCGGCAACCCGCGCGGCGAGTTGCTTCGTCGTCCACGTCGGAGACGCCCCCGACGTTCAGCGTAGAAGGCAATCACCAGCGCCAAGTTGGTAGGCACAAGGAGAAGAGCGAGAGGCGTCCATGACCCGTGGAACCAATGCCGCAGCCTGAAGGTTCCGGAAGGCTGTAGGGCAAAAATCGTGTCACACGGCGCGCGACGATCGCCGCTGGGATCGAGAACATTTTCGGGACACCCGTCAACCCGACGCTCGGGCAAGGAGCCGCGCGCACCAATTGATGGCACGCACCCTTCGGCCGAGACACGCCTATGGCGTCGGCAAATCGCGGAAGCGCGGACTCGCCGCGATGTCCCGGAACCGCACGCATGCGCGCACGACGACATAGCTAACGCCAGCCAGGGCGAGGCCACCGGGCGATGTCGATGGCGTAGTGTTGCTTCGTCGTCAGCGTCGGTAAGCACGATCAGCGCGGCCCAGATCGGCGCGGTGATCTCGCCAGGCGCGCACCGCAGCGCCGCAGACAGGGGCGCCAGGCAGGTGTTTGCCACGTGGAGCGATGGCAAGGCATTGGCCGGCGTATCTACGCTGTAGAGCCAGCGCCACAGCAGGCCGGTCATGCCGTCGGACCCCGGCGACCCGCAGCGACCGCCGTCGGCCACGAGAATGAAGATCACCAGTCCGATCACCGCCACCAGGATGAAGGCGTAGAAAAGGCGGCTGCGTTCCCGATCATCGGTGCCGAGCCAAATCGCGCAGCACCATGAGCGGATACCGGAGAGGTAGATCCAGATCGTCCAGCCCAGGAACGGCACCCAGGCATCGATGAACGAGCGGTCGAGCGCGATCGCCGGCCACAACTGGAGCCGTGACGGCAGGGAGATACAGAGTGACGACCAGCACGCCGCCGCCGATCACGGCGGCGAGGCGGTTTCCTCTGTGAACAAGGGCAGCCGCAATTGCATGACGATGCCAAGCCTGCCGCGGCGGCAAGGACCATGAGCTCCAGCCGCGTCGGAGCCTCTAGTCGCGCGCGATCCCACCTTGACTGCCGTTTCACCACATGCCGGCAGATCGTGTCGTACTCGTCGCCCAGTCCCTTCTGCACGATCCGCCAGGCGCGGAAGCGGATGCGGATGGCGTCGCGGGCGTCGCGGATGCGGGCGCCCGACTTGAGGTCGATCAGCGCCCGTGCCGGTGCCGTCGCCGACGACCAGCAGCCAGCGGTCTTCGGCCAGCAGCAACTGCCCGGCCTCGCGCTGCCCCGTCCCTTCCGTCTGGATATGCGCGGGATCGACCGCCGGCTGAAACATCGCGTCGGGCAGCGACAGCACCGGACAATCGCCCGGCGGTGCTCTCCGCAAGCAGGGCCGGTCCATCGCCGCCCTCCGCCCAGACGACGACGCAAGAGTCGCCGCCGCTGGCCTCGTCCCGCACCTTGATGCCGATATGCGCCTTTCCCGCGCGCTCGAACGCGAAGCATAGGCCGGGCTCGAGCGCGCCGAAGCTGGTCGCCTGGCCGGAGAAGAATATGCCTGCCATGTCGGTATCTCCCGCGTTGGCCCCGATGAACGTCACATTCCTATGTAGGACCGGCGCCCGGCCGGCGCGAGACCCGCGCCAATCGCCGCCGGAGGCGCAGCACGACCCCTGAATGTGACGGCTCTCACCGCGTCGCGCCAGCCAGTATGGCAGGATGGCCGTCGAACCCACGAGGAAAAATCCCCACGACCGATAGACCGACGGGCAAGGCGGAAGGACCACTTCGCCTATGCATCGCAGCGCGCCTATGAAGCCAACAGCCATTTCTCGACGCTTCAGCGCGGCAACGATCCGCCGCCGCCCGACGACCGGCAACGCGGAGAAATGGCGCTGGCGAATGCGGGTCTATTACATCGCCGGGGATTGAAGGACCTGAGCGCCGGCCTGCGCGCCACCTACATCCCGCTCGACCAGGTCAACCGCAAACTGCCGAAGTGAGCTACTCCGGCAACCGCGCCGCGCGCAGGCATTCGACCAGATGCGCCGAATCGGCCGGATCCCTGAACGGCACCTTCGCCATCAAGCGCCTGATCGTGAAGTCGGGCCTCCTCTCCAGGCATTCCTCGCAAACGCGCGGGCACGGCCGCTCGTCCCTAGCGTGGCATGGCACCCGGCCAGATACGCGGACACTTGCGGCGGGCGCGCGGAGGCCCGCTCGAACTCCGCCACGGCCTCTTCATAGCGGCGGAGCATCATGTGCGCCCGGCCCAGGCCGTGCCAGTACCAGGCCGGATCGAAATAGGGATCGATCTGCCGGGCCCGCTTGAACCAGGCGACCGCCTCCTCGGCGCGGCCGACATGACAAAGCACGTTTCCCATGTCGGCGGTGTTCCACTGGTTCGTCGCGTTGATCTCGATCGCCCGCTGCATGTGCCGCAGCCCGAGGTCGAAGGAGCGGCGCAGAACGCACACCTGACCGAGGATGGAGAAGCAGGTGCTCTCGTTGTCGGCGAGGTTCACCGCCCGCTTCGCCAGCCGATAGGACTCGTCGAGCGCCGCGTCGCCCGAACCGGCGAGATCGTTGCACCATTCGCGGTAGCGCATGGCGGCCAGCAGCGCATGGGCGAAGCCGTAGCCAGGGTCGATCGCGATGGCCCTCTCGAACAGGCGCGTCGCCTCCGCGGCGCCCTTCGCATCGTCCCAGGGCAGGGCGTTGCCCTGCAGCACGCATTCATAGGCGGCCAGGCTGGCCGGCGGCTTCCGCCGGGCCCGCTGCGCATCGGCGGCCTGGACCCGCCCGACGAGCGTACTGACGATCGTCTGTACGACTTCGTCCTCGACCTTGAAAACGTCGGCGCGCTCGCGGTCGAACCGGTCGGCCCAGACGTGGCTGCCGGTTTCGGTATCGATCAGCTGCGCCGTGATCCGGATCCGCTCGCCGAGCCGGCGAACGCTTCCCTCGACAATGTAGCGCACCTGCAGCTCGCGCGGCGATCCGCCCGAGCATCGGCGCCGATGCCCCGGTAGCGGAACGACGCTGACCGGGACACCACGGCGAGCATCCGCCATCGCGACAGGTCGGTGATGATGTCCTCGGTGATGCCGTCGCTCAGATAGTCTGACGCCGGATCGCCGCTGAGATTAGCGAACGGCAGGATCGCGATGGATGCTTGGTCGCTTGCGGCGGCCGCGGTACCGTCGCCGTCGGCCGCAGGGGACAGCGACGGTACGGGAGCGACAGCGCAGGCTCTGGCCGCCCGCCACCGGTCCCGAATGGGAGCGCAGTCGAGGCCCCTCGCCTTCGAACAGCCGGCCTGCCGTCGTCAGGTGCTCCTCTCCTCCCGGATCTGGCCGCGCCGGGCGAACGCGTTCAGAGAGCCTCGTGCACGCGCACGTCGAACGGCGCCAGCTTCGAGCCACTTCTCCAGATGTTCGAACACCTCGTCGCCGGTCGCGGTCGCTGCGAGCCGCTCCAGCAGGACGGCGTGGCAACCGCGAAAGCGGCGCCGCTGCGCCGTGAGCCAGGCGTTGAAGCCCGGATTGCGGTCGAGCTTCCAGGCCGTCGAGAAATTCGCCGCCGAACAGGGTCGACAGCGATCGCAGCCGATCGGGCGGCAGCGTCGAGAGTCCGTCCTGCGCTGGCGCGGCGCGATCTCGATCGCATCGACGAAGCAATCCGCCAGGTCGAGCCTGATCGTGTCCCCGCTGGTGTCGACCTGCGTCGCCGGCCAGGCTCGTCGACGATGCACCTGACTTTGCTGAGGCACCAGCGAAGCTCGCCGCGCGGATCGTTCGGGACGTCCCACAGCAGTTCGCAGAGCTGTCGGCGCGATACGGCCCGAACGGCCAGCGACAGATAGGCGACAAGCGCGCGCGCCTTGCGCGACGCCGGGCAGGTCGAGCGGCACGCCGTCGCGCGAGATCGTCAGGGGTCCGAGCAATGCAGATGCAGCGGAGACCGGTCGATTTCCACCGCCGTTTCCACGCCGGCTACCACGCTCGCCTCCACGCGTGATCCCTAACGTTCTGAATCGACGGTCGCGGCACGCCCCTGAGCGCCGGGCCGCCTGAGAATTCACGATGCCGATCGACGAGCCAATCGTGCTCGAACGATGGCGTCCGGATCGATGAAAACCTGGAGGATCGAGATGAACACTGCTCGCTGGATTCAAGCCCTTGGCGTGCTGTCCTTGCTTGCCGTCGGCGCCGCTTCGGCACAGGCCGCCGCCGACAGCAACCCTCTGGCGGAGCACGTCTGCGCGACCCTCGATCGATTCTAAGGACGTCGCAGTGGCGGTGAAGGAAGGGTACGCGCCCTGCCCTGCGCGAGCGGCGTGGACGGCGGCGCCATGGGCATCCACTACGTCAACGGCGCCTACCTCAAGGACGAGGCCATCGATCTCGCGAAGCCCGAGGCGGTGATGTACGAGCCGATGCCGGACGGCAAGCTGGCGCTGATCGCCGTCGAATACATCACGACCAAGGGACCGGCCTCGCTGGAGAACCATCTGTTCAGCTTCACCAACACGCCCAACCGCTACGGCCTGCCCGCCTTCTACGAACTGCATGTCTGGGCCTGAAGTCGAACTCGGCCGGCACGTTCGCGGACATGAACATGGATGTAGCTGCGACGCGGCGAAGGCCGGCGGGCAATGAGCGTATGACCATTAGGTCCACTGATTGCCGCTCTGGGACAGAGCGGCGGAACTAGAGCCCGTACGCATGAGGAATTCCGCCCTCCTGAAGCATGAGGTGCCGCGCCGGGAACTCAGCCGCGCAATCTACCAACTACTAGATAAGTTTGTCAACAAAATAGCAAAAATCGCTCTTTGCCAATGCGCCTTCCGAGGCAGCCGGCAGCCCTGCCCCACTTCGCGCCCCGGCGATATCAGCCGCCGTTGGAAATAGCTTCGAACCCGTCGTCACTGGCCCCTTCGTGCAACACGTAGGCTCGCGCCCCAGAGCGCGGCACGCGCAGAGCGGCGGGTGGCTGGACGGCCCGACGTTAGAACCGGTCGCCCCTCGCTTACGGCCAGCGGCTGCGGCGGCTTGCCGGACAGATAGGTTCCCACATCAACCGGTACGCGCGCTCGAGGTTGCGGACGACGCGGTTCGTGTCGAACGCGGGACAGGTCAAGCGGTTCGCGTCCAGCCGCGCGCGTAGCCGGCCCAGCATCGCCGGTTCTGCGCGAGGGCGATTGCACGCGCCTCGTACTGCGTGAAATCCGGGGCGATCAACTCCGAAGGCCGGCCGCCTGCAGGAGACTGGCCGCTACCCGGGATGCGAACGTCTCCCGGGCAGGTCAACACCGGCAGACCTGCGCACAGGGCGTCGCTTGCAGGTCGTATGAGCCGTGTAGTAGCGCGTGTCCAGGAACAGGTCGGCCAGCCGGTGACGAGCCAGATGCTCAGCCTTCCGCCGCATGCCGGCAAAGACCAGAACGATCTCCGTCAATGCCGCGCGCCGCCGCCTCCCGCCGGAGATTGCCCGCCACTTCCGGCGCCAACTGCAGCAACCACAGCGCGCTCCCGGGTACTCGCCGCAGGATCCGCATCCAGACATCGAAAATGAAGGGCTCGATCTTGTAGTTCGCGTTGAAGCAGCAGAACACAAACCCGTCGTCCGGCAACCCGACGTCGCGGCGCGCCAACGGGGTATCGTCGATCGGATGCGCGGGATCGTTGATCAGGTAGCAGTGCGGCAGGGTTGGACCAGCCGCCCGAATACAGATGCGCCGCCGCCGGCGGGAACGACGACGTGATCGACGATGGCGTAGTCGATGAAGTGACGCACCGGACGATCCTGCGGAAAGCCGAGATAGGTGGCGACGAGCGGCGCCGGACGCAGCGCCGCAATGCCGAGACGGTGATCCTGGGTGATAGCCGTTGAGGTCGACGAGGATGTCGATGCCCCGGCGGTGCAGGAGCAAGGCGCGCGTCGCGATCGGTCAGCGGTGCCGCATCGATGAAATGCTCGGCTTCGGCCGCGATCCGCCGGCGGTACTCGCTGCCGTCGTCGGCGCCGTGGGAGACCGCGAAGATCTCGAAGGCGGCGCGATCATGGGCGCGAAAGAGGCCCTGAAGGAGATGGGCGGCCGCATGGTTGCGGAAATCCGACGAGACGTACGCGATCCGCAAGCGAGCGCCCCCGCGCGCGCGAACGAAAGTCCAGACCGGCCCTGTCGCTCGCGACCTGCCGCTCGGTCTCGGCCCCCCACGTACGGGCGATCGCGAGATGGGTCTCCGGCGCCAGCGGAAGCGGCGAAGGCGTGGAACGCCGAGAGGCCGGTGCGCTGGCCAGCGGCAATCTGGCGCTCGGTCACCCGCACGAGTCGCGCCACCTCGGCATCGCGGCTCGTCCACTCACACGCGATGCTCTTGAGGTGCAGCAGCCACGCGAGGGCCTCCGGATGGTCTCGGCCGCCTGGCCACGATCGCTTCATAGAGGACCCGCGCCTCGGACGGCACGGCGCGCAAGGCGCAGCAGCTCGGCCAGCAACTCCTGCACGGCCAAATCGTCCGGCGTATCCCGAAGCAGATGGCGGAGATGCTGCTCGGCCTCGCCGAACTCGTCGCTGGTCGCGCAGAACGAGCGCGAGATGGAAGCGCCCGGCGGCGTGGTCCGATCGGATGGCGAGAGCGGCGCGATAGGCCGCGGCGGCCTCGTCCAGCCGCTTCAGATCACGCAGCGCGCAGCCGAGATTGAAGAAGGTGCCGACATGATCGGGCCGCAGCTCGGCGGCGCGGCGGTAGGCGGCGATGGCGCGCGCCGGCTCTCGCAGGTTCTGCAGCGCGATGCCCAGGTTGTACGCAGGCCTCGGCATAGTCGGGCGTCAGGCGAAGCGCTGACTCATAGGCCGCGACGGCTTCGTGGAGGCGGCCCGCCTCACGCAGCAGGTTGCCGAGATTGAAGTGGGCCGACGAATAGGTCAGTTGCACCCGAACGGCTTGCTCGAGTGCCCCAATGGCTTCCTCGAGACGGCCAAGCGCGCTCAGCGCATTGCCGAGTTCCAGGAGCAACGCCGGATGCTGAGGTCGGTGCGCGAGCGCATCGCGCAACACCAATTCAGCGTCGGCCGGGCGCCCTTGCTCGCGCAGGGCGAGGCCAAGAACCAGCCGGCCTTCGACACCTGCGCCTGCGCACTCGAGGGCCCGGCCAAGCGCGACGACTGTGCCTTGCGCGGAGAACGCGCGAGCATGCCCGTCGCCGCCTCCTTCGCTTCGTAAAGCCGGCCCTCGCGAATGTGCTGGCGCGCCGCTTCCAGCAGCGGCCGAGCGGCGGCGTCTCCCTTGCACGCCGTCGCGGCTTTATGGACATGTGGACACCTCTCCGCGGCCGGCGCGGCGCGCCGGCCTCAGCAGCGGTCCCCCATCCACCTCCACCTGATGAATCGAGCGAACGGCGGCACCGTGCCGATGAACGACCACGCCTCGTCACAGCTCGAACCGCACGCCGGCTGTGACGGTATGGACCTCCTCGAAGCGGTTGGCGACCTCGGCGGAATAACTGAGGAACGGCGAGACGCCGTCCGGCAGGACGAAGACCACCCCGCCGCCGACGTTGAAATAGTCACGGTCCGGCGGATCCGTGACGAAGCTTACTGCCGAGCCATCGGTCGCCGTGGCATGGATGGTGCGGCGATCATTGAGGAACTCGTGCACGTATTCGGCATTCAGCTGCGGTACGACGACGCCGAAGCTGGTGCTGATCGCCATCGAACCTTGGAAGCCCACCGTGGTCGTCAGCGAGAGTCTTCGACTTGATCGTCGTAGTGCAGCGCCAGGGGGCTGCCGGTTTCCGCGAAATCGTGGAAGCTCTGGTCCGCAGGTAGTGAATGCCGATGCGCGACCGATGGTGAAGTTGTCGAAGTTGAAATCGTAGCCGCCGCTCAGGCTGCTCTGCAACTCGAAACCGAGGGTGCTACCCTCGGCGTCGCCGCGAATGGCGCCGGCTGCGACCACCGTGCGGTCGAGATCATAGGCCTTGCCGCCGAGGCCGATCACCCCATCGATGAAGCTTGAGTCGCTGGGATAGTAGGGACGCATAGACGAGGCCGCCGAAGGAATTCTGCTGGAAATCACCGCCGTCATGATCGAAGTCGCCCTTCGTATAGTTGTAATTGAGGGCGCCGCCGATCAGGCCCCAGGACATCGGGCTGTCGAGGCCCACGGTAAATCCCCGCGGTTCGAATCGAAGTTTGCCTCGGCTGACCCGTCATAGAACCTTGTGCTGGTAGTCGGTGGAGACGAACAGGTTGAGCCCTTCGAACGGCATGGTGTCGGCCGCGGCACCGCCGGGCTGCAGACAGTTGGCGTTTTTGTCGGCTTCGCACTGCGCTTCCCGCAGACGCCGCTCGATGCCCGGGTGCTGGCCGCCGCCCTGCACTCGACCTGGCCGCCAGGCCGCCGGCGACGCCCAAGCTATTGCATCCGGGCCCACCGCTGCCGCAGACGTTCCCGAACAGCACATCCATCTCCGATTGAAAGTCCTGCGCGTGTCACTGGCTGGAAGGCGGCCATGCCCACCGCGTGGCGGCGGCGCTGAAAGCCGGTCAGTGCAGTGATGGTGGCTGCAACGGGCCATTGCACGCTCATCGATCCCGCAACCGGCGGTAAACTTCCGTAAGTGCATCGACATACTGTTCCCCTGCCCCAGAGATGCATCGTCGCCCGCAAAACCTGCGGCGCAACTGGTACCGACTATGCCATCACTAGATCACGGCGCCTAGGCATCCGCAAGTTGGCACGGCGTCGGCGCGCCGCAGATAGCGGCAGAAGTTTGGGGAGCGTTGCACGATGGCGGCACTATAGCGAACCAATGTTGCGCGCTACCGACCGCACATCTTCAGGAAATTCTGAATCAGATATGATGCTCGCTGCCGTCGTTGAAGACGGTGAGCGCGCGGCTGACTTCATCCCGGTGGCATTTTCGCCGTGAGCATGGAACGCAACCCGTGACCTGCGGGTTGATTCACCGCGGCGCGCTCAAGGCGCCTTCATGCTCCCCGCACGCGGGCGTCCCACGCAGCCCCCTCTGCTATGGGCGCGCCGTACCTTCAACTTCGCTGCTGCTGCGGCCGGTCTCGAGCAGTCTCCGAGACATCCGCCGGCTGCCCCGCACGCTCGCAATTGCCCCTATAAGCGTACCGCCCGTGTCCCGCTGCGGCAGTGGGGCGCCACCAAAGCCGCGGCACACCTTCAAGATGTCCCACGACCTGTAGGGCTTTCTGAAGAAGACACTTCCGGGAACGCTTCGACGTCGATCGCCGCTGGTGCCGGACGTGTAGACGATGGGGATATTCGGGCGCTCAGCCCGGAATTTCTCGGCTACATCCCAACCGGTCAGATCGTCCCCGAGTTGGATATCGGTAATGACGACATCGATCTGTCGCTGATGCACGCAAATGCCCAGCCGTGCATTGCTCGCTTCCAGAACTTCATAGCCGGCGCAGCTTAGTGCCGATAAGCTCTGGGCGCGGCAGAGCTCGTCCTCGACGACCAGGATGGTACTTGTCAACATGTTCTGGAGTCATTGGCGCAGCCTCCCACGAAACCGCTGGTGGAGCATCGCCGTCGCGCGAGATTCGGACCTTTGAGTTACCGGCCTTGGCCAAGCGTCCTCGGAATGTACAAAATCGTACACTAACGGACTGCAAATCAAGCAAAAACTGTGGAACTGCTTAAAGAGCGCTTCACTCCCAAAGGAAGGGAACTTCACACCCTCGCCGGCCGCGCGATATAATGCGGGCCGCGGTGACAGATGAAGTGCGCTCTAAAGGGCAGACACACTGGTTATCGAGACGAGGCGCTTGTTGCGCTCGATCTGCGCATGCTCGACCAAAGCGGGGCCATGGTCATAGGTCCGGCCAGGTCGGCTTCGCAGGCGCTGGAAGGCCATCCACGAAAATCACATCGACTTTGCGCTGCTGGCGACATCAAGCTCGGCGATGAAACTGTGGACCCCGTGGCGGCGGTCCTGCACAACGGGCCATTCCAACGATCTTTCGTGATTGCCCTACGGCGATGGCAGATTGCCACCCGGATTCGAAACACACCTGATGATCGAGAAGCCCTACGCCGGGGATCGGTTGCTGAACCTTAATCGGCAGCATCTTCAGTCAAACGCGATCCCCGACCGGGATCTGCGTGATCGTCGGATCAAAGGGGACCGCCTGCCCTTTTTCATCAATGAGGGGACCAGCTAACGGTGCCGGGCCTGGAATCGCGTGGCCGGCATCCCATCGCGCGAGTGCGGCCGCCGCAACCGCCATCACCGGGATCGGACGAAGGACGAGGCGAACAATGGTCGACACCATCTCCACCGCAATCTCCGCCCGGCCCGAGTGGGAGGCTCGTCGACCTCAGCATTGCCGATGGCCGCATCGCTGGCCGTAGAGCCGACTGGCCGGGCCGCGCGCGCGCGGACAGGCTGGTATGTCGACGCCGACCGCTGTTGCCGGCCTGGTCGCAAGCCACGTTCACATCGACAAGACACTGTGGGGCTTGCCTGGCGGCCGCACAGCGCCGCCGAGCCTCAAGAACTCTCATCGCCAACGAGCGCCGCGTGTTGGCGAGATCAACGTCCCATTGCGAAGCGGGCCGGCGGGCTGCTCGAGAACTGCATGCCCGCGGCTCCCGCGCATCCGATCGCATATCGATGTCGATCCGGAGATCGGCCTGCGCCATGTCGAGTCCTTGCTGGCATTGCGGGAAGCCTATCGCGACGTGGTGGCGATGCAGTTCGTCGTCTTCCCGCAGACGGGCATGCTGATCCAGCCCGGAACCGTCGAACTGATGGAGCGTGCGCTCAGATGGGCGTCGAGACCGTCAGCGGCCTCGATCCGCCGGGGATCGACAACGATCCCCATCCGCCATCTGGAAGCGATCTTCAACCTGGCCGGCCATAGCGTGGCCGCGGCGGCATCGTTATCCATCTCCATGACGGCAGACGAGCGGCGTAAAAGCGGCGTGATCGAGCGAGATCGCCGATTTCACGCAGGCCCGCGGGCTCTGCGCCGGCAAGGTGATGATCAGCCACGCCTTCTGCCTCGGCATGGTCCCGAGGGATGCTGGATCGAGGCGTTGGGCCGCCGTCTGGCCGAGCTGCGCATCTCGCTCATGACCACGGCGCCGGCCGATTGCAGCTTGCCGCCGGTGGCCTTCCTGAAGGCGCTGGGCGTCAACATCTGCTGCGGCTCCGACGGCATCCGCGACGCCTGGTCGCCGTTCGGCAACGGCGACATGCTGGAGCGCGCCATGCTGCTGGCCCAGCGGTTCGACTGGCGGAAGCGGACGAAGATCTGGCCTCCGCCTTCGACAGCGCCACGACCGCGGGAGCCCGGCGCTCAGGCCGCCGCTACGGTCTGGCACCTGGCCATGCCGCGAATTTCATCCTGCTGCCGGCCGAGACCTGAGCGACGCGCTGGCGCGTCGGCCGCACCAGCGCGTGGTGAGCCGCGGGAAGGTCATCGCCCGCGACGCGGCCGCTTACTCAACCGCGCGCAGGAGTGAGCTGAGCAGGCAAGAAGCATGCGCTTTTGGCGCATGGCGCGAAACGGTATCGACCCATCTGTCGGGAGTTTGCGAGCCGTCAGCTGGCGAGAGTTCCGTCCTTCGATAGGGTGCCATGTGAGTGGAAGGCGGCGCGCGCACCGCGCGCGCTGCCTCAGATCGACTGCCGCAGCGATCGGAATGGTGCGCAGCTCCGCTGTGAACAGCGCCGGCTGCTCCCAGGCGGCGAAGTGTGCCGCCCTGTCGGAAGCTTGTTGTAGTGGATGAGCTTGGGATAGGCCTGCTCCGCCCAGCTCTGCGGCGCCTGGTAGATCTCGTCGGGGAAGGCGCTGACGGCGACCGGGATCTGGACGCCCCTGACGTCGAAGAAGCCGCCCGTTGACGAACCTGCGCGGTGTCCCAGTAGAGGCGCGCCGAGGAGATCGCCGTGTTCGTCAGCCAGTAGAGCGTGACGTTGTCGAGGACGTCGTCCGGCGTCAGGCCTTCCGTCTTTCCGTCGAAGACGCGCGCGATCATCTCGATAGCTGCGAATGTCGTGGTCGAGCATCCAGGCCGCCAGGCCGACTGGCAGAGTCGACCAGGCCGTACAGCGTCTGCGGGCGGTTGTTCATCTCGAGCGCGTAGCCCAGGCCGTTCTTGTAGAAGTCATCGAGCTGGTCCCAGGCGTGCTTTTCTTCGGCTGAGAGGCCGGCCGGCGGCGGGCCGCCGAAGGCGAGCGCCTTCGAGACATCCGCCGGAACGGTGGCCGCCATGTTGGTGTGAATGCCGAGCAGTCCCGGCGGCTGCTGCAGGGCCATCATCTCCGAGACGGCATTGCCCCAGTCGCCGCCCTGCGCCACATAGTGCGTGTAGCCGAGGCGCTGCATCAGCGTCGCCCAGGCACGCGCGATGCGTAACCGGGGTCCACCCGGGTGCCGTCGGCTTCCCGGAGAAGCCGTAGCCCGGCAGCGACGGAATCACGAGGTGGAAGGCATCCGACGCGGCTACCGCCATGGGCCGTGGGGTTGGTCAGCGGATCGATGATCTTCAGCTGCTCGATGATCGAGCCAGGCCATCCGTGCGTGACGATCAGCGGCAGCGCGTTCTCGTGCTTCGAGCGGACGTGGATGAAATGAATGTCGAGCCCGTCGATCTCGGTCACGAACTGCGGCAGCGCGTTCAGCTTCGCCTCGATCTTCCGCCAGTCGTGGCTCTTTCTCCCAGTAGTCGCACGAGCGCCCGCATCGTCGCGAGCTGCACGCCCTGGGACTCGATCGGCGACGGTCTCCCGCTCGGGCCAGCGCGTCGCCGCCAGACGCCGCGCGGAGGTCGACGATCGCCTCCTCGGGAGCATTGAAGCTAGAAGGGCCGGATGGCGGCGCCGGTCGGCGCGCGCGCACTTGCGGGGATCATGCCGGCGGCGCCGGCGGCAGCCGAGAGAGCGAGAAAATCGCGGCGGGTGGGCGATGACGATGTGGCGGACATGGCCGTTCTCCGTTGCGGAAGAGAGGGAGGGTTCCCTTTACCGGGTCAGCGCGTGGCGCTGTTCTTGCCTCGAAGCGCCATGCCGGACCAGACGACGGCAACATGGGCCAGCTTCGGCGCCGTCTCTTGTATGGCTCGGCCTAGTTTGGGACGGTTGATGCGCTGCGGGTTTGATCTGCGCTCAACGGCGGAACGCCGGTCGCGGCCACTCGGATCGGCGCAAGAGTCGCAGGACGGTATTCGCCGCATCGGCTGCGGAGTCGCGATTCTGGCCGGTGATCAGAGCGCCATCGCGCACGACATGAAGTGCCGTCGGGCCCCTTTGCTGTAGAGGCCGCCGAGCCTGACAAGTTCGTCCTGGAGGAGAAACGGCAACGAGTCGATCAAGCTCCATTGCCTCTTCTTCTGAATTTGCGGATGCCGTGACGCGGCGACCCTCGACCAGCGGACGGCCGCCGCCATCCACGACGTGTCGCAGCGCAGCTGGATCCATGGCCAGCCAGCGCGATCGGCTTTCCGGCTGCATTGAACCGCTGCGATGAGCGCCTGGGAGATGCGGTCCTCCGGAAGGTCCCACAGCGCGCCGTGGCCCCCGACATAGAAGACGGCATCGAAGTCCTCCCGGCGCCACCTGTGTCGAGCGGCGAGCGTGTCGGCAAGTTCTGTCCGTGCCGCCTGATCGCCTTTGAACCGCCGCACCGTCTCGGATTGGCTGTCTGAGCCGTCGCTTCGTGGATCGATCGGCGGTTGCCCGCCTGCAGGCGACGCCAGCGTACTTCGGCGCCGGCATCCGTGAAGACATAGTAGGCCGCGCAGAACTCCTCCAGCCCAGAGCCCGCCTTCGATCCGCTATCGCCGAGCCGATCGTTCGAGGTCAGCACGATGAGAATGTGCATAGAGTGCGCCCTTCCGTGCCTGCGCAGGGCAGCCTGGACGTTCGAGAAGCGCCCGCTTGGACATGGTGGCTGCGATTTGTATCTGCTGCGCGCCGATTCGGTGCGGCAGGGCGCGTTTCTAGATGCCTGGCCCGACGAGCACGGCCGTCTGCAGGGAGCTGCCAGTCCTGTCCCGCTGCCAAGAGGCATGTCGGGCCGTTTGGCAGGGTGATGAGCAAAGTCCGGGTGGTCTCCCGTGCTGGCCGCCAGCAATTCGATGAGACCGCCATTGCCGGCCACGCCGATGCCGACCGGCGCCTCCCGGTAGCGCTCCGACAGCTGCGCCAGGATGTCGTCTCGCTTGCCGCAGGCGGGTGCCGCCTGAGCACCCGAAGGCAGAAACGGCCGTAGCCAGGGGCTGCAGTCAAGGCCATCTTCATCATGGCGATCCTCCTGTTCGATCTCGCAGGCGTCGCGCAGCCAAAGCCGGGACTGTATTGCACGCACGCATGCATCTGAAGAGATGCAGCAGGCTTGGTCATCGACGGCTTATACCGGGGCTCAGGATTCGGCATCGAGCGCGCGCGGGATGATGCAGCGGGGCTCGCGGCGATGGCTGCGCCGCCAGACGTTCGGACCAGTGCCGACGTGGCGGCGGAACACAGCCACGTCAGGATGCGACTGATCGCAGAGCCCACAGGCGAGCGCAGATCTGCGGTGAGCGGATCGTCGCTCGTCAGCATCAGCTCCCTGAGCGCGCGCCAACCGGCGGCCCGCGACATACGCGAACGGGGCGACGCCGAAGCTGCGCGTGAACGCGCGGGCAGAAATGCCCGGTGCTCAGGCGTGCGATTGCGGCCAGATCGCCTATCCGAAGCGTCGAGTCGAGATTGGCCTCGACATGGACCTTGACGCGTGAGATCTGCCACGGGGCCAAGCCGCCTTGCACCAACGCCGCCGACGCGTGTGCGGGGCGGACATCATCCCGCAGAAGCGCCGATGCGCGGGCGATGCAGGCCCGCGCGGCGTCGCGATCGCGACCGATCACCTCATCGGCGTCCGGCGAGAAGCTTGATGACGGTCGCGGCGAGGCCTTCCGCGCTCGCGCCGATCCTGCTGTTGCAGGCCGCGGTATCGGCGGTGAGCGTCAGTGCCGCCTGTTGCTTCGCGATGGTGGCCGCGAATCCGACGCTTGCGGCTGCGATCTGGTCGTAGGGAGACGTGGGGAGCATCGAACGCTCCTGGTTGAGTTTCGATCGGCGCGGGCCAACGTTGCCCTGCGCCAGGAACCTAAGCGGCGGGAATCGAGGGTCGAGTTAAGCCGGTGTTAAAATGTATGAAGAAGCCCTTAATTTGGGTGACAAAATGAATTGTATCAATATGTTACAGATTTGCGGCCGGCCGCGCCGGAGTGACCGAAAGAGGTGCGTGTGCCGGCACGGGCTCAGCCTGTTGCTGACCTATCCGGGCGGCTCGGGCGACTGTTTGTCACAAAACTGCAGCAGCGAGCGCGGACCCAGGTTGTAGGAGGTGTAGCCGCGTCGTCGCATGGACATGTTGCACGCCTGGGCGTTACTTTTGCCCGCCCTGCCTGTCGGATCGTTGGATTGATGGAACGACATGATGTCCGGTGATGCAGGTGGGCCAGGTAACCTTTGGGCCCTTCCGACTCTTTCCAGCGCGACAATTGCTTCTCGATGGCGACGACGCCTGTTCACCTGGGTAGCCGCGCCTGCGAGATCTTGATAGCGCTCGTTGAACGCGCTGGTCAGCTGCTGAGCAATCAGGAGCTCATGCGGCGCGTGTGGCCCAGTACGTCTCGTCGAGGACGGCAATCTCAGGGTTCACGTTGCCGCGCTCCCGCCGCGCCCTGCGCGATGGGCACGCGGGCAACCGCTACATCACGAACATTCCCTGGCCGCGGCTACTGCTTCGTCGCGCCGGTATCCGTCGCCGAGGCGCCGAGGAGGAGATCGCGGTTCCCAGAGTCGTCGAGCGGCCGACCGGACATGCCGGTTCCGTTGGCGCACGTGTGGTCGGCCGCTCCGATGCCGTCCCCGCGCTTGCCGCGCAGTTGAAGCTTCACCGCTTCGTCACCATCGTCCGGTCCCGGCGGCATCGGGAAAGACGACGCGTGGCGGTCGCCGTCGCCAATGGACTCCTCGGATTCATTCCGGGATGGCGTCCGCTTCGTCGATCTCGCGCCGCTGACCGATCCGCTGCTTGTGCCGAGCGCCCTCGCGCGCCCAGCTTGGCGTCGGCATCCGCTCCGACAAGCCGCTCGCGAGTCTGATCGCGTTCCTCAGGAGAAGGAACTGCTCGTCGTGCTCGACAGCTGCGAGCATGTCATCGGAGGGCTGCCGCGATACTCGCCGGCGAAGAAATCTTCAGGGCACAAGAGCGCGGTCCACATCCTGGCGACGAGCCGCGAGGCGCTGCGGGTGGAAGACGAGCGCGTGCACCGCCTGCCGCCGCTGAACTTTCCGGCCAGCACCCGCCGGCTCAAGGCGGCCGATGCCCTCGGATTTCCGTCGATCCAGCTCTTCGTCGAACGCGCCGCAGCTAGCGTCTGGGCGCCTTTGATCTGACGGATGCGGAAGCGCCCTGGTCGCCGACATCTGCCGCCGGCTCGATGGCATCGCCCTCGCCATCGAGATTGCGGCCAGCCGTGTCGATGCCTTCTGGGTCGCCGGCATCTGGCGGCGCGGCTCAACGATCGCTTTCCAGCTGCTCATGCAAGGTCGCCGCACGGCCCTTGCCGCGGCATCGGACCCTCGGTGCGACGCTGACTGGAGCTACCTCCCTGCTTCCCGAGTCCGGCAGCGCCTCGTGTTGCGTCGCCTGGCAGTCTTCGCCGGCACCTTCACCATGGGGATCGGCGAGCGCCATACTGGCGAGCGACCAAGACCTCCTCGACGGCGGTCGTCGACGCGATCGCCGACCTGGTGGCCGATCGCCGGTTTCGCGCAGGAGTGGACGGTCCGATCGCGCTCCATCGCCTCCTCGACGACCCGCGCCTACATGCTCGAAAGCTCGAGGAGAGCGGCAATACGGCCGGCTTCGCAGCGGCACGCCGAGCACTACGGCGCCTTGCTCGAGCAGGCGCAGGCCGATTGGAAAGCCGGCCCGCGACCGAATGGCGGAGCGCTATCAGCATCTCGTCGACAACGTGGGGGCCGCGCTGGATTGGTGCTTTCTCGCCGGCCGGCGAAGCGGCGACCGGCGTCGCGCTCGCGGTTGCCGCCGTCCCTGGTTCGCCTTGTCGCTGACCAGCGAATGCGCCGAGCGCATCGACCGCGCGCTGGCGAGGCCGGCCCGGAAAGCCGCAACGCGGACCTCGATATGCGCCTGCTATGCCGCGCGTGCCTGGTCTCTCATGCAGACGAAAGGGTCTCGTCGCCGAAACCGAGGCCGCCTGGACTCGCGTGCGCGACATCTCTGGAGCGGCAGGGAAACATCGATTACAGGCCCGGGCCCTGTGGGGCCTGTGGGCCGGCCTCTCAAACAGCGGAGAGCTCCATTCCGCCCTGACGCTGGCAAGCGATTCTCCGAGCCTTGCCGCACAACACGCGAACGCCACGGATCATTTCGTCGGCGATCGGATGATCGACCATACCCTGCATTTGATGGGCGACCAAACTCCGGGCCCGGCAGCATATCGAGCGCATGCTCAGCCGGTACGAGGTGCCGGTCATCGGCACGCGCACATTATTCGCTATCGTCTCGACCAGCGTGCTACTGCGCAATGCTTCGCGCGCATCTTGTGGCTGCAGGGATCCCCGGATCAGGCCATTCGGTCGGTGAAGGGCATCGTCGATGGCGCGCAGGCCGGCAACGACGTGCTGTCCGCTGTGTCAGGTGCTGGTCCAGGCCGCATGCCCGGTGGCCTTTTTCGTCGGCGACCTGGCGGCGGCCAGCGCTATGTGACCCTGCTGCTCGAGCACTCGGAGCGCCAGGCCCCCGTCTTTCTGGCAGGCTCTACGGGCGTTGCTTTCAGGCCTGTTGTCGATCGGCGAGCGGCGATCTCATCGGCGGCCTGGCTTCGTGCTCGGCGCCGCGCTGGAACGCCTCCGGGACATTCAGTTCGCAGACGCCCGCCACGGCGTTCTTCTTCTCGGCGAGGCTCGCTGACGCCCTCGGACGTGTCGGCAGGGCGAAAGAGGGGCTGGCCGCGATCTGATGAAAGGCGCCGGCCCGAGCGGAACGCAATGACGGCAGATCTCTGGTACCCGGGCCGAGTTGCTGCGCATCAAAGGCGAGCCCTGTCGCGCCATAAAGCCGGATGGCCCGCGCGACGCAGAGGCATTTTTCCCGAAATCTCTCGGATTGGGCTCGCCGACAGCAGACCCTGCGTGGGAGCTGCGAACGAGCATGAGCCTTGGCAACCCGAGTGGACAGAACCAGAACCGGCCGGATGACGCACGGAATCTGGTCAGGTCCAGCTATGCGCGCTTCAAGGGAAGCAGCTTCTGAAACCGCCGACTTGCAGGTGGCGCGCCAGCTCTTGGAAAAACTGGGCTGATCGTCCGAGCGGCCCTCTGCGGCGCTCGCTTGACTGCCTCGGCTTGGTCCAGCAGCCGACTGGCATGAAGTTCAGTTCTTTCTGACCCAGACGCTTTGCCGTTCATCCAGTCGATTTCGCTGCAATCCGCGTTCAGTGTCCCTTTGAGCGGATTTTCCTTCCAGATCCAGGTGGCGATGATCGCTCTTGCGCCGCCGCCGGAGAGATACCCCTTGACGGTCGTCTCTGCCGTTCGAGAGCTGCAGCTCCTCGCCATTCTGCACCACCTCGTCGTACCCGCCTATGCCTCTCGGCAGGGCAGTATCCTCGACAGACGTAGGTGTCGGTTCAGGTCGGCGCATGAACCGGCATAGCTGCTGGAGCACGAGAGTGCCGAGGCAGAAGTAGCGACTGCGAATGTGAATCCGCGCTTCAACATGAGATGATCTCTTTCCCGGTACCCATGCTATGGCTCGCGGGAACGCGGCACAACGGGATCCTATTCCCGCCACACGCTCGAGCCGTCCGGGGCCCGGCCAGCCCCTAGGCACCGCGGCGGGCGACACCTGCGCAGCGCTGCCTCATTCTAGAACGCTGCCGCAGCGCGTCTCGATCTTTCACATCTCGTGCGGAATGTCCAAGCGCCTCGGCCTGCCTCCGGAGTACTGCTGGCTCGGTCCTGTTGGATGGGAGGCAGCATGATTGGCCGGCATCGTCGAATCGTCTGCCGCTGGGTGTCCGGGGCGTTCGATGCTGATTGCGCCTGCGGGCTGCGAGCACGGTGATCTGTCATTCGACCGTTCATCGGGAACGTTCAGCTTGCCGATCGGAGATGGCAGTCACGAATCGCCTCAGGCGATTTGATCCAATCACCCAACAGCTTTTCTCGCCACTGTATGGGTAAGTCCTAAACCGGGGGAGTCCGCAATGCGCGCTTGGTCACGACATGAGTCTTCCGAGATGAGCCTGTACATCATGTTCGCCGGCAAAATAGCGCTCGTGGCTCTTGCTCTCCTTCGCTTCGGTTAGCACGGGAGGCCGCGGACGCTGCCCTATCCTCCTTCCCCGGCGAACCCGCACGGCTTCTCACCGATGAAAAGGAGAGCGAACGACCTGATACCCGTCGACGCCGCGCAACCGCTCCGGCGTCTGCGGCGCGCGGAGCTGCCACTCGCGACGATTTCGCTTGCGCGCTACCTCATCGGCAAGATCCTGGTGCGCGAGGATCTCTAACGGTAGAACCAGTGGGCGGATCGTTGAAACCGAGGCCTATCCGCCTGGTGATGCGAGCGGTCACGCCTTTCATGGCCCCACCCCGCGCAATCGAACTCTCTATCTCCAGCGCGGTCACGCCTATGTCTACTTCACCTACGGATCCTCCTATATGTGCAACGTAACGAGCGAGGCTGCCGGCGTTGGCGGCAGGCGTGCTGCTGCGCGCGCTCGAGCCGCTCGACGGAATTCCATTGATGATCCAGAGGCGCGGTACGAGCCGCCTCGTCGACCTCGCCCGGGGTCCGGGCCGGCTTGCGGCGGCGATGGGAATCGATCGCCAATGCGATGGCATCGATTTACGCGCCGCGGGCGAGCTCTGGTTGGCTGCGGCTCCATGGCCCAGAGGAGCGATCGCGCCGTAGCGTGCGGGTCGGCATTACGCGCGAGGTCGATCGTCTGTTGCGATTCCATGAGCGTGGCAATCTCTTCGTGAGTCGTCCGCGGCAGATACGCGCATGAATGCAGGCGCGATGCGGGAAACGGTATCTTCGAAAGCGAAGGAGACCGACATGGAAGATCAAGGCAACCGAGCCGCGCTGGATCGGCACTGGGCCGCGTCTGAGGCCGGCGACGAAGATGTCGAGCACGAGATCTACCACGACGACGCGGTGCTGGAGTATCCCCAGTCCGGTGAGCGAATCCGCGGCCGGCGTGCCATACAGACGACGCGAGGGTTGCTTCCCAACAAGCACTTCACCATTCGGCGTGTTCTGGGCCGCGGCGATTTCTGGGTTACCGAATACGTCATCACCTATGATGAGACGGTCTCATATACCGTCAGTATCATGGAGTTCAGGGAGGGGAAGGTCTTTCGCGAAACGCAGTACTTCGGTGACCCGTTCGAGCCTTGGTCAGGTCGCGCCCGATGGGTTGAACCGATCAGCGAATAGACTCTGCGAAGGGCAGGTGCAGTTCGTCGTCTTCCCGCAGACGGGCATGCTGATCCAGCTATGAGAACCGCTCGCCGACCATTTCCTCGCTCTTCGACCACAGCGCCTTGGCGCGGTCGGGGTCCAGCGCATAGGGCGCACGCCGCCGCGGATCCCGGCGCCTTCGACGATCTCGGCCACATGACAATCCTCGCAGTAGCGGCCGCCGACCAGGTCCGCCGGCGCGACGAAGCCGCTCCACACGGTGGTGGCGGCACCCTGCGGAACGGTCTTGTACCGGAAGGCGGGCGCGCCTCGCCGGGGCATTCTCGTTGATCGCCTTGATCTGCTTGTCGAGGGCTTCCGGCGTCATGTGGCGGCTGAGTTCGGTGCGGATGCCGCCCGGATGCACGGCCGTCGCGCGAACGCCGCGCGTCCGGTGACGGCGATCGAACTCCACCGCGAACAGGACGTTGGCCGTCTTGGAGCGGCCATAGGCGCCGAACTCGGTATAGGCCGTGCGTTCGAAGTTCGGATCGTCGAGATCGACGTCGGAATAGCGGTGGCCCGCCGACGACAGATTGACCAGCCGCGCTCCCGCATGCAGCAGCGACGCGATCCTGTTCACCAGCACGAAGTGGCCCAGATGGTTGGTGCCGAATTGGGTCTCGAAGCCGTCGGCCGTCTTGCCCTTCGGCGTCGCCATCACGCCCGCATTCGCGATGACCGCGTCGAACGGCTTGCCGGCGGCGACCAGCCTGTCCGCGCAGGCGCGCACGCTGGCGAGCGACGCGAGGTCGAGCGCGACGAGCTCGAGCCCGCCGCCGTTGCGGGCCTGCTCCCGCACCGCCTTGGCCGCGCCGCGCGCCTTGTCGAGATCGCGCGCCGCTCCCACCACCTGCGCGCCGTGCGCGGCGAGCGTGCGGGCCGTCTCCACGCCGAGGCCCGCCGATACGCCGGTCACCAGGACGCGCTTGCCCCTGAGGTCACAGCCGTCGAGCACGTCGTCGGTGGTGGATCTCGGCCCCAAATGTCTTGCTCATGATCATTCTCCTGCTTGGATCAGGTGCGCCGTGATGGCGCCCGGTTGCTTGGTGAGGTGACGTGACGCCTCAGCATTCGACGAAGTCGGACCGGGGCATGGATTTCATCCTCCGGGGACGCTATATTAGGGAAACGGAGGGTTCTCCGCTTCGAGTGTTATATACGGAGGATCCTCCGCTTTACAAGAGGCACCCGTGCCGAAATCCGATACCGCCCGCTCGCCCCGCGCCGATGCCCAGAGGAACCGCGAGCGCCTGCTCGCGACGGCCTTGAAACTGTTCACCGCCGCGAAGCAGGAGGTGACGCTCTCCGCCGTGGCGGAACGCGCCGGCGTCGGCATCGGCACGCTCTATCGCCATTTCCCCACGCGCGACGCCCTGGTCGAGGCGGTCTACCGCCACGAGGTCGAGCGGCTCAGCGACGCCGCGCCGGCGCTGCTGAAGCAGCTGTCCGCCGGACAAGGCGCTGGAAGAATGGCTGACCCGCTATGCGGGCCTGGTCGCGGCCAAGCGGGGAATGAAGGAAGCGGTGCGCTCGATCTTCGAGCCGGGTGCGGCCGCCTACGCCTATTCGCGCGACCGCTTGACGGCCGCGGTGACCCTGTTGCTCGACGCCGCCGCGAAGAGCGGCGCCATCCGCAGCGATGTCGATCCGCAGGACGTGCTGTTGGCGGTCGCCGCCAGCACCTGGGCCTTCGCGAACGACAGCGACTGGCAGGAGCGCGCCCGCCCCGTCCTGCGCCTGGTGATGGACGGGCTACGCTACAAGCCGCGCTGATCGTTCGCTCAGCGGATGTACAAATGCACCGGTCTGACCCTGATAGTCGAAGCAAAGCATGATCTCCAGTTGTTCGCGAAAAACCTCGCTGCATCTGCGTGACGCTATCCGTAATAGTCGTTTATCCCCAACCGAAAGAAGTAATCATGCCCAATACCGTACGTCTTCACCGCGTCCCCGCCACCAAGCCAGAGAAGATCTATCGCGCATCTCCTGAACCTGACGCAGTGGCAAAATGGCTCCCCGCCGAACGGGTTTACCTGCACCGGCGAACGGCTGCATGGATGCCGTGAAGTGGCGCGGTAGCAGCCACCGGTAACGTCGTTCCGCAATTTCACCACCGGCTATGGCCATTACGCCTCGGCGGCAAATATACCGGTGTGGAGCTGATTCCTGGAATGAGCGGCTGCGCTACACGGATAAATTCGAGGATTCCAATCTGCCGGGAGAGATGCAGGTGACCGTCACTCTCAAAGCGGTCTCCGTCGGCACTGAGGTGAATAATATCGTGCAGGAGGGGTGCCCGACGTTATCCCGCTAGTAGCGGGTGCTACTCTCGGCTGGCAGGAGTCGTTGCGCAACCTCGCACGCCTCGTTGAACCGGAAAATCAATCAGTAAGGAAAGTGGTAAGCGCACCCCATCGATGAGGGACATGCGCAAAAGACAAACTCCTGCACCATATCGGCGACAATGTCCCCGCGTGGCCTCAGGTTGGCGCGATTATGTCGGCTTCGCAGCCGACAAGCGGATCAAATTACCGTCGATGTCGCATCCGAGCCCGTGCCAGAAGCCGACCACCCCGCCGGCTTATCAGTCACAGGTTGTTGCTGCGTTTTCAGTGCGCGCCACGCTCACTTGCTGCGCTCACGACCATGAGGATTGAAGCATGAGCAATAGCACAGGCGATGCCGATGCCAAATCTGGATACATATTGGGCCACTCCGAGCGAGGAGATAGCGCGGCTGAAAGCGCAAGCCGCCGAACTCGATCCGATTACGAGGCGCTTCCTTCGCGAAGCCGGGATTGTCCCTGGCATGCGTGTACTGGACGTTGGCAGCGGCGCAGGGATGTGGCGTTCCTCGCTGCAGAACTCGTTGGTGCCACCGGTGAGGTTGTCGGTGTTGACCTAGCGCCTGCGGCGATCGAAGTCGCCCGCTCACGTGCGGCCGCTCATTCACTGGAGAATGTGGCTTTTCTCGAAGGAAACCCGGCCGCAATGTCGTTCGACCGACCCTTTGACGCCGTGATCGGTCGCTATGTCCTGCAGTTTCAGAAAGACCCCGTTGCCATGCTCCGCAACGTCACAGCGCATGTACGTCCCAAAGGCTTGATTGTCTTTCAGGAGAATGATTGGGCCGGACTGGCGTCATTCCCACCTGTTCCAACCTTCGACCAGGTCTGTCAATGGGCATCCGCCACAATGCGCCGCCACGGAACAGAAACGCATATGGGTGCGAAACTGCATGGAACCTTGTAGCCGCTGGTCTTGGATCACCTACGATGCGACTTGAAGCGCCCGTGGGCGGCACGCCTGCAAACCTGACGTGGTTGAAGAGGTTCAGAGAACTCATCGCCACCCTTCTTCGGAGATGGAACGGCTGGGCGTCGCGACGGCGGGGCAAGTCGACATCGAGACGCTCGTTGAGCGCATCAGCGACGAAGCAGCCCGGACCAACAGCGTTATCATCGGTCATTTTTCGGTTGGAGCCTGGGCTCGGAGATATCTCGGTAGCCCATGGCGCCTTAGAGGGACGCTGGCCTTTGTTGATCGATAGGGACATGCGCAAAAGGGTAGCGTCCCCTGTTCCGTTGCCCCCGGCGTCGGCGAGCAACGTTAGATAGAAGGGCACATACGTCGCCGCCCCGGTCGCTCGGTATAAAGCGGCCAGGCCTCGCCCGGAGCAGCGCGGGAATCCCCTCCGTGGTCTGCTCCACCCCGGCTGGCGCCCCTATCCAACAGTCACTCTGCTGGCACGAGCGCCGGAGCGCCCTTGTTCTTGATCAAGAGCACCAGGAATTTCGCCGGCTCGGTCGTGCTTGCGTTCCGGTCAACGAGATGAACATCGTCGGGGCCTTCATAGAAGCTCTGTCCCGGTGTCAGTGTTACCTGTTTTCCACCCTTCAACTGCATCACGACAGAGCCCTCCAGCACGTAAACAAACGCATGTGCATTGTGTCGGTGGATAGCGCTCGACCCGCCGGGCGCATGCTCTACCGTTATCATCAGAACTTCCTTGCCGGGATCCTCGGCAAGATCCTTTCGACATGAGCGGCGTGACCTTGGGCTCCTCAGCCATCGCCGTGCCGGTCATGACGCATAGCAGAACCAACGCAACGAGTTTGGTCGTCATGGTCGCCTCTTTGCTTCGGTTGGTGGATGCAGGGATCAGGCTCTTGCCTGTGAGCGGCGGAGCCATTCGTCGAAACCGATGCGGCCGAGGCGCGCCTCGCCCAACGGCACGAGCGAGTGCTCCTCGACCCGGCCGCCGAAGTATCGGGCCTCGGGGTCGCGCACGACCTCGCGCGGGTCGCCGACCGCCTTCAGATAGCGGGCGACGATTTCGTTGAACGGCGCCCGTTCCGGGCCGGCGATCTCGACGATGCCGTTTCGCGGCGCCGCGCAGCGCCACATCGGCAACGATGGCAGCAACGTCGTCCGCCGCGATGGGCTGGAACAGGCCGGGCGAGATCCTGACCCTGTTTCCATCCGCACCTGAATCGGCGATGCCGCGTGAGGAATTCCAGGAACTGGGTCGAGCGGATGATGGTGTAGGGATGCCGGAGGCCTCGATCAGTTTCTCCTGGGCGACCTTGGCGCGGAAATAGCCATTGTCGGCGTCCGGTCGATTCCGACGATGGATAGCGCGACATGGTGCCGGACGCCCGCTGCGGCCTCCGCCGCGAGCAGGTTGCGGCCGGAGGTCTCGAAGAATTCCAGCACCGCCTTGTCTTCGAATGAGGGCGAATTGGCGAGGTCGACGTTGGCAATACGTAACTGAACGAAGTACTAC
>ERZ1370068.9857-contig-8604_pt1 | contig 49150 bp, 70 predicted proteins | sample MGYA00561227_ERZ1370068 | MGnify/ENA primary metagenome ERZ1370068 (study PRJEB38410, sample SAMEA6850437) | metagenome | study: Metagenomic assessment of the ecological functions of the soil: analysis of the soil microbiota associated with the... | reverse complement strand
TTACGTATTGCTCAAGCCCAGGTTGATCCTGCTGAGCATGCCTATTCTGGACGTGCTACCGCTCGACTGCCGGAAAGCAAGGCTGCTTAACACCTTGGTCGACCGCGCTGCTGACCTCCCTACCCGCATGACTGTGCGTTAACCGAACGAACCCTTAGGCACTGACCTTACGGCCGCCACTCCAGCCAGCATAGCCATAAGGTGAGACCCACACCGGGGCTAAAGTCTGATTGCGCTTCCGCCGGGAGCAGTGCAGCCTTGCAGTGGGAGCGCCGTTTGGTTGGGGGAACCTGTAACCAAACCGCAAACCCTTTAGCTGACGCGTGGGTTTTCGTCGCTTCCACCATGTCTATTGGTGCGGGGACGCTTGGCAGCAAGCGTCCCTATTTCTTGGATTCGTGGCGCACCGATCTCGAAGCGCGAGATTGCCGAGCTCGATGATGCGAGGAGGCGACACTCACTGAATGCCCGATCGGCAAAGACGATGTTCCGAGCCGCCTGCCTATTTGGAAGAAGGTTGCCCAGAACGCGGCGGCACCGGCCATCCTCATGCCCGCGCGGCGAGAGCGATTACTGAAGAAGATACCCCAAGCGGCGCCCCTCGCTGTGGGTAGCCCTGTGGATACTAGGCTTCGATTTCGTGAGCGCCCGTCCAGTGGCCCCACCAGGCGTCCAGTTTCGGCTCTCGACGAGGAGAGAGATGGGCAGTGGCCCGCCTGTATTGAGACGTAGTTTTTTTCCGCTTCGATAAGTGGATCCTCTGCCGGGGGTTAAGCTGCCAAGCGGATCGGCAGCATGCTCTGTGGACCAAAGTAGGCTTGATCGGGCGTCATGCCGTCAAGGCTCGAGTGCGGACGGCGGCGATTGTAAAGATCGAGGTAGCATCCGATCGAGACGCGCGCGTCCGAAACGCTGTCGTAGGCGCGCAGGTAGACCTCCTCGTACTTCACGGATCGCCAAAGCCGCTCCACGAACACGTTGTCCCGCCAAGCCCCTTTGCCATCCATGCTGATCTTGATCTCGTTCCTGATTAGAACGTCCGTGAACGCTGCACTCGTGAACTGTGAGCCTTGATCCGTGTTGAAGATCTCCGGCTTGCCGTGCTTTGCCAGCGCCTCCTCCAATGTCTCGATGCAGAACGATGCTTCCATCGTAATCGACACGCGCCACGACAAGATACGGCGGCTGAACCAGTCGAGCACGACGGCCAAGTAGACAAAGCCCTTCGCCATGGGGATATAGGTGATGTCCATCGCCCAGGCCTGGTTCGGACGCGTGATCTCCACGCCGCGCAAGAGATACGGATAGACCTTGTGGCTCGGTTCTGGCTTCGTCGTACGCGGACGCCGATAGAGCGCCTCTATCCCCATGCGAACCATCAGCGTCTTCACGTGACGCCGTCCGACCTTGCTCCCATTGGCAGCCAATAGACGGCGCAACATCCGCGCCCCTGCGAAGGGGAAATCCAGATGCAGCTTGTCGATTTGGTGCATGAGGGCGAGGTCGGCCGCCAACACTGGGCGCGGCAGGTAGTACACCGTGCTGCGCGCAATGCCGACGGCCTCGGCCTGCTTGGTGACGCTCAACGCGTGGTCACGGTCGATCATCGCTTTGCGTTCAGCAATCCCGCCTTGCTGAGCGCGCCCTCTAAAAATCATTCTCCAACGTCAGCTCGCCGATTTTGGCGTGCAGCGCCTTCACGTCGACGGGCGGCGTTGTAGGCCCCTTGCCGCTGCCCGACCCGAACAGATCCGCCGCACCGCCTTCCAGCTGCGCTTTCCAACTCGTGATCTGATCTGGGTGGACGTCGAACTGATCCGCCAACTGTGCAATCGTCCGCTCACCCTTGATCGCTGCCAGCGCCACTTTGGCCTTGAAGGCCGGCGAGTGGTTCCGTCGTGCTCTTTGCTCATCGTCGCTCCTGATCTGCGAGCCACAACCGTGCCCGCTCTCAGGCAGAGATTCCACTCATCGTCCTGTCTGAAATTGTGGAGCCACTTCTAACGTCCCCAACAGGCACAGAAGGTGAGCGCCCGCCGCCCTCGGCTTTGAGTCCGCAGCAAATAGCAAACCTACAGCTTAGCCCGAGCGCGGTAAGCTAGTGAGTCGCCGCGCGAAGTCGATGGCGGAGTTCGTAAGTTATGCATTGCACGTGAAGCAGCGCGGGAAACGGGTATCGAGGTTTTCCTAACTTATTCTGATGAACCGTCGTCAGAGCAGTTCTAAATCGGGACATTGTTTTTCGAGCGGCTCACCTGATTGTCAACTGACCTTCGGATCTCTGAGTGCCATTTTAGAGAACCAGGTTGACACGCTTGGAGGCATGACAGCTTGCTCCACGCTCGAGGCGCTGTATCTCGCAGTGAGCGCAGTCAAACGCATGGTCCGCAAGACGGTACCATTTCCACATATTTGCGGTCTAGAAATGGTCGCTTGCCTTGCGGCTCAAACATTGCGTTTCTCGAGGTTTCGCGATGAACTGCCGAGGTGCGCAACAACGGCAACGGCAACTCTGTCACGGCGACCCAGCCGGGCAAACAGCTCGACCGATCACGCCAGCGCGCCCGCCAGCTTGTTAGACGAGCATGTAATTGCGCAGCTGTCGAACCCGTTTCGATCAGGACGATTGCCGGCTGTGCTATTTGCGCTGGCTATGGATCGATCGCGATTGCGCGCCTAGAACTCAGCCTGACAAGCTCGTGCCCGGCGCGCTTTCGCAAAGCGCGCGGCGCGCACTCGCACTCAAGAAAATCAAGGGCATTATTCTACCCCCATCAGGTGACGCACCGATTGCGCTGCATGTCGCACGCGCACAAAGTCACCCTTAGCGCGTTGGAGAGAACCTCAAGCGCGGTGTTGGCGCTTCACAAGCGCTCGGCACATTCCGGAGCCCCCGGCCCACTCGCGGGCGTTGCAACGCCTTCGGAGGCAGCAATGAAGAGGTTCTCATATGCAGCAGCGATCTGCGCATCGCTGCTGACGAGGTTCCAGCCCTTCGCAGCTGATCAGGCTGCCGTAGACCCGGATCTCGCTCAAGTTCAGGGCCGCGTACACGTCTGGTGACGGTCTCGCCTACGTGGTCATCAATGACGAGAAAGGGGGACCACATCTATCGCTACCGGCGACGCGTCCCGATTGGCGGCAAAGAAGAGTCCTCGCGGATACATGGTCTTCACCTGCAATGCACCCCGCGTATTAGTTCCGCAGAGGCCTGAAGACAAGGCGCAGCGTTGTCGAAGGCAACTGTGGTGAAGCTGAGGGCGATCCTCGGTTTTGCGGAACTCGATGGTAAATATATCTGGCGGGCTGTCGCAACCCGCTCGTGAAGTCCGCAATCCCACACAGACAATCCTCACGGTAGGCGCGGTCCGAAATTCGGTCGAGGTACCGGTAGAGATCAGGCTCCATTGGCAGCACTGCATGGGTTCTGGCTCGGCCGGCGGCGGGCTGGCTGTCGATCCTCAGCAGGCCACAAGCCTTTGGGGCCGCATCGGACGCAGCGAATGCGACACCGCTGGCCGGTAGCGCTCAGCCAGCGCTTGGCTGGCGCGATTTGATTGGCATAGGGCCGAGAAATGGAGGAAGGCACGATGAAGAAGTTGGGGCTGGCAGCCACGGTACTCACGCTTGGAATCGCTGCGGCATCTGCGCAACCACAACCCGGGGAGGGCGGCGCCGTCATGCTCACACCCGAACAGCGCGCCGCCGTCCGCAGCATGATCAGGGAGAGACTCCCTGACGAGCTACGGGAGAAGCTTGCAGACCGTCTCGCGGAACGGCTTGAGATGCTTACGCCCGAGCAGCGCGACGCCGTCAAAGCAGCCATCAGAGAGCGGCTTTCGGTCGAGGTCCGCGACGGGCTTTCGGACCGCCTGTCGGAAAGGATCGGTGATCTGCGGGAAAGATCTCCCGCAACATCAGCATAGGCATCCGGGAGACTTCCGCGCGGGGCTTGCGGATCGGCTTGCCACGCTTACGCCCGAGCAGCGAGCCGCCGTCCGCAGCCTCATCAAGGAGAGGCTTCCCGAACGAGCTGCAGGAGAAGCTTGCAGATAGGCTTGCGGAGCGGCTTGAGATGCTCACGCCGGAGCAGCGCAACGCCGTCAGGGCCGCCCTCAGGGCGAGGCTTGCGGCGGAGGTCCGCGACGGGCTTTCGGACCGGCTTTCGGAAAGAATCAGCGTTTTGAGGGAAAGGACCTCCGGATCCGGCATCACCATCGAGAGGGTATCGGGAGAGATCCGCGCGGGGCTGCGGATCGGCTTGCCACGCTTACGCCCGAGCAGCGCCCTGCCGTCCGCAGCATCGTCAGGAGAGGCTCCCGGACGAGCTGCGGAGAAGCTTGCAGATCGGCTTGCGGAGCGGCTCGAGATGCTCACGCCTGAGCAGCGCGACGCCGTCAGAGCCGCCATCAGGGAGCGGCTCGCAGTCGAGGTCCGCGACGGGCTTTCGGACCGGGTTGTCGACCGGTTGCCGGGCGCGCTCGGGAATAATTGAGGGGGCGAGACTTTGTGGACGTTGGCCCACGCGACACCGGGACCGCCACCACGGCGGTCTCTTTTTTCATACACGTCCCGTCAAGAACCACGTTTTTTTCGACAGATCGCCGCGCCCCGTCCTAGCGGCGTCGACCTAGTCGATGCCGGACGCGCTGCCAACCCCAGGTTGGATCAGTGCTACGTTGAGCCTTCAGCAATAAATACGCACTGACGACCCCGAGAATGGCCATTTCTCCCGAGTGCAAAAGGGCGCGAACACGGGAACTCTGCAAAGACCGTGACTCGATCTTTGGAGGATCTCACGATCAGAGTGTTGGCTTTCGCGTTCTGCGCAACCACTTTCGCGCTTGTCCTAACGCACGAGGCATCCGCCCTACGACGCGGAGGGGAGTTCACGCCGGCGATCTCAGAGGTGCCAACCTTCGAGGCGCGTAGTCGGAGGCGGTTTACGCGCTGGCGGCTATCGCGGCTATCGCGGCATCCGTGCGGGGGCATGGGGAGGCCGTCGCTACTGGGGCGCCGGCAGACGCTGGTATGGGTATGCCGGACGGCCGTATCGGCGGTATGGCGCGGCGGCGTTAGGTTGGGGCGTACGCCTACAATTGACCCATCATATTCATACTCGTATATGGGCCCAAGCCAATACAGCGCAACTGGCGCAATCGGAACTACGGCTGCGACCAAAGCGCCTGGAATGTGCGGCACCTATTTTTACTGGAAGGGCAGCAGCTGCGTCGATGCGCGGTCGAAGTAATCGCAGTGGTCGATCGGTCCTGGAAAAGGCACGCTTAGCCTAGCAGCTCTAGTTGGCTTTCGCTTGGTTCATGAGATCTTGCAAATTCCCATCGGCTTGCAGGTTTGTGTGCCGGTGTTCATGGCCCGTTTGATGCAGAAAGGTGTCGTGTGGCAGAACGTGTGTGTACGGATTTCTATGGTCGATTTTGCGAACCAAATACGCCGCCTTGCACGTCCTTGATATCTTGAGATGCATCGAACGGGTGAGAACCCACCCCCGTCCGGGCCATTTACCTACGGCGGCATCAAAAACATCAACGACCGCACATCAGGTGATCGGGTGACGCGCGCTCCCATCGTAGAGACGAAGCCAGCATCGTGGAGACGAAGCCAGCTCCTTCGGGAGCCAGCGTGGCCTGCGCAGAGTTCCAAGTCTTAGAGGGCTTCTATCTAAAGCGTCCAACCCGGCCTACGCCGACGCCTAGGCCTCTGCGGACGCCCTATGCCACCACGGTAGCCAACGCCGCCGTAGGCCGCACGTCTGATGTTACGGCGTGCGATACCGCGGGCTATTCCATAACCACCGTAGCCACCATAGTAGGCCGGGGAAGAGTAGCCGTAGCTCATGTACCCATAACGCGGGGCTGCATAACCAGCAGCGCGCATAGCCATAACCCCTACCTTCCCAACAGGCTGCGGCTGATGGACTTTCAAGGACAAGGAGAGGCGCAGCGACCATCAAGGCGGTGGCAATTGCTCGTATGCGCATCTGTGACTCCTTTCAGGTTGCGTCTCAAAAAAGTTGCCAGATGCCCAACCGCAAAGCACTCGGGGGAAACCCCGAAAGGGCTTTCAGATCCACTGTTAATACGACCGCCTTCTCGGCGGGCCACGGTTCGCTCCCGGAGTCGTATCCATCGCCGCGCGCTGGGACAGCGCCACTAGTGGTCGTGCTAGCAGCAATGTGCTTGGGCGTAGCTAAACCGACCGGCGGTGACTGGATGGTGTGGATTGTTGGCGCGCTCTGTCTCGATGCTTTTCGGCACTGAGATCGGCCTCATCGCCTTGTCCCTCGACATGTTAGGCCATGCGAGCAGTGGCTGGGATCATGGTGCTGGCTGGGATATTTTTCTGCGGTATCCTTTCGTCCGGCAGGGTCGCTATTGGGGGCAAAGCAGCGTTGAGTAAGGCGCGTTCAACGGCCTAACGCTTTCGCCTCGCTCGCCGAACCGCTCATCGGGCTCTCGACTGAAGGCGCGCTCAAGTCCATCTCCGCACAACGCATCACGCTCCTCGAAGCGTACCCATTCGTTCGTTACTTGGTTCTGGAAACGTGCCTGAGCCGAAGTGGCCTGACGCTATTCAGGGCGTTGTCGGCGCTTCTGCGTGTTTAGGGGCGCGTCCACGACCGGGCCAGCTCGACGGCGCCAATCCGATACTGGAGTGTAGTTACGTTTTTCTTCATTAATCGGCATCTTTGCCGGGGGATGGACACCATGCATTTTCGATATTCGCTTGCACGAGCGGCGCCATGCTTGTCCTGAGGCGCTTGTGCGTCCGATCCTCCGGCGCAAGCCCCAGTGACCGTCGTCACCCGCCGCCCAAGGTCATCGCGTAACTGAGAAACCGACACCTCGCCCAAAGTCGTTGTCGTTGAAGCGACCACCACCTGTCGAGAGGCCCGCGCCGCCGAAAACCGTGAAGGTGGCGGTCCCGCCAGCTCCAAACCAGTGTAAGGGGTTGCCTCAACTGGCTTGCATCAACGTCACGCGGGATGTCAGTGGATCAAACACGCGTCCCCAACCGACAAGAATGGTCGACCGCTGAAGCGACTACTGCGCGATGAAGGTCGCCTCATCAGGTAAATAAGCCCCGCTTGATGCAAAGGAACGCGGAAAATCGGCAAGGCCGAGCTTGGCTGTCAATCTTCGCGAAGAACACCGACGACGGCACGACGAGTATAGGGCTGTCTCCGCTCGCCAGCGGTTGGTTTGCTTCCTTTGCCGGGCGAACAGAACACGCTGGCGACATAGGCGGCCCATCCACCAAGTCTGAGGCTCGGCAGAACGTATTTGGGCCGCGTCTGCTGCGAGCTCCTAAACCCTCCACCCTAGCGCGCGCTGCCTGCGGGCGCGCTATGGCGATTTCAGTGCGCGCCGTGTCAAAGAGTACGGGCATGCAGCGAGTGGCACCCGCAAAAAAGGCGAGCCCGCTCGGTACTACTCCGCATAGAAACCAACTGTAGCCTTTGGCATAAATAGTAAGCGCTCTCCGCGGTCTCTTCCCTCGACCCGATGGCGCAGGGCCAGGCTGTCCTACCCCGTAAGGCAGTGGCCTAGGGCGAGAGCGCGATGGCATTTTCCGCACCCTGCTCTCGCCCGTCCACCCCTGAGTTGATCAGAACCGCGGGAAACGTGCACACCGATGCAGCGGTTACACATGATAGGACAGGCAGCATCACTGGCGAAAATTTGTCGGTGAAGTCTAAAATGGCAACTCGAGGACCGTCCGCAATTCTTCATCGATAACGATCATACCGGAGGTCGGAGGAGGGGCCTTCTGGGCTTCCCGCGCTACAATTTATCGTCCCCGTCGCGCCGCTTCGTTTGCGGCTTCCGCGATATCGGCTAGCTCAACACCCTCACGGTCGAGGAGTGTCACTTGGCCACGTTTGACGTGGTAAGTAACGAGCGAGGCATTTCGGCGCCCCTCCCCACGACAAAGGAACGTAGCGGCAAGGTAAGCGTCCATAAGTCGCGACATTGTGTATTGGTGAATGCTCCGGTAGCTGAACATCGTCGCAGCGCAAGCGCGGCTCGTGCCCCAACTTCGAGGTCTCTCCGATTGCCAACTTGCCGGAGTGGTCCGCAGTCAAGAGCAGAGATCGTCGACATGCTTGAGGCGTAGAGCTCCTAAACAGCCCTTTGGGGGAGCCAGTGCTCAAGCTATCTCGGTCAATTGTAATAGCACGCATTCCAGAAGGGCTGTGGTTAGAGCCGCCGTGTCCTTTTTCTTATCACAGGCAAACGCGACCTCATTTTACTCGCGGTTAGGGGCCGCGGCATTGCGTCCTTTGACGCACGCTCGATGGCCAGTCGGCCAAAATTGGGCATCCGCACTGGCAATCCTGTCCGAGCAGGCTTGAGGCCCAGCATCTCGGACTGATATCGGCCGCTCGCTCTCAGCGTTTTGAAATGGCCCCCATCGAGCTCGATGACATGCGCACTTCGCACCTGCAGTTCTATCGCCTGCAACAGACCAGCATTGCGGCGTGCTGGAATAAAGGGTCACGTTGTCCGACGACGAAAATGCTGTTCCTGGCTATGGCCTTGAGGTTCTGCGCTGGATGAGTGCCGTTAAGAGCCGTGGAATAGTCCGGAAAGTTGCAGACCTTTTTGGATCGCCCGATGCTTCACCATGCGTGTGGCAGGACTTTCCCAGATCGCCAAGTCCGCCCGATCCGCCGAAGCGACTGAGCACAGGCGGGCTCCAATGCGATTGGCAAGGTAGGTTGCGGGGTATGTGCCCACGCTCAAGCCGACGATCACTGCATCCCTGACCGCGTATGGCGCGGTCTTGCAGCAGGCTCTCAGCGTCAGCGACCAGCCCCTGCATCGCTTGCACGCAAAGCTCCGGCACTGAGCTGACGATCGCGAGCGGCATCTCGTAGCATGCGAGAAAGTCGAGGGGCGTGAACCCAGCTTGCCGCGCAAAGACAAATCGTGTGTGCCAGGGCAGGAAATAGATAACCTTCGCTGTTGGGCTCCCATCAATGCGCCGAAATCTAAGGGTTCGGTCGTCGGACGGTGTGCCACGTCTCAAGAGCAAGAGATCTAATAGGTCGAACATAGCACTCAAAACTCGGTAACGGCTGCGGTGGTTCCTGACACCTGGCGGTGCAAGGAACTGTGGCGACGCCAGTTGGTTTTGAATTAGGCCGTGACGTTGCTGGAGACGCTACTACGCTACGAGCGCGGCGACTTGGGCAGACTTTAGATGTCGAGGGGATTCAAGAACCCTGCATCGGTAAGCACACAAGGGCGTCCAACCCCGCAGACAGGCTTCGGTCAACGCTGAGCACCGAGTGCCTGTTGCAATCTGCGCAACTCAGCAAATGAGATCATCTGGCGGCGACTTTCATCCCAGAGCACCAACCGCACGCAGCGCAGGCTCTCCACCAACGTAAGCTCGGCCTATTGCGCCAAGCTCCGGATAATCGCGCAGCACCTGCGGCAAGCGGTAATAGGGGATGCGACTATTCAGATGATGTACATGGTGTGCGCCGATATTGGCGGTGAACCAGCGTAAGACACGCGGCAGATCGTAGTGTGAACTGCCGTGAAGCGCCGCCTCGTGCAGGTTCCAGCCGGGGCCCCTGATCCAAAACGTCTCCTCGAATTGATGCTGAACGTAAAAAAGCCAAACGCCAATCGAGGATGCCAGTAACACAATGGGCACGTGCACGAGTAGGAAGGGAGCGATGCCAGCGACGTACATTGTCCCAACGACAAGCAAGGCGATCGCCACATTCGTTGCCATGGTGCTGAGCCAGGGCAGCCAGCCTCTGGCAGCATCGCCGATCGGCAGTCGGTGCTGCAGAATGAAAAGATAGGCCGGACCTAGACCGAACATCACGGCCGGATGGCGATACAGTCGGTAGCGCAACCGCGACCATCGGCTCGATGCGAGATACTCGCGTACCGTGAGCGTGGTGATGTCACCGATACCGCGCCGGTCGAGATTTCGAGCCGGCGTGATGGAGCGCGTGGCTGCGCCGCCAGAAATCGTAGGGCGTTAGGCGTCAGCGCGCCGATCACGCGCCCCACCCAGTCATTGGCAACACGGTAGCGGAAGAATGAACCGTGACCGCAGTCGTGCTGGATCATGAACAGGCGCACCAGCAACCCCGCGGTCGGCACCGCGATAATGAGGCTTAGCCAGTAGCCCAGATCTAGAGTGGTCCACATCAAGATCCATAGCAGATACAAACGCGGCGACGGTGATCAGGAGTTCGAACACGCTGCGAGTGTGACTGGGCGCTCGATAGCGATTGAGGATTGGCATCCAGTCGCGTGCATTTGCGCTCTGCGCAGTTCCTTTCGTACAATGATGGCTCCGTTCTGGATGTAGCTGCCAAAGCGCTGCACTCGCGCCCTAGGGGATGTGATGCGGCAGCTTAGCACGTATGTACGAAATCGGACAAATCACGGAAGGTCCACCTCAGTCAGCTGACTTCCCGGCGATCGATGACCTTCAATCCGGATCATGGTTGTTGGCAGCCGCTCCATCTGGCTGCATCGAGGAGGTTGATCGGAGCGACCGCCATCCAATCCAATGACGCTCAGCTGGATCGCCGCTAAACTCGCCGCCTCGCCAGTATCGGTTATGCGCGCCCGAGACTATCATCACTTAGTGGCCAACCCTATGGGCGTGACTTAGCCTGCAACGGAGGGCCGAAACCCTGGTGTCCAGCCGTGCAGATCGCCGATCGTTTGGACAAGGTCTTGGGTGCTGCCGGCCCCAGCGGCTCAGCTCGGTGACGAGGATGGCGTCGATCTCGCGAGGCTCTGGCCAACGCCAGAACCTTGGCGCGCTCGGGGCGCACGTTGTCGGCACCTGACGCCGTCTCCTTGAAGACGGCCACGATCTTGTGGCCGGCACGGTTCGGCGAACGCCCGCAGATCCCTTTCCTGGCGCTCGCACGACAGGATCGTCGGTCGAGACGCGGCAGTAGATGGCCACTTGTCCCAATTGAAGCCCTCCGCGATTTCGTTGTAAAAATGCCGCATTTACGCTGCAAAACGCACTTCAGCCACCTGAATGGAGCCGGATGGGGCCGAGCGTGCGCTGCAGCGCGTGTTCTACCCGAACGCCGAGCGGGTCGGCACTGGCGAACTCCGGAAGCCCAAAGCCCGAGCCAGATCACCAGTCCATTAAGATCTCAAGAGATGGGGGTTCGGGTCCCAAATGATTGATCCGAAGCGCGGGTCCTTCTCTCATGCTAGTCTCCCCAGATCGCGTGCCCCATCTTTTCCGCCATCTGAGGGCCGCTCGCTGCCAAGACCGGATCGGTTCACATGAACTTTCACAGCTTCGTCATCGTCCTCATGGCAGGTGCATCATGGTGATTGGTGGCGGCATCTTGGTCACGATGGTGGTGTTGGAAGTCCGAGGTTGGCCCTAGCGCTCCCGGGCTCGGCTACGCCGCCACCCCAATCCGTCGATTGCGTAGGGCAAGTCCGTCAGACCCTGGTCACGACAAAAAGCTCACAGGGAGAATGGTTTGCGAGCCCAGGAAAACCACCAGTGGCCCCGTAAGACAGTTCTGGCAAGGGATTAGAGGTGGGCTGGTCTTCTTCCAGATCACGCCAGCGACGAGAAGACCCACCTAAGGGGCGCGCGTAGGGCGCACACACGGGGCCGCGATGTCCATCCAGCCGGCGCATCTCTGTCTCGTGGTTTGAATGAAGCAGCAGGGCCACACAAAACGTTCTGCGACTGAGGGAAGGGGTCGCTGACGTGTCCGATCCCGGCGACGGGGAGGCCGAGGATCGGTGTGTGGCCCTGCGCTATCCCGCTACCGAACTTGCCTTGTGTAAGCTGCCGACGACGCCCAACCCATCGGGATAACCTCGCAAATCGGCGCGCAAGACTATGGACCATCCAGTTCGGCTAACTGTAGTGACGCACTGTCTTGCTGGAGGAATGGTGTCGATGTGGGCCATCATCCCTGATGCGCCGACCCTGGCCCACTGTCAGTGCGGCTCGGGTGGCAAAGCAGCGCTACGCGCAATCTCCTGACACAACGTATTGCCCGTAAGTTCCTCGAACAGCTAGTCAGCGCCGGTTTGAATCCCCGGCTGTTAAAATGGTTTCGGCAATATCAGTCGCCGGTCGGACGACGCGGGCGTATCGAGGCCTCCCGAGAGGCGAGTATGTAGCTCACTCCGATTGTCAGGACCCCCAAGAGCAACCTGATGGCTGGGATGATGCGTCCTCGCAGGAGGGACGCGATGGCCTGGTGGGGACCGCCGTAAATGCAAGTGCTGCCGGTTATTCCTGACCTCGACCCGCGTAACCGTTATCACCAGCGCTACCGTTCGCGCCTGGCCAGAGCAGCCAGCAAAGCCGCCAGCCAAGCGCGCTGGCTCCACGCTGCGCATTTCAAAGTTGCCGCGCAAATTGCCCAACGTAGTCCGAGCGGGTGGCGCGACCCCTGGCGTGTTACACGGGAAATTTCTGGCGTTATGTGTCCCAGCGAGCGTGTGGTCTTTGCAGTTCAGCTGGTTGGGAAATGGGTGGTTTGTAGGAGTGGCGCCAAACAAACGCGCCGCCGACATCCCAACCATTGGCTCTAATGCGGTGCCTCTACGTGAGTCGAACCTGTCTTTTCAGATTGAAAATTGTGCGTTTTCTGAACTCCTTCATGGTGCCACTTTGCCGACGCAAAAACTGGTCGACTGTTTAATAGGTTATCCCCGAACTAGAAAACACGTCCTGCTGATGCAAACGAGGCGAGCGCCGACCCTGCCGAGCGGCGCCCGTCCAATTTCGTGTGCGCCCTGAGCGGCCCCAGGCCAGCAAGCCGGCCGTTGTCAGGAAATCCAACCCCAAAGCGGCGGGCAACACGTGCCGGCTCTGGATGCGCCCTTATGGGGCGCATCCGGTCCGGTGTCAGTGCGGCCCTTGCGCGCGCAACGGCCATCGCGATATGCATCCTTCATCTCCCTCACGTGAGCGGGGGCTGGTAAAGCGAAGACACCCAGGCCGCCCCGCAACCCGCGTCGCAAGAAGGGCAAGGGCAAGAGGAGGTATGGTCCCCCGCCAGACGCTACCCTGGGGTGGAACTCCGCCCAACCGGCATCCTGGCCGCGCGCAGCCAAAGGAACCGCGTGTTTAAAGCCTCCACGCTGCGCAAGATCAACGCCGAGCTCGACGCTCTGCTCGAGCGGACCACCGAGGCGCTGATCACCTACGACGCGGAGATCGCTTGGTGAATCCCGGTGAGCGCTACTCAGGGAACGGCAGCGCAGGAAAACAGGGGGGCGAGCAGCCGTAGATTGGCCTCGTACATCCGGGTCGGACGCAAGTCTGGCGCGGCTAAGCAACGCCTCCAGCTTTGCAGATTGCAGCGTCAGCGCGGGTCGCCGTCGTATGGTGCCGGAGCATTGCCTGGCTGGCGGGTCCGCTTGCGCCTTGAGCGCGGAACGCCTGATGGCGGCAGGCCACAGTGCGCTGGCTCTGTCGAACGCGGCGCGCGATACTTGCTGCTCCGGGATCCAATCTCGGTAATCGAGCACGGCAACAAGCCCGGAGCCTTCGTCGCCATAGACGTAACCGCGAACGTCATCGGACGATCGTCACGTGTACCAGGCCCACGCCGCGCGCGGGCTGGCCAAGGCGCAGGAAATGACCTGCGCGGCACCGTAGGTGCCGCGCGGTTGCCGTCGATCATGGCCTCGCAGCTGCACGGTGCACGCACCGCCCAATCGGGGCGAATTGTGCCAGTAGAAATCCGCGGGCACGTGGGCGCAACTGGCGATAAAAAGGGGTGACGTTGCATCCGCCGGATCCCAGCATCAACGCGTCCCGCATGTAAACTGCTCGATTGCTGTGGAAAGTATATATTCGACTGCGCTGGCAGGAATGGTCCAGTCGTAAAGCACTCGGTCGGGTAAGGTACCTCATTGAAATCGAACAGTCACTAATCCTGAGGGGCGACCCTTCGGCCAATGCGGAAGCGACGCCGACGGACAAGCAGAGACTTGCGGCAGGAGGCGCTGATCTCCGTCGCTAATTGCCTTCGCCAGTGACATGGCATTGATGTTCACGTGGCCTCGGCTCGCTGCAGCCTCAGGTTGCAACTGCGGCCGACTGTATGCGGCCACAGCGGGTTCCGGAGAGGTCGGCGTTCTCAACCTGCTCGGAAGCTGATCTGGCAGCTCAGTGCACTCCGCCCAACACGGCCAGCCCGTCGTTGGGTAAAGGAAAGACCAGACGAAATGGCGTCTGGTCCGACGTCTTGTACCAAATCCACAGCCGAGGTTCGGCTCGATTGGCGCCTTCCACCGGGCCGACGGTGTTTCGGCAAGTGGCCCTGAGCCCGCATTGCGACTGAGGGCTTCAACCAGTCCTGCGGGAAGGGCCGCCAGCCGGTATCACCGAGGTTTTCACAACCAACAATCTGGGGTCCGCGCGACGTTAGCATAGGCTGTCACCCCTTGAACAAACAAGTCCAGCGTACCCCGCTTGAGCCAGCAGAGACTGGCCTGCATCGCTCCTGAGCGTGCCGTCGTAGGCGAGAAGCTGCCAAAAACCAGCTGCGTGAGCAGAACAGTCAGCAGTGAGCAGGCACGCCATCCGGTAGCTGTGGGTGCTCGTTGGACATTTGCTGAGCGTTGGTAGCGGTAATATTGGCGTTTGCGCTCGCGTGCCTGTCACCCAAAAAGATCAGCGCGCTCGTCAGTCAGCTTTGGTCGCAGCCAGGTGGCACGTACGAACATGGTTGTATTCACACTTGCGCGCCGCCGCCATTGAGGTGAGGCGCCAAGATCGGGCTCGCCGTGATCTTGGCGCTAACGATTTACGCGTTTCGTTCTAGACTAGTAGCGGCCGCCGCCCCACCACGAGCGGTCGTGGCGTCGATGGGAATAGCCATAGGAATGCCGTAGGGGCGGTAATAGCCGTAGGAATGCCGGTAGGGCGCGGTATCGGTAGTACTGATGGTGACGCCCTCCGCCCCACCAACCCTTACCCATCATAGTCGTGCGCCTAGCCAAAGCAGCCGGAACCGTGGTGGCCAGAATGACCGCAGTCGCTACTGCTAGCCCAATTCTCTTCTCATCGCTCATCTCCATTGCTCGGGCATCGGCGCTGAATAAACCTGTTTTGTGAAAGAACAAACTGCGATGCGCTTCGGTTCCCCCACGCGGCCGCGGCCAAATGCGCAATAGGAAGTTCAGAGCAGTTGCCGTCGCTCAAAACTGTGAGCATGTCGGCATTTGGTCCGCTGAGCACTGCGCGCGCCGCGTGGCGCCAGCATACGACCAAATTTCAGCCGGGCTTCTTTGACACACGGCCCGTCTTCGGCGCTCTGATAGACCCGTTTTTGTCTGGAGTGATGAGGCTTATAGACTTTTCCAATGCAGTCTGTGAGGATGATGAGACAACTGCGTGATCGGTTAACGATTTCTTCACTGGGTCATTGCCGATAGGAAGGCGATGAAGCCGCGACCGAGCGGCTTGGTCCAACACACGTTGATGAGAGCGCCGCGGGCATTGATGCGTCATTGAGGTGGATGCCTTCGATCATCGACCTGGTCGCTCGGTCCCATTCGAGGCAACCATGAGTATATCGCCCTCACGCGCAAGCGATCGTCTCTGCGCAACTGGGGAACTCGCGGTTCCCTGGGTTGTTAAATGTAGGCTGATAACACGCGGCACCAACGAAGGAGCGCGAACGATGCGGACCATTTGGCTTGGAAAGCTTGCAGTAGTAGCCGGGCTCGCGCTATTTGCAACCTCAGCCATCGCCCAGAGTCGAAGGACGGCCAAGATCAGTCGCAGTTAAAGCAAATCAAGCTCACCGAAAAGCAGGTCCGGGATTTCATTTCGGCTCAGGAAGCAGCTCACGCCGCTCGCGAGCAAGCTTGAAAGCGCAGGCGACAAGCCTGACCCGGCGCTTCAAAAGCAGGTCGAGCAGATTGCCAAGAGTAACGGCTTTTCAACGCTTGATGAATTCGACGACGTGGCGGCCAATATTTCGTTGGTGCTCGGCGGGCTTGACCCTCGGGGACAGTTCACGGAGCCTCCGGACCAGATCAAGAAGGACATCGACGAACTCAAGCAAGACGACAGCAGGTTGTCCCAGAAGGATAAGGATCAAGCTTCTCGCGGAAATGCGAGAGGCGTTGAAAGTGCGCAGCGCCGTTGCAATTCAAAGAGAACGTTGCTGTGGTGAAGAAATATCAAAAAGGAACTTGACCAAGTAACTCCACAGGAAGCAGAGAAGCAGGAGCCCGGGAAGAAATAGTCCTCGCCCGCGCTGCGGGGGAGGCTTCGGCAAAACTACCAATGCGTTCGTAGTAGCGGATGGTCTCGATATTTACCTCCGGTTCGCTCAGACAGCGCGCCGATGGTCACTAATCGGTTCGTCTCCATGATTCTCGTATCCTACCTTGCCAGCCGGGCGATTGTGGCGTGGTGGACCCCATCCGTCCATCGGAGGCCGCGCTTGCGCGGTGACGGCCGTGTGAACGGCGAGCGGGAGTGCTGCTCGCCGCGCGGTCGGGCGAGAGGGGCTTTCTCTTCTCGCCCTGCCAATTCTCGGATGTGGTATGGCACTCCATCTTTGGCGTTCCAAGCACCGATCCTACGGACCCGACGCGCTCTTTGATGCATCAGTGCAGCGATGATGGTGTTGTTCATCCGGGTGATGGCCTTGCCGGCGCAGTTCGCCGGCCTTCGAACCTTAAGCATCAGATTTCGGCTGGGACGTAGGTACGCGGCGCTCCTGATCAAAACCTTTGCGTGCTTTTGCGGTCTTTGGGCTGCGTTGGTCGTGCGCGCGCCTCATGGGTTTCGTGCGCATCTGCCAGGTAACCGTGGCGGCGTCGGCATCAGCCTCGACGACGAACGAGCGCGCGCATCGCGGGATACTCTACGGTATGGTAGATTACCGACTTGCCTCCCTAAGCACCTACACTCTCAAAGCGCGAGCGGGTTTTTGCCTGGGGAGGCTGATTATGCGTGCTCGCCAACTGATAGATGGCGCTTCATTTGGACCCGACGCCTTGAAGGCCATTGGGGACGCCTTCGACGCGGCCTGGGCTGAAATCTCCGGCACGGTTCCGGCACAGACCCTGTCGCGATTGAGGCGGCACGCTTAAAGCTTGCCAATGCCGTGCTCTCGGTGGCGAGCGAAGATAGCCGCGACGTGGAAGCCCTGAAGCGGGCTGCACTGCAAGTGATGGGGTTGATCGAGTAACCGGTGGATACCACTTGGGTACGATGCCAACCCCGCTGAGATCGAGGCGAAACGCCTACGCATGCTAGGTTCCTTGTTTGAGTACGCTTGTGGGGACAAGGGCGCCTCAACTTTGATCACGTGCGATTGCGCTGGCGCTCTCCGGAAGTAATAGGGGCGATGACCGAGTGGCACCGCAGGTGGATCAGTCTTCGCATGACGGCTGGCCTGTTGTGGGGACGTCCTTCCATCGAACAGGTTCATCCCGCTGTCCTCTCGGCTTCTGCCAGCGTTCGAGGACGCTGAGAGGAGCAATCCCATGATCAAGGCCTATCATGAGGCGCAAAGAGCGGCAAAAGCCTACGAAGCATTGAGCCTGGTCGCCTTCGAATAGACGGTATCGCCCAAACCTACCGGGCGTGCGCTTAACCAGCGCCGTCGCGTTGCTCGCGCAACGAAGGCATCAAAGAAATCTGGTGAATCTAAGAATTCAAGGCGAATATCAAGGATCCAAGCAGATGACCCATGGAGGCAAACGTCCTGGCGCCGGGAGACCCAAAGGAGCCAAGGCGAAGAAGGCCACTGTCCAGCAAGAAGACCCGCGCGCAGACGACTACGATCGTGGATCGTGCCATAGAAAACGGCGATCTCACACCGTTGTCGGCAATGCTCGACAACCCGGCGGTGATCAGCGCCCAGGCCAACAAACTGGTGCAGGATGGCGTGCCGTTGCACTGACCCAAAACACTTGAGCGTCAGAAAGTTGCTGCAGGACTGCGCGACGGGCTGGCGCCTTATCTGCACCCGAGATTGAGCGCCACGGTTGCCGTGACGGCGACTGGCAGCGCCCCCGCTGATGAGGCGCGGGATACCTCGGCCACCGACGAATTTATGGCCCGCATCCGGCGCCTGGCCGAGAACCAAAAACGCGTCGGCCAGCCCCAACACCAAGGATGACGATAAGGTTCAGGTGATCGAGCCGGTGAAGCCGGTTCGCGTTTCGGTGGTCGTCAGCAGAACGCCGCCCACCATCGACGGCCAAGCCGTTCGAATGCCGCCGGGCGATGAGTGGGTTGCCGCGTATCGTTGAGGGCGAGCTCTCCAGCTCAAGGAAGCTTGTCAAAGAAGAGATAGACGGCGGCAATCTTGCCGTCCCGGACGATTATGAAATCGGTTCCGGCGTAAGCTGGCGGCTTGCCAGGGCTGCCCGACACCCACCGGACCCGACAGCCATCGCCTATCTCCTCAGGCGGGGAGAGCGGCTGATATTGGAAGTCAGGATGAGTAGCCTTGATCACGCCTGCGATGCGGTCGATCTCGTCACGGCCGCGGTAAGCGCCGTTAGGTTCGTAGAACACAGCGTCTTCGTGGAAGATCTCATCGATCGCTGCGCGTCGACGCACGGGGTCGATCTCACCGAACACGTCGTGGAGATTGCGAAGCAACAAGGTCGATGCAGCTTGGGACATGGTTTTTCTCCGGTTATTATCAAGTTCGGCGTAATTTCGTCCCCATACGCGCGCAGCCCGCGCGAGCCTAGCCGGCGCGCACCTCATCGAGCTCGGCGGACAGCCGGGCCGATGGCCAGTGCCGGACAGCAGGGCGAGGATGCCGCGGCCTGAGGGCGTTGTTAGATCGAGCCCGGGTCGGTCGAGCACCTTGATGTAGGCGCCGCGCTTGTGCACGCGCTTCCATGATGGCGATGCCGTCCATCAGGCTGCGGGTCGCGCGGTCCCATTCGGCCAACACCAAGATGCCCTTGGTCGGCAGCGCGTCGATGGCGCGTTGGCGAGCTCGGGGTCTGTTGCGCATGATCCTTGCCGCTCGCCTTTCTCGCGATAGATCCGGTCGCAGCCTTCAGCGCGCAGCGCGGCGATCTGGCGATCGAGGTTCTGGTCGACGCTGGAGACGCGCGCGTAGCCAATTTTGATCACTTTTCCCTCACTTCATTTCGAGACGATTTCCTATCCGCCGAATATCTCGTGTTTCTTGGCTTTTTGCGCAAGGCGCGAAATAGCGACAGCCGACTACCCATGCCATGGGCGACATTCGATCAGGCCGAGCAAGAGTAAGAGGCCGAGTGCGAGCTGCGCAGCCGCGACGCCCGCCGCGCTGTAATCAATGAAGCTCCCGCGAACGTGGCCGGCGTCGCTCTATGCGTCGACTCAGGGGTGTTTCTGCCGCGCCTGCAGCGGCGGTGTCAGTTAGGGAGCAAATAGAGGACAGGGGCGACGATTGGCTGCATGAGCCCATGGGTGGGCGTGCGGCCAACGTAGCGTTGTAGAGCTTAGTGTATCTCAACAATTGATCCTGTAAGCTCCTCCCGCCCGCGTCCAGTCGCCATCGTCGTCGCAGGAAGCGCTGCTTTTAATCCAATCTCCACCGCTGCCATCGATAAACAATGTGCTCATTATTCCCGTTGTAGGAAGATCGCCCTCAAGCGTCCGCACATCGTAAGTCAAATTGTTGCCGTTAAGGCGGGGATTGTTGAGCACGACGACGGTGCTTGTTGGAGGCGTTTTGTCTTTGGAGACCGATAGCACGGCGTTGGGCGGATCGCTCTTGAAGCTATTGCTATCCTCGGCCCATTTTTTCAAGAAGAGATCGTTGCGCACGTGGCCCACAATCCGCTGCGGACGATCCGAGAAGAAGACTGTCATCGGCGAGACGTCCTGTGAGTGTTAGGACACCATCCTTGTAGGCGATGTCCTTTGCCGTTTGCACAAACATGAACTCTGGTGCCTTTGCGGGCGCCTTGGTCTGCGCAGTCGCCGGGGTTGGGGCGGCGCACTAAGGAATGCGGCAGCCAGAAGAGCCGCCGCGATCTTCACGCTATGTGCTGGTCATGGGAGCCTCCCATTGGGTGTAGGGCTTGCGCACAAAGATGGCGGAAGGGGTCAGCCTGGCGCGTAATTGGACGGTAGAACGGTGACGATCTCCACGCCATCGGGCCATACCCGAAATGAGCCAGTTCCAAACACCTCAACCCGCTCAGGGTTAGCCCGGATAGATCACCGAACCGATCAATCGGAGAAGAGCGGGCGAGAATTTACGTCGCTCGCCTTTCGCGAGGCAGAGGAGCAGCCGGCCAAGCCGAGGCCGAAGGCGCCGGCCATCACCGACCGCGATATCCCGTTCTAGGTAGATGGCTGGCAGGGACCTGATGATTGTCGCAAGCCAGCGGGATGCTCGAGCGTGTCAAGGGCGTGGGGCTAAGCCTTTTGGTTCCGGTTTCTGGAGGTAGATGAGACGCCCTGTCCTATGGTGGTTGACGGTGAGTTTTTTGGTGGAGTCGGAACGCGGGCGCGCGGTGGTTTTAGGTTGAACAGATCTTGTTGCCAAAGCCGACTACAATCTGCCTCGCCAGCATATCCCATTCCTCCACCCTGGCAAACCACAGCCAGCTGCCGGTGATTATCCGCGTGCCACCGTGACGTGCCGACTTCTACGACAACAGCCGGGCATGCGCGCGGCCGCGCGATCCCTCCAGCTCAGCCTAATCTGGAAAGAACGACAGCAACACGCTCGGGAGGAGGCCGCCGGTCAAAGATCAACGAGACGTTGACCTTCCTGTTCGACGATGACTCCGAGCTTGAAACCCACCACTACGCCTTCCACGTCTCCGGACGCGGACTTCGACGATCTTTCGGCGCGTCAGGACGCGGGTCGTTATGGCGGCGCTCCCTGGGCGCGGAGAAACGTGGAAGCTCAACCATTTGGGGCGGCGGGCGAGGTGTCTGCCCGAGATACCTGACGGTGCCTGCTTGAATTGATGACCAGCGGCATCGGTGATGTCCCGCCTTTTACGCCGCTGCGTGGGCCTCTTGGGTGCCGGCGAGACCCGCCTTGCAGACCCGTCGTTGGGCGTGTCATAGATGCGCGCGTTCGCCCGATCGATGTCGGCTGCGCTGGCGGCGCCGAGGTCCTCTATGCGACTGAAATTGCCGATCCAGCTACGGCGGCCGCGTTAGCACGGTTTGCCGCGGTGCTGTCGGGACAAGCGGCGGCACACGATCGCCAACGCGGGCTGCGGATCGCGCCGGCAGTGCCCCTCCGATGGGATTGGTGCGCGGCCGGGCGACTACTACCTGATACCCAGATTTCTGGCGTCGCACGAAGGCCATGCCGTCGTTGCGTGATATTCAAGGAAGCTCGTCAAAGAAGAGATAGACTGCGGCAATCTTGCCGTCCCGGGCAATGATAAAATCGGTTCCGGCGACAGCCGGCGGCTTTCCCGGGCTGCCCTCCACCCAACGGACTCGCCCCGCATCGCCCATCTCCTCAGGCGGGGAGATGGGCTGATATTGAAACTCAGGATGTGTCGCCTTGATCACGCCAGCGATGCGATCGATCTCGTCGCGACCGCGGTAAATGCCGCCTTTGGGCTCGTAGAACACAGCGTCTTCGTGGAAGATCTCATTGATCGCTGCGCGTCGACGCTCAGGATCCATCTCACCGAACACGTCATGAAGGTTGCGGAAGCAGCAAGGTCGATATAAGTGGAGGGCATGATCCTTCTTCCTTGATGCCGAGTGCGACTTGCGCTGGCAGAATGTGGCGGTCACGTCAATAGTGAGGGATCGCCGCAGACTTCAGTTGGAGGATGATGAGTTCGGCGGCGCGACCGCCGATCATGAAAGGCCGGAGCATTGGTCGGTCCGGAAATGATCGACGGCATAACGGATGCGTCCGCAACGCGCAGGCCGCGCAGGCCGCGGACACGCAAGCTCGGGTCCACGACGGCGTCTGCGTCCGCTACCGATCTTCGCGGTGCCCACGGCGTGACCAAAACTTGCCGCCGCTGTCCGCGCGAGAATCGATCAGATCCCGCCGACTTGTCGCTTTGGCCCCTGGAATGACCTCCGCTTCTCGGACGCCATCGAGCGCAGCCTTGCTGCCGAGCTCGCGGGCCGCCTCGATCGCCCGCACGATGGCGGCGAGATCGCGATCCGTGCCGAGATGATTGCCTTCAATGATCGGCGCATCAGCGCCAGTTCGCGCTGGCCAGCTGCACACGGCCGCGGCTGGTCGGCTGGATGAGCGCTGGGCGCTATCGTGAAACCGTCTTTCGGCGGAGCGCCAAAGCGTGCGGCCGCCTCCGGGGTCGCAATCGGAAGCTGCTCCAGTACGAGGTTGATATCGGTCGGATAGCTGTCGACGCCGCTCGACAAATAGACTTCGGCCTCGACCGCATTGCTGTCCGCGGGACGGTCCGGCATCTTCCCCTTGTATTGGTAGACGACGCCGGAAACGAGGACGCTATGATCTTGCAGGTTCCGGCCGACGCCCGTAGATTCGCGATCGGCTTTATGCCGAGCTTGCGCAGTTGCGCGGGCGTCACCGACGCCGGACAGCATCAGAGGCTTTGCGCTATGGATCGTGCCAGCCGCGAGGACCACTTCCCGCATTGCCCTGATGGTTTTGGCGCCATCGCCGGTGCACAAGCTCCACACCGCTCGCCCGATCGCCGCTGAAGACGACTTTGGTGACGTTGGTGTTGAGCAGAGAGTGAGGTTGGGACGCTCGAGGTTCGGTCGCAAGAAGGCGCGGGATGAGCTTACCCGAGTGCCATCAGCCGCGATGTTCATGTTGATATAGCCGGCCCCAGCGCGCATCGGTCCGTTCGGGTCGTCGATGACGGGAAAACCCATCTGACGTGCAGCCTCTATGAAGGCTGGCGTCCGTCGGGTGTGGGATCGCCCGGCTTGCGAATGTGGACTGGCCCGCCGGACACCGCGCCACTGGTTCGCGCCACCTTCCCAATCCTCCTACGCGCCTTGTACGTCGGCAAGACGTCCTTGAAGCCCCATCCCTTGCGCCGCCCCGCTCCCAGGCGTCGTAGTCGCGCTCCAGGCCGCGCGACCACACCATCGCGTTGATGGAGCTGCCGCCGCCCAGGACGTGGCCCGAGCGCCATGTTGAACTTTCGGTTGTTGAGTTGCGGAACCGGCGCGATCGGTAGCTTCCAATCCAACGGGCCGCCGACGTTGTAGAACCAAATGCTTGGATTGCCGATCAGTGGGAGCCGTATCAGCGCCGCCCGATCTCGACAACCAGAACCTTGGCGCCGGTCTTTGACAGCTCGCCGGCAATGATCGCGCCCGAGCGCGCCTGCACCCACGACAATGTAGTCGTAAGCGCCCTCAAGCTTTGCTTGGCTGGCCGTCCTGAGTGTCGCCGGCGGCGAGCAGCTTGATCGACCGTCGCGTGACCGGAAAGAGTGGCAGCAAGTGCCGCTAGCGCCAGCGATGCTCAGGAAGCGGCGCCTGCTGAGCTGCCCACTCGCCACGTGGTCCAGAAGGGTCTGCATCCTGTTCACTTGCATTGGTCATGTTGGTTTCTCACACCTGGCGGCAGAGCCTGATGGACACGCAGGTCAATTCGCGGGAATGGCGGTGACCACTGTGCTTGCACGTCAACGTGCGCGCCGGCTGCGCCGCGCCTCCCTCAGCAACCGCATTCGCCATTGCTTCGATATGGCCGTAGGAAGAGTAGTGAGAGAACCAGAACCTTCGACATGATCGTTCTCCTCGATGGTTTTGTGTTTGGCGCGCCGCTCTGCTCTACGGCGCGTCGACCATTACGACCTCTGAATTCTCGATTGCCGTGATCCTGCACGACAGCGACATCTTTGATGGCGACGCCGTCGCGCGCATCGATCCTCAGCGCCGTTGACCTCGACCGCGCCCGAGGCAGGCACCAGGTAGCCATGACGTCGCTTCGCCGAGCGCATATTCGACGGTCTCGCCCGACCTTCAGCGTGGCGCCCAGCACGCCGGGCGCGGGCGCGAATGGGCAGTGCGTCCTTGTCGTCGTCGAAGCCGCTCGCGAGCGTCACGAAGCGCCCAGAACGATCCGCCTTGGGGAACGGTTGCGACCCCCATGCCGGCGACGCCGCCCTTGGAGTTAGACTCGATCCAGATCTGGAAAATGCGCGTCGGCTGCTGTTCCCGATTGTACTCAGCGTGGCGGATACCGGCGCCGGCACTCATCACCTGGACGTCTCCGGCTTCGATGCGGCCTCTCGTTGCCGAGGCTGTCCTTGTGTGTCACCGCGCCCTCACGAACGTAGGTGATGATTTCCATGTTGGCATGGGCGTGGGGCGGAAAAACCCGTGTTGGGAGCGAACTCGTCGTCGTTCCAGATGCGCAAGCGTACCCCAACCCATTCGGCGCGGCGTCCGCGCTCTGCCCGAACGAGAAGTGATGCTTGGCCTTGAGCCAGCCGATATCTTCGCCAGATAGATCATCGAAGGGCCTGCGTTCAATCATCCGTTCACTCCTGCCCCAGCTTCGCGTTCGCAACGACGCCGGCCTCCTCATCGAGGTGGCGTCCAAGCTCTAGAAGCGTGCGGCGCAGCCAGATCTTGATCGTGGCGACGGGGCGGCCGGTCGCTCTTGCGATCTCCTCGCGAGAGTCAGTCCGAGGCAATACGCACGCACGACGAGCGCGCGCCTTTCCGGGTCCAAGCGTTCAAGACAGGCCCGCAATCTTCGGCGCATCTTCTGTTGCCTCATAGGTGGTGCATCGGGGTGCAGTCGCTTGGAAGCGCGAGCAGCGCGGCATCGTCCTCAGTCGGTCGCGAGGCGGCGCGCCTTGTCTCGTCCAGTGCACAATTTCGGGCAATTGTCGCCATCCACGTCATCGGGGAGCTGCGCAGTGGGTTGAACTGCCCCGCATGTTGCCAGATGCGGAGGTAAGTCTCTTGAGGAGATCATCCGCCAGGTCGCGCCGGCGAACGATGCGCAGCACGATGGCGTAAAGCTTTGGAGAGGTGGCTTCGGTAGAGCCGTGTGAATGCCGCTCTGTCCCCACGCGAGACCTCGCCCAGCATCGAAGAGAGCTGTTGACGACCGAGCATCCCGCCGGGCGTGGGCATTCTGCGCATCTCGTGTGTTAGGTACCACGAGGAAGGGCTCGGAATGCGGCGCGCAGTTCCTCGACGAATACGGCGGGCTGCTCAAAGGCCGCGAAATGTCCGCCGCGGGCGGCTTCGTTCCAATAGAAGAGTCGCGAATAGACCCGCTCGCCCCACAATCGCGGCGGTCGAAACAATTCGCCGGGGAAAATGCTCACGGCGACGGGCAGATCGAGCCGCTGCGTCGAGAAATCGGTCGCGAAACTCTCATAGTAGAGGCGCGCGGAGGACGCGGCCGTGTTGGTGAGCCAATAGAGCGAGATGTTGTCGAGCATCTCGTCGCGCGAGATTTCCCGCTCCGGTTCGTAGTTGCTGTCGGTCCACTCGCCGAGCTTTTCGTAGATCCACGCCGCCTGGCCGGCGGGCGAGTCCGCCAGCGCGTAACCGATGGTCTGAGGCCGGGTGGATTGTATCTTGGCGTAGCCCGATTTTTGCTCATTAAACGCGACCAATTGAGCGATGGTCGCCTTCTCCGCTTGGTTCGGTTCGCCCTCGACCGGAGGTGGAAACAGTATCGGCAGATTGAGATGGATCGCCGCGAGCCCTTCTACGTGCTGTTTGGCCATCCACGTCGTGACGCCCGCGCCCCAGTCGCCGCCCTGCGCGAGATAGTCGGTGTAGCCCAAGCGCCGCATCAGCACCGACCATGCCCGCGCGATTCGCGGCAAGCCCCAGCCGCTCTCGGTCGGTTTGTCGGAAAAGCCAAAGCCCGGAAGCGAGGGAAGAACGACATGGAAGGCGTCTTCGGGCTGACCGCCGTGTTTGGTCGGGTTAGTCAGCGGATCGATGACATTGAGAAATTCGACGATGCTGCCCGGCCAGCCGTGGGTCAGGATGATCGGGCGCGCATGCTCGTGGGGTGAACGAACGTGCAGGAAGTGAATGCCCAGACCGTCGATCTCGGTTCGGAATTGCGGATAGGCGTTCAAACGTCGCTCGAGACGGCGCCAATCATAGGCGGTACGCCAGTACGCGACCAACGCCTGTATCGTGGCGAGGGAACGCCCTGCCGCCAATCATCGGTGGTCTGGCGTTCCGGCCAGCGCGTGGCCTGCAAGCGGCGGCGGGCGTCGCTCGATCGCCGCACTCGACGTCACCACGCGGAACGGCGTGACAGCTTCCGTGACGCGCGGCAATGGCGCCGGAGCTCGGCTGTGCGGCTACGTCGCTTCCAATCGCCACGGCCGTCCCGGCCAAAGCGCTGCGCGCGATCCCCGCGAGAATATCGCGCCGCGATCCATCAGCGGGGGCCCTATTGGCGCTGGCGTGGGGTCCTGTTCATGCGCATTTTCCTCTGGCATGGGATGCGGGTGCTCGTGGGAGCGGTCACGTTCGGGTCGGCATTGACGTCGCAACGATGAAGCGACTGACCACAGGAGGTTGCCTGCGAGCGGCGAGTTGGAGTTTCGCCGGCACCTCATCAAGGAACGTCAGCATCAGAGAGATGCGACCATCTCGCACCAGAGCCACATCTACGCCCTTGATAGGCTCCTGGCCCGGTCGCCCATAGCTCCAAGCCAAGCGCCCGCTTTCGTGGAGTAGATCGACAGGCCGAAGCTCACTGAAAACGTAGCCCGGGAGGCGCTGATGCAATACCGCGACCGCACGATCGAGTTCATCGCGCCCGTGGCTCTTGCCGTTATGATCGATGAATACGCAATCTTCGGTCCAAAGTTGGGCGATCGCCTCTCGTCTTTTCTTGGCGTCTCGCTCTCCGAACACCTCGTGGAGATTGCGTTTGATGAGTGTCTCTATCATATCAGGCATGGCTCTCTCGCATACTTGCGCTGAACGCGATTGCGCTTAATCCTGCACCCACCAGCCGCCGGTGCGGCGCAAGAAGTAGGCAGAAATCTCGAATGACGCGGACGATCATCCCTCCGTGACTTGAACGCGTTGCGCATCTCCCGGCGAATAGCTTCGGTTGTTCGAAAGCGGCAAAGTGCCCGCCCTTATCAAGCTCGTTCCAATAGAAGAGGTTCGGCCAGAGGGTCCCAGCCCATTCTTTTTGGGGGACAAAAAATCTCCCGCGGGAAGATTGATGCAGCCATCGGCAGCTCGATGCGCCCAGCTGAGAAGCTTGCACGACCACTCTGGGTGTTTTCCCAGTATATACGAGCAGACGACGCGGCAGTATTTGTGAACCAATATAGACTGATATCGTCAAGCATTGCATCAAGTGAGAGCGCGTCTTCCGGGTTGCCGCGATTGTCAGTCCACGCCTGAAACTTCTCGTAAATCCACAGCGCTTGGCCAGCAGCAGAATCGGCGAGGGCGTAGCCGATTGTTTGAGGTCGCGTCGCATGCTCGCGGAAGTACCCGCTTTGCTCTCCTTGAAACCAAGCCGCGCGCTCGAACGCGCGCTTCTCCGCCGGTGTCGCGTTCTCGGGCAGCTTGGGCGGAAATACGAAGGGCCAGTTAACATGAGCTGCGATCAAGCCGGGCGGGCGAAGACGGGCGAGCGCGTGCGTAACGCCGGAACCCCAGTCGCCTCCCTGCGCCACCCAACGTTCATAGCCAAGACGCCGCATCAACGTCACCCACGCTTTTGCAATGCGCTCCACGTCCCAGCCGGTTTCGGAAGGCTTATCTGAAAACGCAAAACCTGGGAGCGAAGGAATGACGACATGGAATGCATCGTCAGCGGTCCCACCAAACCGCGTTGGTTCGGTGAGCGGACCAATAACCTCCAGGAACTCCACGAACGAGCCAGGCCACCCGTGCGTAAAGACGATGGGCATGGCGTTGGTATGCGAGGACCGTGCGTGGATGAAATGAATACCAAGCCCGATCGATTCGTGTGCGGAAATGCGGAAACGAGTTGGCGCGCGCTTCGAAGCGCCGCCAGTCATACCGATCCCGCCCAGTACTCGATGAGTGCTCGCGCCTTATCGAGAGGCACACCCTGCGTCCAGTCACCGACTGTCTCGCGCTCGGGGTACCGCGTGGAAGCAAGGCGATGCCTGAGGTCGTCAATGGCCGTTTGGGGTAGCGATATCGTGAATGGTGAGACAGCTTCCGTTGCGGGCGGGACAATGATCGACGTTGCCTGAGCGTGCGCGACCGGCGCCCCGGTGACCGCTGCCGAGGCGACGCCTGGCTGCTAACGGGAACAACTCACGTCGGGATGGCCCGTTTAAGCCCGAACTTGCGGATCTCTTGTGCATTGGTCTCTGCGCTTCTTGAGGAAGGGAAACACCCTGCCATGCTGCGGGTGTTACTGCTTGAAGCTCCCAAGAGTTGAGTCTCCCAGGCGAATGCGACCCCGCTTCCACCACCGTGCTCGGCCACGATCTTGACCGTATCTGCGAAGCGTCGACTCGCGCGCCCAATCGCGCTGCCATTCGCCGCTCAGAGCGATCCACGTGATAGGAACGGCCCCTGCTTGCACCATTCGCCGAACCGCCATGTCGTGAGCTTCCGCGGATACACCACCTGAAGCGTCGGTAACGATATAAACGTCGTAGCCCTCACCGAGGGCGTGAATGGTCGGCATCGCCAAGCACATCTCGGTCCAAAGCGCGGCCAGAATCAGCTTCCGGCGGCCGGTTGCTTTCACGAGGTCCACAATCCGCTTGTCTTGCCACGCGTTGATGTATGTCCGATCGAGCGGCTTCTGATCCGGAAATACGTCTTGAAGACCCTTTATGATTTTTCCTCCGCGAGCTTCGAGCACCGTGGTCAGAATGACCGGAACCTTGAAGGCTTTGGCGAACTTGGCGAGTCCAATCACGTTGTTGACGATCATCGTCGGCTCGTGACTGTGAAGGTTTGCGAACTGAAACGGCTGGTGATCGATGAGGACAACGACGCATTCCTCCGGGGTCAGTAAAGCCGAAAGCCCCGTCAACTCCGATTTCGCCGACCGCCGTTCCGGGACGCTTGCTTGCGCCGGTATTGGCGCCTTCAGTTCCGCGCGAGGGATCACCTTGTGCAACCACCAGGCTTGAGGTCGCAGGGACTGCGATTGCGCCAGCGGCGAGTCCCAGAAATTGACGACGTTGACTTGACATGGACGCGCTCCTCAACAACTGACGAAGCCTCCTTCATGTGAGATCGCGTTCACTTAAGAGCTAGGTGCCAGCAGTGCTTCGCGACCTTGCCGATTGCGGGAACTGAGATGGGCGCTGCGGCTCTCAGCCCGCACGCGGTCTGCTCGAGGTGCCGGGATCTTCATGTGCTGCCTCACGTGGCCGCCGATTTGCCGCCCGGTACAAAACACATATCTGTGCAACGATCCCCTGGACAGACCGCGAAAATGGAATACATATTTGTTGTAAATAGAATAATCGAGGCTTGCCGCATGACTCCCGTTCAAGACCTCAACAACCTCTATTTCTTCGCCAAAGTCGTCGATTTCGGCTCCTATACGGCAGCGGCGAAAGCACTGGGCTTGCAGACCTCGAAGCTTAGCCGCCGCATCGCCGCGCTGGAGACCGAGCTCGGAGTACGCCTCATCAACCGCACGACGCGGCGTCTCTCCCTCACCGAAGCAGGCAAGACGTTCCATCGCCATTGCTTGGCGCTCCTGGATGAAGCGCAGGCGGCGAAAGGACGCCATGAGTCAGATTGTTGCCTCGCCACAGGGGCTCGTGCGCATCTCTTGTCCCACCGGTCTGCTGCAAGGTGGCGTCGCTGATATCCTCACTCGCTTCCTCGCTAAGCATCCGCAAGTGCGTATCGCGCTCGACGCCACCAATCGGCACGTTGACGTCGTCGAAGAAGGCCTCGACATCGCAATGCGGGTGCGCAAGCCACCGCTGGAGGATTCCGATCTCGCCATGCGCAAGTTCGGTCCTGACGAGATGATTCTCGTCGCTAGCCCCGGACTGATTGCCGCGTACGGCGAACCGCAAGCGCTCGAAGATCTTGCACGAATGCCGACGCTTTCGATGACGGGCGCCGACGGGCGGTCCACCTGGCGCTTCGTCGGCACGGACGGCGAGCCCGCTGAACCTGTCCCACTCGCCGCGTCTCAGCACGGACGATCTCTCGACGCTGCGGCATGCGGCGCTGCAAGGGATTGGCGCAGTCCTTGTGCCGCACCTCCTCGTTGCGAACGATCTGGAGGGCGGCGCGCTCATTCGACTGCTGCCGTCGCTGAAGGCACACGTCGGAGTCGTGCACGCTGTGTTTCCGTCACGGCGCGGAATGGTCCCCGCAGTGCGTGCGCTACTAGACTTCTTCCTCGGAGACTGTCCGCCTCCTCCCGAGCTAGTCGATATGTCTATCTGTACAGTTTCCGGGAACTATTGACACTCCGTGGAAGCGGCTTTGCTAGTGTGATTGCGACCCGGCGAACGAAGCACGTAGCGCGGATGCTTTGGATTGATGTTATACGGGTACTCGACCGGGCGCTATTTCTGCCTCCGTTGGTTTCCATCTCCCAGCAATGGACTGTTCAACGCCTCGCCCGCGCGCCTCCTACACCACGCGCCGGGGACGCCAGCTGGGACGTTGTCAACCGGCAAATCGGCAGCACCCCGATCAATGGGGGACGGGCAAGTAGTCGGTTCGGTGGGTCAGGTTCGGAACCGGCACATCAATTCAGCGATGAGCAATTGCCCGAGTGCCGAGCATGTGATCTGTTGGGTATTAGACCGACGCGGGATGAGGCCGCCAACAAACGTTTTGCGCGATGCACGATAAGGAAGAGTCAACGTACGCCTTGACAAGGCCGGTTCAGCGTGATCTGATTCATCTTCGACTGTGATGGCGTGCTGGTCGACAGCGAGCCCCTGAGTTGTAATGCGTTGATTGATTGCCTGCGCCGGCACTCGATCCAGATCGACTTTCAGACTGTGATCGACAGGTTTCTCGGCCGAGCACCCAGGCGGTGAGAGACTATTGCGCCCTTCATGGACACCCTCCTGCCGGACAATTGTTCAACGAGCTCAGCGTCGCGGTAGAAGCAGCATTCAGCAGGGCGCTGCAGCCAGTCCCCGGTGCAGCCGCCGTGCTTCAGATGCTGAGCGTTCCCTTCTGCGTAGCTTCGTCGAGCGACATCAAGCGCATCAACCACTCGCTGCGGCTGACCGGACTCGCAGACATGGTTGGCGGCCGCATCTTCTCCGCAGGCATGGTACGGAACGGCAAGCCGGCGCCCGACCTCTTCGCTTTATGCGGCCGCTAAAATGGGAGCGGCTCCGGAGAGGACCCTCGTGATCGAGGATAGCGTCAGCGGTGTGCAAGCTGGAAAAGCGGCTGGAATGTCGGTCTGGGGCTTCGTTGGAGGAACCCACTAGCCGGTCCGGCGGAGGCCGAGCATTGCTCGAGGCAACTGGTGCCGATCGGGTCTTTGATCGCATGGCCGACTTCGACCAAGTTGCAGGCAGGACTCATCAATGACCCTTCCGGATAACGAAAAGGCACGCCTCGACGACGCGGCGCGCGCCGGCTGGCTTTATTTCATTGCTGGCCGCACGCAAGACGAGATTGCGCGCCTGCTCAAGGTATCCCGCGCAACCGCCCAGCGCCTCGTCTCGCTGTGCCTATCGCAAAGCTGATCACCTTCCGCCTTGAACACTCCATCACAGGCTGCATGGAGCTCGCCGCGCGGCTGACCGGATAAATTCAACCTCCGCATCTGCGAGGTTACACCGACCGACCCGGCCTCCCCGGTTGCAGTGGCCGGCATCGCCGAACGCGCCGCGAACCTGCTCGCAATCGGCCTTGCGCGACGACAAGCCGGCCATCATCGCGATTGGCACCGGTCGGGCTATGCGGGCGGCGGTCGAGCAGGTACGACCGATGGATCGGCCCAATCATCGGCTCGTCGTCGCTCGTCGGCAATATCTCGCCCGATGGCTCGGCGACTTTCTTCGACACCGTAGGGCGTCTCGCCGACCTCACCAAAGCGCGACACTATCCTATGCCCTTGCCGCTCCTGATGTCGTCGGAAGCAGAACGCGAGCAGATGCTCAAGATCGGGCCGGTCAAGCGCGTCCTGCGCTTGCCGCCAAAGCGGACTTGCGTCTCGTCGGCGTCGGACAGATGGACAAGCACGCGCAGGTCCATGTCGACGGGTTCATCAGCCGCGAAGAGCTGCTCGAACTCATGCGCCTTGGCGCGGTCGGAGAGCTGACCGGATGGGCCTTTGATGCAAGGGCCAGGTGCATCAAGGCGGCACCAACCGGCGACTTACCAGCATCCCCCATCCGGTTCCGGCCACGGCCCTCACGGTCGCAGCAGCGGTTGGGCCCGCGAAGGTGCCGGCAATCCAAGCGGCCCTGAACGGCCGACTGATAAACGGATTGATCACCGATGAAGCGACGGCAACTGCGTTGCTGGCGCGTTGAGCCGCGCCTCTAGATCGGTGGGGCTGAACCGAAATCTCCTGGCCGCCAGGATCGCGCTTGACAAGCCGTGACGGGCAATGTGAGCATATGCCCAACGCGAGAGCATATGCTCAAATCGCAATGCCAGGGAGGAGACCGTGAAGCATCGCTGCGGCGCTCTAGCGGGCGCGATATTTCTTTTCGCCACCGTCCCTACTTTCGCCGAGACCACGCTCACCATCGCGACGGTGAACAACGGCGACATGATCCGCATGCAGGGTCTGACAAGCTGCTTTCACTGCTAAGCACCCGGACATCGCCGTTAAGTGGGTCACGCTGGAGGAGAATGTGCTGCGCCAGCGCGTCACCACCGATATCGCCACCAAGGGCGGTCAGTTCGACGTCCTAACGATCGGGACCTACGAGGTGCCGATCTGGGCCAAGCAGAACTGGCTCGTCCCTCTCGATGGGCTGGGCGCTGAGTATGACGTCGGCGGATCTACTCCCGAAGATACGCGACGCCGTCTCGGTAGGCGGCAAGCTCTACGCCTCGCCGTTCTATGGCGAGAGCTCGATGTTCGATGTATCGTACAGATGTGTTCCAGCAGGCCGGGCTGACGATGCCCGGCGATCCCGACCTGGGACTTCATCATCGAGGCGGCCAAGAAGATCACCGACAAATCTGCCGGCCTCTACGGCGTCTGCCTGCGCGGCAAGGCCGGCTGGGGCGAGAACATGGCGTTTCTGACTGCCATGTCCAACTCCTTCGGCGCGCGGTGGTTCGACGAGAAATGGCAGCCCCAGTTCAACAGCCCGGAGTGGAAGAAGACGCTTACCACCTACGTTGAGCTGATGAAGGAAGCCGGCGCCTCCGGGCGCGAGTTCCAACGGCTTCAACGAGAACCTCGCGCTGTTCAACGCCGGCAAATGCGGCATGTGGATCGATGCTACGGTTGCGGCATCCTTCGTGACTAATCCCAAGGACTCCAGGGTTGCCGACAAGGTCGGCTTCGCGATGGCGCCCAATGCCGGCCTCGGCAAGAACGCCAACTGGCTGTGGGCCTGGAACCTCGCGGTGCCCGCCGGATCGAAGAAGGTCGATGCGGCCGTCAAGTTCATTGCCTGGGCGACCGGCAAGGACTATGCGGCGCTGGTTGCATCCAAGGAAGGCTGGGCCAATGTGCCGCCGGGCACCCGGACGTCACTCTATGAGAATCCGGAATACCTAGAAGCCGCACCCTTCGCCAAGCTCACGCTCGCCTCGATCAACGCCGCCGATCCCAATCATCCGACCGTCAAACCGGTTCCCTATGTCGGTGTTCAATATGCCGCCATTCCAGAATTCCAAGGCATCGGCACAGCGGTCGGCCAGCAATTTTCCGCCGCGCTGTCCGGCTCAACGTCGGTCGACGCCGCGCTAGCGGCAGCGCAATCCTTGACCGAGCGCGAAATGAAGCGCGCGGGTTATCCCAAATGACCGAGGGCATGCGTGGTCTCGGCCGGCTGCTCCTGACGCCGGCCGTTGCCTTGTTGTTCCTCTGGATGATCATCCCGCTCGGGATGACCCTCTACTTCTCGACCCTACGCTACAATCTGCTCAATCCGGGGATGGAGGGTTTCGTCGGACCTCGAGAACTTCCGCTATTTCCTAACCGATCCGGCCTTTCTTGCCTCGCTGCGGAACACGCTGGTGCTTGTCGGCGCCAGTGCTGGTCATCACGACGGTGGCCGGCACGTTCGTCGGCATTGTTGCTCGATCAGGTCATCGTCGGGCGCAGCATCGTCCGTCTGATGGTCATTGCGCCTTTCTTCGTTATGCCGACCGTCAGCGCGCTGGTGTGGAAAAATCTATTGATGCATCCGGTGTCGGGCCTCTTGCCTTCATTGGGACCTCGCTCGGCCTCACTCCCATCGACTGGTTCGCGGAAGCACCGCTGCTGGCGATCATCCTCATCGTCGCCTGGCAGTGGTTGCCGTTCGCGACACTGATCCTGCTCACCGCCTTGCAGTCCCTCGACGAGGAGCAGAAGGAGGCGGCCGAGATGGACGGCGCCAGGGCGCTCTCCACTTTCTTCTACATCACCTTGCCGCACCTCGCGCGCCCGATCACCGTCGTGATCCTGATCGAGACGATCTTCCTGCTCACCGTCTTTGCCGAAATATTCGTCACGACCGGTGGCGGTCCAGGACTGCAAACTACCAACATCGCGTTCCTGATCTACACGCAGGCTCTCATCCAATACGACGTCGGTGCTGCTTCGGCCGGCGGCCTGGTTGCGGTCGTGCTCGCCAACATCGTCGCCTTCTTCCTCGTCCGCTTGGTCGGCCGCAACCTGGAGGCATGAGGCATGGCGAGACGGGTCTCCCCGGGCGGACATTGGTCATGACGCCTCCTTGCCTGGGGCGTCGGCTTTGTCATCTTCTTTCCACATTCTGTGGATGGGGCTTGCGAGCTTCAAGACCGAGCTCGAGGCGTTCGCCATCCCGCCGTCGTTCCTGTTTTTCGATTGGACGACCGAGAATTACGCGGCCGTGCAGGGCCGCAGCGATTATGTCCACCACGCCATCAACTCGGTCGTCGTCGCCGGCGGCTCGGTATTAATCGCGCTGCTTATTGCTATTCCGGCCGCCTGGTCGATGGCGTTTGCGCCATCGAAACACACCCGCGACATCCTGCTCTGGATGTTGTCGACCAAGATGATGCCGCCGGTCGGCGTCCTTGTTCCTATCTATCTGCATCTATCGCAATTTCGGCCTGCTTGATCTGCGCATCGGCCTGGTGCTGGTCCTCTGCTTGGGGAATCTGCCGATCGTGGTGTGGATGCTGTTCACCTATTTCAAGGAGATACCCAAGGATATCCTGGAAGCGGCGCGCATGGACGGGGCGACGGTGGGCAAGCGAGCTGGTCTACGTGCTGACCCCGATGGCGGTGCCGGGAATTGCCTCGACGGTTCTGCTCAACGTCATCCTCGCCTGGAACGAGGCCTTCTGGACACTGAACCTCTCCGACCTCCGGAGGCGGCGCCGCTCACCGTTTTCATCGCGTCGTATTCAAGCCCTGAGGGCTTGTTCTGGGCAAAACTGTCGGCGGCGTCGACGCTGGCCATCGCCCCCATCCTCGTGCTCGGCTGGTTCAGTCAACGGCAGCTCGTGCGCGGGCTCACCTTCGGCGCCGTCAAATAACAGGCACAAACACGGCAGGGCAGGAAATGGGTCAGATTACGCTGGAAGGAGTCCGCAAGTCGTTCGGTGCGACGGCGGTCATCAAGGGCGCCGACCTCGATATCGCCGGACGGCGTCATTCGTCGTCTTCGTCGGCCCATCCGGTTGCGGCAAGACCACGCTCTTGCGCCTGATCGCCGGGCTGGAAGACGTCAGCGCGGCGACGGATCCTGATCGACGGCGCAAATGTGGTCGACGTGCCGGCGGCCAAGCGCGGTCTCTCGATGGTGTTCCAGTCCTATGCGCTCTATCCGCATATGAGCGTGCGGGGAAACATCGGCTTTGGGCTGAAGATGGCCGGCCTCGCCGCGTGACGAGATCAAACGCAAGGTCGAGGCCGCAGCAGCCATCCTCAATCTCACGCCGTATCTCGACCGCAAGCCGCGCGAGCTGTCCGGCGGCCAGCGCCAGCGCGTTGCAATCGGCCGGGCGATCGTGCGCGAGCCTAAGGCGTTCCTGTTCGACGAGCCGTTGTCCAACCTCGATGCGGCGCTGCGTGTGCAGATGCGGCTCGAGGTCAGCAAGCTGCAACGGCAGCTCGCCACTACGGCGATCTACGTCACCCACGATCAGGTCGAGGCGATGACCATGGCGGACCGGATCGTCGTGCTCAACGCCGGCAACGTCGAGCAGTATGGCTCGCCGCTCGAGCTCTACGAACGGCCTGCGAACCTGTTCGTCGCCGGTTTCATCGGCTCGCCGCGCATGAACTTCATCGGACGGGAGGCGGCGCAGCGGTATGGCGCCGCCACCATTGGCATCCGCCCGGAGCACCTCGCGGCGAGCCGCGATGGAGAGGGTTGGGAGGGCAGGATATCGGTCGCCGAACATCTCGGCAGCGACACGTTTCTGTATGTGGACGTGCCGCAGATCGGCAGCCTCACCGGCTCGCCTCGATCGGCGAGCTTGGTCTCACGATGGGCGATCGCGTACGGCTTCGTCCCGATCCGGACCGCATTCATCGCTTCAGCGAGGACGGCAAGGCGATAGCGGCCGTGAGGGTGGCCGTCGAGCCAACAGCGATAAAGAGACACGCCAATGTATCTCGACATGTTCAAGCTCAGCGATCGCGTGGCCCTCGTGACGGGCGGCGGCCGGGGCATCGGGCCTCGCTTGCGCAGAGGCGCTCGCCGAGGCCGGTGCCAAAGTGATCATCTCCGATAGCAACGGCGTGCTCGCCCGGGAGGGAGGCGCCGCGCTTCATGCCAAGGGCTACGACACAGACGTCATAGAGCTGGACGTAACGGATTCCGGCCGCGTAGCACGCAGGTCGCCGACGAGGTCGTGGCGCGTTATGGCAAAATCGACATACTGGTCAACAATGCCGGCATTGCCCGCAGCGAGACACCGGCCGAGCAGGTCGCCGACGAGCACTGGCTCAACGTCCTCGACGTGAACCTCAATGGGACCTTCTGGTGTTGCCGCTGCGTTCGGGCGCCATATGCTCACTGCGAAATCCGGCGCCATCGTCAACGTCGGCTCGATGTCGGATTGATCGTCAACAAACCGCAGGCGCAGAGCTACTACAATCGCCTCGAAGGCGGCGGTGCATCATCTGACGAAATCACTCGCCGCCGAATGGGGCGCGCGCGGCGTGCGCGTCAACGCCGTTGCGCCTACCTACATTGCGACGCCGCTCAATGCGTTCGTCAAATCCAACCCTGCCATGTATGATGGCTGGATCGGGGAACCCCGATGGGCCGTCTCGGCAAGGTGGAGGAGATTGCCTCGGTCGTCCTGTTCCTTGCGTCTGATGCCGCAAGCCTGATGACTGGCAGTATCGTCCTTGCCGACGGCGGCTATACCGTGCTGGTGAACAGCCCCGAGCGCCCGCATGGAACAGGCATTCATCGGTGTCGACGTTGGCACCACGAGCGCCCGTGCCGGCATCTTCGATGCCGCTGGCCGGCTGCGGGAACGGCGCGTCGGCCGATCGCGATCTGGCACGAGGCTGGCGACGTGGTCGAGCAATCCACCACCGATATCTGGAAGCCTGCGCCGGTGCCGTCCGTGCCGCGCTCCACGAGGCGGGACTGCGGCCCTCGATCATCAAGGGCATCGGCTTCGACGCCACCTGCTCGCTCGCCGTACTCGATACGGCGGGAAATCCTCTCAGTGTGAGCATACTCCGAGGATCCGAAGCGCAATGTCATTGTCGTGGATGGACCACCGGGCGATCGAACAGGCGCATCGCATCAGTCGAGACGGGTGACGAGGTGCTGCGCTACCTCGGCGGCATCATATCGCCGGAGATGCAGACGCCAAAACTGTTGTGGCTGAAGGAGCACCTGCCGGCGACGTACGCGGCGGCCGGGCACTTCTTCGACCTCGCCGACTACTTGTCGTTCCGCGCAACGGGAGCGTCGCGCGCTCGATGTGCACGCTCACCTGCAAATGGACCTATCTTGCGCCACGAGCGCCGGTGGAGCACCGAATTCTTTGAGCGGGTCGGGCTCGTCCGAGCTTGTCGGCCGCGATTTCGCAAGGATCGGCAGCGAAATCGTTGCAGCCCGGTACGGCGCTCGGCAACGGCTCACTGCCGTCGAGCCGCGCGCAGCATTCGGTCTTCTGCCGGGTACGCCGGTCGGTGCGTCTTTGATCGACGCCCATGCGGGCGGGATCGGCACGATCGGTGGGCGAGGCGCTGCCGACGAGCACGGTCAACGTGCTCGATCGACTTGCCTACATCATGGGAACGTCGGCCTGCATCATGGCAACGACCGATGCCCCGCGCTTCGTGCCAGGCGTGTGGGGGCCCTATTTCTCCGCCATGGTTCCGGGTCTGTGGCTCAACGAAGGCGGCCAATCGGCGGCCGGAGCCGGGATCGACCATCTGCTACGATCGCATCCGGCCCACGGCGAGGCCGTGGCCGCCGCCAAGAACGCTGGTCTCGGTCTTCTCGAGTTTCTCGAGCGCCGCGCGGTTTCACGCTTCGAGACAGTCGGCGCGGCGGCCATGCTCGCGCGCGGCATTCACATCTTGCCCGAATTTCTCGGTAACCGCTCGCCGCACGCGGACCCGCACGCGCGTGCGGTCGTAGCCGGCCTCGATCTGGGCGGCGACATCGAGAACCTCGAACGTCTGTTCGTGGCCGGGTTGTGTGGCCTCGCCTACGGGCTGGCCGATGTCGTCGACGTCATGCGATCGCACGGAATACCCTTGCCGAATGATGGTAATCAGCGGCGGGGCGAGCCGCAGTCGCGCTCGTGCGCCAGATCATGGCGGATACGACCGGTCTGGTGGTGGCTTTGCCCTCATGTGCCGAGCCGGTGCTGCTGGGAGCTGCCATGCTGGGCGCAGTCGCTAATCGCACGTTTGCGTCCTTTGCAGCACGCCATGAGCGCGATGTCGGGGCTCGCTTCATCGACGCAGGCGACGCCGCCGGCCATGACCCGCTTTCATTCCGCCAAGCGGCAAGTGCATGCGCTGATGCGGCGGCTCGACACTGAAAGCAGGATGGTGATGCAGAGTAGCGACGCGAACCTTTAGGCATCGGACCGGAAGCGAGCTCATGCTTTTGGCCTGTGGCGATGCGCTGATCGACTTCCTGCCCGTCAAGGCTGCCGATGGGCGCGCGCCCTCATGCCGGTCGCAGGAGGCTCCTGCCTCAATGTGGCGATCGGCATGGCGCGGCTCGGGGCGCCGACGGGCTTTGCCGGTGGCATATCGACGGACCTGTTCGGGTGTTTGATCGCCGATCACGCCGAGCGATCGCAGGTGGACTTGCGCTACGCGACGCGCAGCGCATACCCCACGACCCTTGCATTTGTCCGCATGGTCAACGATGAGCCGCAATACGCATTCTATGACGAAGAAACTGCGTCCCGACACTGGAGGTATCGCAAGGGTTCGATCCCTTTCACCGAGATAGACGCGATCCACGTCGGCTCGACAACCCTCGTCAACCGCGCAGGAGCGGCCGAAGCGTTGGCGATGGTCGAAGATGCGCACGGATTGACCACCGTGTCGTTCGATCCAAATTGCCGACCCAATCTCGTTCAGGACAAGGCGCAGTATGTCCGCCGCATGAGCGAATTCACGGCCCGTGCCGATATCGTCCGCCTGTCCGACAACGACTTTGCTTTTCTCTATGGCGATAGCGAGCATGCGGCAAAAGCGAAGACCCTACTTTGCGGCGGGCGTTGCGCTCTTCGTCGTTACACGTGGCACTCAAGGTGCAATCGCCTGGCATGCGCGAGCAGGAGTCGTCGAGGTCGAGGTCGCGGCCGGTCGGGGTCGTCGACACGATCGGAGCAGGTGACAGCTTCCAGGCCGGGCTGCTGTTTGTGCTCAGGAGCATCGGGCGCATAGCCAGCGCGTCGCTGGCCCGCATGACCCGTCACGAGCTCCATCGCGTTCTGACATTCGCGACAGCCTGCGCAGCCTTCACGTGTGGCCGCGCGGGCGCCGACCCGCCGCGCCTGCGCGAGCTTGATCCCGACACGCGCGAGCTTGATCCCGAAACGGCTCCCTAACCAAGGCGGCCCGATGCGAGGGCGCATCGTCAGTTTGCTGAGGATCAGCGAGCCCGATGCGCGTTAGGGCAGTTGCCTCCGATTGCTCATTCCGCAGCCGACGCCAACTCGCTCCTCTGTTTCGCTTCACCATGCTGTTTGAGGAGCGGTTACCACTGACCTGGCGAAGCAAAACATAGAACACGGGCGTCAGAAAAATGCCGAACATGGTGACACCGATCATGCCGGCGAACACCGCCACACCCATGGCGTGGCGCATCTCAGCGCCGGCACCGGTGGAAGCGACGAGCGGCACGACGCCCATGATGAAGGCGAATGACGTCATCAGGATGGGGCGCAACCGCAGACGGCTGGCCTCGATCGCCGCCTGTACCGGCGTGCGCCCGGCGAACTCGAGCTCGCGAGCGAACTCCACGATCAATATGGCGTTCTTGGCCGACAGGCCGACCAGCACGATCAATCCGATCTGCGTAAAGATGTTGTTGTCGCCAGCGGTAAGCCACACTCCGAGCCATGGCCGCGAGCAGGCCCATCGGCACGATCATGATGATCGATAGCGGCAGCACGAGGCTTTCATATTGCGCGGCCAGCACGAGGAATACGAACAGAATGGCGAGGGGAAACACCCATATCGCTGAATTGCCGGCGAGGATCTCCTGGTAGGTCAGGTCCGTCCATTCGTAGTCGAGGCCGGGCGGCAACGTCTCGGCGGCGATGCGTTTGGCAGCGTCCTGCGCTTGGCCCGAAGAATAGCCCGGAGCCGGAGAAGCGTTAATGTCGGCGGTGAGGAACCCGTTGTAGCGCATGGCGCGCTCCGGCCCGGCACTGCTCTTCACCCGCAACAGCGCAGCGAGTGGGACCATCTGGCCCGAATTGGAGCGCACTTTGAGCTGGCCGATGTCCTCGGCATCGCGCGCGGAACGGCGCGTCGGCTTGTACGCGCACAGAGTAGGTTCGCCCAAACGTGTTGAAGTCGTTAACATAGAGAGAGCCCAGATAGATTTGCAGCGTCTCGAACACGGAAGTGATCGGCACGCCGAGCTGCCTCGCCTTGGTCCGATCAACGTCCGAAAAGATCTGCGGAACGTTGACTTGATAGGTAGTAAATCTGACCGATCAGTTCGGGCGCGGCCATAGCCCTGGCCATGAACGCTTTGGTGACTTCGTTCAGGACCTCATAACCACGTCCTGCGCGATCCTCGATCTGGAGCTTGAAGCCGCCGACCACGCCCAGGCCCTGCACCGGGGGCGGCGGAAACATGGCGATGAAGGCGTCCTGAATGACGGCATACTTCTGGTTGAGCGACATCGCGATCGGCGCCGGCGCTGAGCTGCGGGCTCTTGCGTTCCTCGAAGGGCTTCAGCGTCGAGAAGACGATGCCGGCGTTGGACGAATTGCTGAAGCCGGCGATCGACAGTCCGGGGAAGGCCACCGCACTCTCCACGCCCGGCTCTTGCATCGTGATCTCGCTCATGCGGCGGATGACGTCTTCGGTGCGGTCGAGCGAGGCGCCGTCAGGCAGCTGCGCGAAACCCACTAGGTATTGCTTGTCCTGCGCCGGCACGAAGCCGCTCGGCACCGTGCGGAACAGAAAGAACGCGGCGCCCAGCATCAGGGCATAGACGAGCATCACTGCCGACTTGCGCGTCGAGGATGCTGCGCACGCCAACGCCGTAGCCGCTCACGCCGCGCAAAAACACCCAGTTGAACCCGCGAAACAGCCAACCGAACAATGCATTCATGATGCGCGTCAGCCGGTCCTGGCGGCGCGTTGCTCTCCTTTAGGAGCAGCGCGGACAACGCCGGCGACAAGGTCAAAGAGTTGATGGCCGAAATCACCGTCGAGATGGCGATAGTCAGCGCGAATTGCTTGTAGAACTGGCCGGAAAGGCCGGTGATAAACGCGAGCGGCACGAACACCGCGATCAGCACCAGGGCAATGGCGACGATCGGCCCCGACACCTCGTGTCATTGCCTTGTAGGAAGCCTCGCGGGGAGACAGGCCCTCTTCGATGTTGCGCTCGACGTTCTCGACCACGACGATGGCGTCATCCACCACGATGCCGATCGCGAGCACCAGGCCGAACAGGGTCAGCGCGTTGATGGAGAAGCCGAACACATACATCACCGCGAACGTGCCGATGATCGACACCGGCACGGCGAGCAGCGGGATGATCGAGGCGCGCCAGGTCTGCAGGAACAGGATCACCACCAGCACGACCAGCGCCACGGCCTCCAGCAGCGTATGCACCACCGCATCGATCGAGGCGCGCACGAACTGCGTCGGTGTCGTAGACGATCTTGTAAGTCGACGCCCTCGGGCATCGTCCTCTTGATGTCTTCCATCACCGACGCGGACATTGTCGGCAATCTGCGAGCGCATTGGAGCCCGGCGCCTGGAACACGCCAATGCCGACCGCCTGCTTGTTGTCGAGCAGCGAGCGCAGGGCATAGCTCGGATGCGCCGAGCTCGATGCGGGCGATGTCGCGCAGGCGCGTGACCTCGCCGTTGTCGCCCGTCTTGATGATGATGTCGCCGAACTCCTCCTCGCTTTGCAGGCGTCCTCGCGCATTGATCGGAGAGCTGGAGATCGACGCCCGGCCCGGCCGGGCGAAGCGCCGACAATGCCGGCTGCCGCCTGTACGTTCTGCGCCCGGATCTCGTTCACCACGTCGCTCGCCGACAGTCCGCGCTCGGCGATCTTCTGCGGATCGAGCCAGATGCGCATCGAATAGTCGCCCGCGCCGAACATCTCGATCTGGCCGACGCCGTCGAAATGCTGCGCGAGACGGTCCTTGACGTTCAGCACGCCGTAATTGCGCAGGTACGTCATGTCGTAGCGGTCGTTCGGCGAGATCAGGTGCACGACCATGGATGAGGTCCGGCGAACTCTTCGCCGTGGTGATGCCGAGCCTGCGCACCTCCTCCGGCAGCCGCGGCTCCGCCTGCGAGACGCGGTTCTGCACCAGCTGCTGGGCCTTGTCGGGATCGGTGCCGAGCTTGAAGGTGACGGTCAGCGTCATCGCGCCGTCGGTCGTCGCCTGGCTGCTCATGTAGAGCATGTCCTCGACGCCGTTGATCGCCTCCTCGATCGGAGTTGCGACCGTCGCCGCGATCACTTTCGGATTGGCACCCGGATATTGGGCGCGCACAACGACCTGACGGTGGCACGACTTCCGGATATTCGGAGATCGGCATCACGCGCAGCGCAAGCAGACCAGCCACGAAGATGAAGACCGACAGCACGCCCGCAAAGATCGGCCGATCGATGAAGAACTTGAGATAGGTTCATGGCGCGGGACCCTCGGATTGCTGAGCAAGGTGATCTAGCGTTGCCCAGCGTGGTCAGGTGCTGGCGATGCACCCGACTGCGCAAGCTTCCCGTTCATCGATGCGGTTTGCGGAGCGATCAGCGTGCCAGGGCGGACACGCTGCAGCCCGTTTACGACGATGCGCTCGCCTGGCTCCAGGCCGCTCGCAACGATCCGCATGCCTTCGACAGCAGCGCCCAGAATCACCTCGCGATAGGCAGTCTTGTTGCTCGGCATCGACCACAAGAACGAATTTCTTGTTCTGATCGGTGCCGACAGCGCGTTCGCTGATCAGCAGCAGCGCGGCTCGGATCTGGGCTGGCCCATGCGCAGCCGCGCGCGAACTGCCCCGGCATCAGATCGCCGTGCGGATTGGCGAACACCGCGCGCACGCGCACGGTGCCGCTCCGCGCATCGACCTGGTTGTCGATCAGCTGCAGACGGCCCTTGTAGGTCGTGCCGTTGCTCGTCCCCGTTGTCATCTCCTGACTGGACGCGCCTCGACCTACAGTGTGCGCATTGGTCCCGAGCGCCTTCAGCGCCCGCACCACGACGTCCTCGTCGGCGTTGAAGCTCGCATAGATCGGATCTACCGAGACGAGCTAGTCGAGTACCGGGGCGCTGGGACCTGCGGCAATCAGGTTGCCGACGGTGATCTCGAGCCTGCCGACCCGCCCAGAGACCGGCGCGCGGACTTGCGAATAGCCCAAGTTGAGCTCGCGCCAATTGCACTGCAGCCTCCGCAGCTTGCAAAGCAGCTTCAGCTTCGCGGTGCGCGCCTCACGTTGGATCGACGGCGCTCTCGAGAAATCGCGCTCGATCCCAAATGTCGCAACTCGTCGGCTCCGCTCGAGCTCCTTCTTGGTGAGGGACAGGCGCGCTTCGGCAGCACCGACTTGAGCGTTCAGCCGCTCGACCTCGGCCGCAAACGGCGCCGGATCAATCGTGATCAGCAGATCGCCCTCGGCGACCAGGGATCCTTCGCGAAAGTGTGCGGCCTGCACGGCACCCGCGACCCGGGATCTCACGTCCACGCGCTCCACCGCCTCGATACGGCCGGAGAACTCGTCCCAGATCGACACGTTGCGCTGTTCGACAACCGCAACCGAGACCGGAACCGCTTGAGGTGCAGTCTTCAAAGAGGCGTCAGACTGCGACGTGTTGCTCGGCACCACGAGCAGCACGGCAATAGCGGCCGCCGCTATAGCCATTGCCGCGCCGGAAAACAGCAACCGGCCGCCAAGGGTCAACAAGAAAGCATGGTGAAGTGGCTCCTCGCCGATTTCTGTAGCGTATGCCACATATGTGCTCTAGACGGGAGCTGTCAACGACTTATATAGTGTTCGCTAGAAAACCGCTGGTAACAGCTGGTAACAAGGGCGAGAGCAAACTGGAGGCCCTCTAAGTCGTGGCTATGGGACGTCCCCGAGAGTTTGATATCGAGCGGGCGCTGACCGGGCGCTCGAGGTTTTCGGCGCAATGGCTACGAAGGTGCGTCCATCGCTTCTCTGACCGAGGCGATGGGAATCAATCCGCCGAGCCTCTATGCCGCATTCGGCAATAAGGAGGGGACTGTTCCGGCGGGGCGCTCGACCGCTACGTGCAGCAGCGCACGGGCTTCTGAACGAAGCGCTCGCTGCGCTGACGGCGCGGGGCATGATTGCCCACCCGCTGCACGAGAGCGCCAATTTTCTGACCGAGAAGTGTAATCCGCCAGGCTGTTTGCTGGTGCGGGCGCGCGCTGTCGTGCAGCGAGGCTGCGGACTTTATTGTAGGAGAGCTTGCAGCCCGGCGCACCGATGGTGAGGTTATGATCCGCAACCGTTTGGAAAGCGCCAAACAGACGGGCGAGCTGCCGTCGGGTTTGGAGCCTCTGAGCTTGCCCGCGTTAGCGTCATAACGGTGCTCGAGGGCATGTCGGTGCGGGCCGCGGCCGGCGCGAGCCGGGAGTGAGCTGCACTAAGGTTGCGGAGCTCGCACTCCGCACCTGGCCGGAATAGATGGGGTCCCTTCCAGCGCGCGCACCAGCAAAATCGGTAAGGCTTGTTTCGATATCGACGGTACCACGACGACAGACAGGATGTCGTCGCCGCCGCCCTGAGCACAGGTAATACTGCCAGGCAACCACCACGAAGCGGCCGTCCGAGCCTTGCGCACGGAGCCGTGTGAATCAAGAGGTTCACGCACGAGGATGTACGCGGAGGTGAAATCCTTCCGCTGACTCGTCAGGAGCGGCTCAGCCTGGCTGCCCGCGTCGCCACGAACACTCGGCTTATCCTCCAGCTCCGCCGATGACGCCGTGCGCAGCGCATCTAAGGCCAGTAAGGCGAACGTCCGGTGTCCGTTGCCGATGGAAGGGAACGGGCCGGCTGGCGGACGACCGCATTAGAGCCGTCGGCTGTTACCCATGTCCCGATAGGCTCTGTGAGACTGCGCTGGGTCGGTCCAGGCCTGCTCTCGCTGAACGGCCTGGGCGTGCGCACGAGCGCCGGTACTGCGGCGTGACGCTAGCGGCTAGAATGATGGGGATGACCGTGGTGATTTTCATGTCTCTTCCCGCGCACCTGCTTCGAGTTTTGTTCGAGTCCGCATCCCTCGCCCCATACGCGCCGAGCATCGGACACTCTTCTTGCCTGCGGTCGGCCTCAGCGCGAGCCTCGTGCTGGTTGGCGTACTTGCCATGAGGAGGCAACCAGGCACCCGTCTCGACCACGTCCCCTTGGGGCGCGGTCAGCCACCGGTATGCGCCCTAGAGGCCGTCCACCTGCATGCATAGGCGGAATAGGTGGTGTGGGGATGACGCCGTCCTCGAGCACGAATGCGCTCGGCCCGACCTATCGCGTGTCCACCGTAGTCGCGTCGGTTCCGCACATGGCCGCGAGCTGGGCGACTAGGGTCCGGTACCGGTCTCTGGTCCATGGCGTGCATGCCGCGCTCGTAATTGTATCCGATGCCCCTCGCGCTGTTGCCCTCGGTGAGCGTAGAACGATACGTTGAAGTCGAAGTTGAAGTCGCCGCCGCGCCGAGGACGCCCAGGGAAATGGTCCACCCCATGTGCCGCCGTACGCCTGCTAACTTCGCGAGCGGAGCCCGCGCGGACATAGCCCGAGAGCATCACGTCGTGGTTCGCCAGATGCACGACGAACCCGGTTGGATCCATCCGCGATCGCCGAGCAGTGCGGATGGCACCCTGCATGATAGTCGGGCCCGAAATATGAAGTGGTAGATGAGAGCTGCTGCGCCCTCGGCAAAGGTCTCGCCAAGCGAGGCGCTGCTCTTCATCGGTCTCGAATCGATACTCCCCGTCGATCCGAACCCACGGCAGCTCCTGCCGTCGCTGCGCTAACTCGTCACTGCGCCGCGTTAGCTCTTTCTCCCGGCCTTAAGCAGCTCGAGCCGAGCCGTAAGCCACCGTTCACGTGTCCCGCTCTTGTGTGTCGTCATCGCCTTCATCTCCTTCCTTCAGGTGTCCATTCCGGTTCTCGATACGAGTTTGGCGGCCCTAGAGAGACTTAGCGCCGATATCGAAATGACGAGAGTTGCAAGTGTGGCGGGATCCTGACGGACGCGCTAATCGCGCCGCGGCGCGTTCGCCGCGGTGATGCCCTTGGCTAAGGTAGGTGCGCCTGCGCGACGACGCGCCTGCGCTTCGAGGCATCGCGATCGCGCAACTCCGGCGACCCCGTTCGAGCGAAGGCCTCCCGCTACCTGACCGCGAATCGCGCCGCGCTCGGCTGGACTGTGTGCGCTGGTCGCGGCTCCAAGTGTGCTACACACGAGAGCGGGCTACGAACGGTTGGCTTTCCGGCAGTTTGTTGATCCGGCGTCGCAAAGTTCGCCGCCAAGGCGGCGGCCACCTGATGGTGGTGGCGCCACCCACGAGGATGCAAACGGGCCGGTTTGTTGTGAACTGCATCGGGACCGAAGCTGAAAGCCGAGCGAGCACGAATGGTTGATCATGCACGCAACGATCGATTGTCCATCGCATCCCGCGACTGCCTCGCCCAAGAGGAGCAATGCCTCAGAAGGACCGAAGGGCCAGAAGCGTCGCTGGCTTGCGATACCGGGGCATTCAACTGGCTGCGTTTGGCTCGCGCTTGTTGGCGCGCCCGCATTTCATGGCGCCAGTGGCTGCTTCCAGCGTCTTTGAGTCAGTGGCGCATAGCTTTCAGCGATCTTAAGAGCATCAGACGCGACGCGGCTCGCAGAACTGCTCGATGGAATTTTTCTAACAGCGCTCAACTCCGATCGCGCGCCAACTTTTGCGGCAATGTCGAACCAATGCGCCATTGCTTGACCGTCTCATCAAACATCTTCGACTTCAGCTTCTGAATCGTGATCGCCGAATAGCTCCGCTTCGCTCTTCGCGACGAGCAACGGAGATTCGCTTCGCAACGCATTCTGAAGTCCCTGAAGACGTCGATACCCGTCATGCACTGGCCTGAATTGGATGTTTTGGTACTCGTGGAACGCGCGTGCCATTTGCTCGGCAGCGTCCTCGCCCCGCCTGAGGGGATTCACTTCCCGATGTGAGCGGCTTATTGGACACGCCAACCTCCAGAGGGCGAAGGGCCTCGCTGAGAATCACCTGGGTAAAGCAGCACCACACAAAGGCAGCCTTGACGGCCTTCCGCGCCGACCCGGCTACGCTTCGAAGCCGCAACGCCGCCAGCCTCAGCGCCGTTCCTTCTGCTTGCAACATCAGCCATCGGTCAAAGGCTGTCGAGGCTTCGCAAAGATGCTGATTCTGTGTGCGCCGTGTCGAGGGTATTATAGCAGGCGACCCGCTGGTGCGACAAAATGTTCGCGCCTCGGTACTACTCCGCATAGAAACCAACTGCAGCGCTTTGCTTTGAATGCGAGAAGCGCCCGGTCCGTTCCCTGACCTGACGGCAGTGGCCACACCGTCCTACCTCGTATGGATGGCCGTAGGCGAGAGCGAGCTGTTCCCCCGATACTACCGCTCTCGCTCAACCTCGGGAAAAATCTACGCAGTCAAAATCGCGGTGAAGAACATGGCGATTGCGCCAATCCAACCGCCGCGATCAGCGTGAGATCAAAGGATCACGCATATAGCCCGGCAGCGCCGGTTGGTTAAACACCACGCCGCCGACCGAGATGGCGTGGCAGGACTGGAAGCCTTCACTTTGCCGGCTGGCGTCGCCCGTTTCACGCAATGTGGGGTGGTGTCAGAACACGCCGCCGACATAGACGCCCCATGCAAGAAGTCTCGAGGATCGCGGAAGGAACGTGCCCACGACCGCCACCTTGCGGCGGCCGGTGCCGCCAAGTAGCGAAGCCGGGCACCCGCCAAGCAAAAAAGCTGGGTCGCGCTTCCAGTCTGCGGGCCGAAGCGAAGGCGTTAACGACGACGACGTCAGTCCCAAAAGCGCCCGGTAAAGGGAACAGTGCGCGCCCGCACCGCGAGCAAGAGCACCCACGTCCACTCTGGTCGCGTATCGGCTCAAAGCGCCGCGTCCTGAGGAATAATCGGGTCTCATCGCTGCACACTTCCTTCGGAGTTGCTTAGGCGATTACTACGAAAAACGGGGCTCCCATGCGGGCCCGGGAGCGCCCGCCTCATGACGGGGCCGAAACCATCGGAAAGCGGGTGTGAGCAGCTTCTCGCCCCCGCACCCAACAAAGCCTTATGCCCAGACCGCAAAGCAACTGCCCGGGGCTGCGTTGTTCGGTCTCGACAAACGGCGCTTGCTATTGCAGCAATACGTAACTGAACGCTGCCAT
>ERZ1370068.4813-contig-3869_pt1 | contig 49167 bp, 99 predicted proteins | sample MGYA00561227_ERZ1370068 | MGnify/ENA primary metagenome ERZ1370068 (study PRJEB38410, sample SAMEA6850437) | metagenome | study: Metagenomic assessment of the ecological functions of the soil: analysis of the soil microbiota associated with the... | reverse complement strand
GTACTTCGTTCAGTTACGTATTGCTTAGAGAGATAGGCTTCGGCCAAACCAAAAAGGTCTTCATCCCCCGCCTTGTTAGTGAGTGCTCACTCGAAATGAGAATGATAATCATTCGCAATTCCAGGCGCGGAACGTAACGAGACTCAATCCCATTCGCGTTAGCACCAATTAGGTGCAACTTGGAGTCCGCCTACCGTTCGTCGGCTGGACTACCGTTCGTCGGATATTATGGGGAATTACTGGACAAACTGATAAAATCGACAGCAGCAGCACTTGACAAACAAACGACGAAGGGAACGAAGATGAAAGTTAGCACGAAGCGGAAGTTAGCAGAGATTCGGACGCGAACTTGCCCAAATGGTTGGGGAGGTTATTGTCATTGTTGGTTGCGCGGTCCCAGTCGCAGCCATGATTACGGGTAATCTGGGAAATCACAACGAAGGGAGTCAAGTAACATGGCAACACTGAAACAGAAATGCGAAAAAGCTTTGCGTAGTTTGGGATTCTCCATGATTGAGGGGGAACTCGGACAAGCAAATGGACGGTACGGTATCATGCGCGGTTACATATTCATTGGTTCGCATGGGAGTGTGCGGATTGGGCAGTGCAAGTCTGCCAAGCATTCCCATGCGCGAGGGGAGGAAACAATTATTGTTGTCCATTGCGGATAGCAAGATGAAGTGCAACATGCAAGTAACCGACTAGCTAAGTTAGTTAGTTACTAGCGCGTAGTGTCTGTCGCCTGCCTGGACGATGGACGGACACTACATGCTGGCAATTTGCCCAGTGACCTTGACCAGACAAGTGGAAGGAAACAAGATGCAAACGATTCAAGCGCAAGTTAGCAAGTGTGCCGTTAATCCGACAGAGCAAACGGCATTTGATGGGACAACAGTACTTCATCCGCCCGCACCAGATGGGCACGAATACATCCGCATCAAAGCGAAAGCGAAAGATAGCCAGTAGCGTATTGGATAGTTCCGCTCATGCAAGCGCAATGCAGCATCATCGCAGACGAGAAAGATCAACAGATTGTGGAAATGCTGGCGGATTTGTTTAACCAGCAGCGTAAGTTGTGGATTAAGGAATTGGAAGATGGTAATTCGCTAGCGGGCGAATGGCTGCTGGACGTTACTGCGGCTGCCAAACGGTATTTCGTTAATGGCAGGACGCTTGGTGTTAAGCAAGCGAGATAGAAGAATGGATTAAGACTGTGCTCGGTTCATACATGACTGCGAGAATTCGCAAGAATGGCGGATTTAGCGAGGAAGCGAAAGTTAACCTTGTTAAGGCGATTAGTGGAGAAATTCCTGACTGCCAGTACAAGGGATAACGAAACGAAAGTTGGTAAAGATATCGTTATGGTTAATAAGGCAGATTTGGCAGATTTGCAAAAACGGCTGGAAACGTACAGCACGGATGAAAATAACAAATTGGAGAGTGGGGGAGGAATTTACTGCACTGTTGAATCGGATTAAGAATCATCAGAATAAAGTTGTTAAAGACTTGGCGGATACTAGCGGACAATTCTGATTAGTTAGTTAGTTACCTGGTTAACTTCCATCGGAAATTATAATTCTGGTGGAAGTTCCCCGAAGTGGGCGCAATGTTACGCTGTATGCTACAGTCCATCGGAGTATGGCTTGTCCGCTGTTCCACCATACGGAACCCCCATTTACCCCCTCACTTTCCACTTCTCTCCACATACTTATTAACATCTATGCTTTCCACAAGGGATAATTCTTTTTTGAAAAAGATTTCCACAAATCCTTTCAATTATTTTCAAAATAATTTATTTAATTATTATTGATAATAATTTATTTAATTAATTGATAATAATTAATAGGGTTTTATATAGATCATTTTTCTTAAAATTAAAATATTGATACGCGCAGGGCAAAAGCAGGATATCTGCTTATTTGAGGGGAAAATGGGGTATTGTAATTAGTGGGAGGGATAAGGGGGGGTATATGGACCCCTTCCATCCCTTGCCACAGGGGACAAGCTATACTTTTGGTGGACTAGGGTTCATTGATATTCACTAGGATATACAGAGAGGGAACTTTGCAATTATGAAACGATTTGATCCAGAGGGAAAGATCGTTATTAGTAACGATCGTGCAGATTGTGCGGTACATGCGCTATCTGCCGTTTTGGATATTAGCTATGGATTAGCGTGGGATTTTTGCGCGGAGAGTGGAAGGAAGCCAAATGATGGAACGTATAGTGATAGGCTGCCTCCGATTATCAATAAGCATTATGGGAGGGAAGTGTTAATGCCCATCCCGCGCCGAGGGGGAATGGCAATTTAAATCACTGAGCGAATTTGTCAGTGTTTATCCCGTGGGCAAGTTTTACATTTGCATTAAACGCCATGCGATTAGTGTGATTAATGGAGAGGTGGTAGATACAACGACGAAGATAAGACAACCGGGGGCGATTGTGTGCGGAACGGTTGGGCAGTGAAAGAAACTTGGATTGGTAGAATCGAGGATGTTATCAATTTGCAAAATACCGGAGTTTTGATTATGATGACTGAACTGATGCTGAGAAATATAAGGGAAACAGTAGCAAAGAAAGATGAAAGAATTATATCTGGAACAGTCCAGGCAGGTTATTGAAAGATGGGAAGTATAACTATGGAGATTGGAATATAAAAGTGGAGAATAAACCTCCGTTTGTATTTGCTGATGGATCAGTGATAAGGGAGTTTTAAGCATGAGCGCACAACAGAGCAACAGTAGTAAAGGAAAAGATAGTAATTACCTGTAGTGAGAGGGTAGCGCGCGCCATTAAGGTGGAGAAGTTAGTTGAGGAAATGGGAGAAAAAATGGGTGTTGCATAGAAACAATGCAACGAAGAAGATATCATCCTGGAATATCAAGAAAGGAGTATTGAAATGAAAATCAAGACAAATGGAGTTCCAAGGCACATTATCGGATGGAGTGATTTGACAGAAAGGGAGAAATGTGAGCATGATTATATGTTGAGCAAGGCTCATCAGGAAAGCCACAATTCGTCCGATATAAAGGAATGTGTATTCGATAGCGGATTTCGTATTTGTTTCTGAAAATATCGGATTCCCCGGATGGCAAGGGTACAAGAGTGATTCCTACTTTAGCGGAGTATTAATCCGCACGTGATAGTCTGTCCACGACGGTATCGTTATTATGGGAGAGTATTATGTTTGAGGGAAATAAGGGAAGTAGCAGGAAATGGGAGAATTGGACGTTAAAGGAAAAGCATGAGGCAGGATTACGTGCGTTGGGATGGAAGCATATTCGATTCGGCGCAAGTAAGGATAAGTGGGAGCCTCCGATTAATGCTATCCAGATGAAAGATATGTGTTTGTGGGCGTAAGTGGTAGTGTGCGAATTGGGAGAACAGTATCAAATAGCCGTCCCGTGCATCATTCATTTAAAACGTTGCTCGTGGAAACGGGATTTAAATCGATAACTGATTGGGAGTTTAAAGCGAAATGAAAATCAAAGAGCTAATTGAATTACTGCAACAGGCAGTAAAGGACGGTACTGATCCAGATATGAAAGTCCGGATTATGTGCGAAATGGAGAATAAGGTCCAAAGGGAGGATTTATATTCGTGGAGGGGAACTCCCACGTTTATTGCGCTGGATCAAGAGAAAAATCAATTCGTTATCGTGAGCACAGATGATGATGAAGTAAGGGAATTTGCGCGGAAGGAACGGATGCGGCCGCATTAATTAATCAATCATTACTAACTGCAATAGACTAGGAGGGAAGGGAGAATAAACGCTCCTGGTTTATTGCGGATTAGTATTGATTGGGGCAACATGCGCCGATCTATTAATCAAGAGCAAAGATAAGATGGAGATTGCATCAAATGGATATTATGACCACCAGACGGTATCAAGAATTTCTTTAACCCAAAGACTCCGCAATTCAGGAATTGCATGAGCGGATGGTAAAAGATTTAGTTGAACTGATGAATAGGAAGACAATTGCAGGATGGAATAGGAAATTTCGGGAAATGGTTTTATGAATTTGAATTACTCAACCAAGTTAGGTTAACGCACATTCCTCCATGCGAGCATCCGACAGTCTATGCAGAATTGCAGAATGAAATAGAACAAATCGATGCATTCTCCAAGAAATAAGGAATAGAGTAATTAGTGGCAACCGGCCGGGTCTTGACAGGAACCGGCCGGTATGCTACCGTCGATAGTCGGCAGCCTTTTGCCGATCAAATTTCCACAATGCATTTCCTGAGGCATGGAGTAATTACCAATCATGATTACAAAACGGCAGAGTTAATCGAAGCATTGCAAAGCATGACTGAGATTCCCGATGATGGGGAAGTTGTTATGTTCAGCATGTATCACCAACCGATAGGAGTGTAACAGTGAGGAGATTGTGAGGTGTTGCTCAGGGATTTTCACAAGCATATGAGGGGAAAGATCATCTTACGTAATTATAATCCCCGGAGATTGTGCAGAATGGTGGGAAACCTGCGCCAGAGCATGAGGATAATAACGCGAAAACGATAGATGACATGCATTATTTATATAAGGAGTAAAATCAACCATGGAGCCAAATCATGTCCTATCACTGGAGAGATATTACTACGCTCTGATTTGCTACTTGGGATGAACTTTCGCATGATTCATCCATTTCTCAAGAAGCAAAAAGAGATCCATGTTATCTCCGAGAGATTATCCTATCGCTTCACCGCGAGTAAGAACATACGCGAACGGAAGATATACTATCTCGCCACACTAAACATGAGCGATTTGGTAGAGTTTAGATCGCCAGCCAATCAGATGCCTGGGATTATGGAATGTACGTTTATTGATCTTGCTACGCTAGTTCCTTGGATTGATTATGCAAAAGGAATGATGGCGGGAGAGGTGAGCGGATTAGATTTCCGCATTATGTTGTGTGGATAAGGAGAATGCTGATCTGAAAAAATATCAGTATCTGGAATATCTGCGCTATATGATTTGCGGAATTTATTTTTTTTTAGAAAAGAGCAAACAAGAAGATTTGAAAAAGGAATTGACCGCGAAAGCTGCGGATTATCGAGCGGGAATGGAAGAGAGCAAGTGCATATGGTGTTGCGTTTACTCCCGTATTAGCGAAATGGGCATTAGATTTCGCTAATGTGGAGGAAGGAATGTGTATATTTGGAAGAAAATGCTCTGCACTCCATTGGAGGATGCTTGGACTTTAAACGTGAAAGATCTAGAGGAAATGCTTACCCATTTCCAGATTGAACTTCAATAAATAACGATCAAGTAATTGCGGTGATCAAGCAGATTAAATTACTGATCGCAAAGAAAATGGAAGGGTATGCAGATTGAATTTGTAGCGGAGGATGGAGATGAAGCGGAGAGGATTATCACGGAGGTGGATAAGATTAAGGCGGGGGCGGGTAATAGATATGCCGCGCCAGATCAATCACCTCCACTAATTACCTAGAGGAAATTGGTCCAGAACCTCTCCGGCATCAATTCAAAAATCATGGGAATATACCCAAGCGATCGCAAAGATACAACGCATTGAAAAGGGAAGCAACGAAATGGAACAACGGAGGACCGAGAGGTGAATTTAAATCATTCTAAATCTAAGAAGGAAGGATAATTTGTGATGGTAGAGGCAAGTCATAGATTGCAACAAGCACTAGCGCGCATTGAAGCTGCTAAACAAGTTACGTATGGCAGCAACGATGGGCATGGGCATGGGTACTCTTATCAATGAATATGAAAAGCAACTAGAGGAGAAACATAATTATGTTGAGCCAAAATCAGTTGTACCACCACGCAACAAATGGAGCATTGGTTCGAGAGTACTGGAGACGCTGAATGGGGAACAGAGTTACCATCTGGGAAAGATGATGGAGGAAATAAGGAAATTCAGCCAATCAGTGCTAGGGCAGAATCTGAATATATCCCAGCAAATGAGTGGGATGAATCTGAATTCCTCAACGGATTGCAACTCCAAGCAAGTAACGGAATCATCTCCGGAGAATCTCTCTGCCTTATCGGAAGAAGCAGGAACTGGAAAGACTACTGCAATTAGAGAAACGATTAAACGATTGTTGCAGCGAGGTGGCGTACCGTTACTTAGATCAACAGATGAGCATAAATATCTCAAAAGAGGTTTTGCGGGAATTGTGTGCTGTGCTTTTCACGAACAGAGCAACGAATAACATCGCAAAGGGTTTTGATCTGGCAGAAACTCAATCCATTTCATAACTGGTACATAAACTCCTGGAATATTATAAGGAAGAATATGTAAAGGAGGATGCAAAGACCGGATTAATGAGTAAAAGTTGGAGATTCGTGCCGCGCAGGAATAGATATAACCCACTTCCCTCTGGGATTAAATTGATAATCTTGGAAGAATCTTCGCAAATAAATAAGGATGATCTACATGCCAAACTACTTGACGCGCCTGCACCGGACGTGACATTCAATTTGTCTATCTCGGTGACATTCAGCCAACTTCCCCAATTGGAGGTGACGGCATCCTCGGGTACAAAATTAATGAATTGCCTTGCACTGAAGCTTACGCAAATCTATCGTCAGGCTGCTGAAAACCCAATTATCAGACTTGCATGGGAAATTGCAAGCGGAGGAAAGAATCTCACCAAATCATATCTTATTGACAATTTATTCCCCGAGAAAGGATTTGACCGCGCCGATACAGATTAACTTCTGGGAGAAAGTGATCGATTGGGAACATGCGAATATCGCTATGTCATCCTGGATTACTACCCAGATAGATAAGGATATATTTAACTGGGAAAGGAATGATATTATCCTCATGCCGTATAATAAGAAATTCGGCACGATTGAACTAAATCGTGCGATTGCACAACATCTATCACAGAAAGGAGAAGTGATTCGATATGAAATCATCGCCGGATTCCAGAAGCACTACTATGCAGTCGGTGATAAAGTACTATACAATAAGAAAGAAGGCGTTGTTACAAGAATTGGACGAAATGGACGTTATATTGGAAGGACTCCACTCCACCAAGTGTTGAACTTGGAACAGATGGGACATATAAAGTTAAAGATAAAGGAGTTGCAAAGATCGCTGATCTTGATGAACATGGAATGACGGAGGAAGAATTAAATCAATATCTGGATAATATTTCCAAAATCAGATCAAAGCGAAGAGGTGATGAATCAAGCGAGCCACATAATGAACGTGCGCCTACTCTATGAAACCATGCCAGATGGCGCGGATCAGGTCGAACTATCCACACGAGGTGAATATGGAGAATGTGAATTTGGATATGCAATCAGTATACATAAATCTCAAGGATCGGAATGGAGAAAAGTATTTCTCATTCTCCACAACTCCCACCACCAACTCAATCGGGAGATGCTCTATACAGCAGTTACTAGAGCTAGTCAACAATTATTCATCATCGCCGAGCCAGACAGCTTTACTAAGGCTGTTTCTCGTCAAAGAATTCCCGGGGATACTTTAGAGGAAAGAAGAAATGGTTTCTACAAAAAATGATGGAGGAAAATCAAGATGAGTGAACAACGATCTATTCATAAGGTGGGTGCTTATCGAGTGCTCAGCGCAGATAGCAGTGGAGCATCTTACGGAACTGACCAAGTTTCTTGTTGGTCAAGGTTGGAATGAATACGGAGGTGTTCGTATCATGGTCAATCCAGATAATCCAGGAGGAGATAAGCTATATTTACAACCGATGGTAGTATATGATAAGGAGAAGTTAGAATGAGTGAGGCAAAAGAATTGATGGTGAGGATTAACACTAAGAACAATAACGCGGTTAGGGAACTAGAGAGGATAAAAGATGTTGTGTTGACTGGAGATCCAGAAGCCGCGCATGGAATGGCGGGATAAGGTTCTCCGGGGATTCTTGCTTTGATTTAGGATTTACTGATTTGGTAGCAGCGTATGATGCAATTGAGCCAAAGTGGTATGCATAGTAATTAGTGGCAATCGCGCCCCCTTGACGAGAAAGTAAGAGGATGCGAGAATCATCCCTTCGCGCCACTTCGTCCATGTTTCGCGCGAAGCACCAAGGGAAGTAAGTTAATTTCATTGTTTCAAACTTTCAAAGGAATCAGGAACCATCATGCCAAACGATCAAACTAACGTAGCAACGACTACCGCAGCAATTACCAATACTTCCGGCGCAACGAAACAACCGGATTATGTAGCTCCGCCGGGATATATCGCTGAGAGTTCAGCTTCCGGGAGACTACTGATCCGGAAACTAAAAAGGTAACTCCCAAACCTGATCCAGTAGTTATCGGATTTAAGCCCACCACGCTGGATCAATTGAAAAGCTATCTGGAGCCAGTGAGCGAAGATGCGGATGACGAAACGAAGATGACTGTTGCCAAGATTCAAGAACTGATCTTGACTAGCATTAACGAAGTCAAACGAACTCACATTCGGAAAGTGCTGTTTGATGATCTGAGCTTGGATGAGATTCGGGCAAGTCATACGATTGATCCAGAATTGTATGATATCCAGACAATTGCGCTGATGCCTCCTGCAAGGCGAGGAGCTGTTGGGATTGAAGATGAGATGTGGGGAAGATTTCGTTAAGGAATTATATCTTGTGGTTATCCAAGAGCATGGGATGGATGAGAAGAGAGCAAAGGTTGGCGCAGATATCCTGAAGAACAAGCTGAACAAGGTCAAGCAAAATAAGGACGCATTGCAACAGTTTGCTCAACGGATTGATACGTTGGTATACGAATACGCTGGAAGGTGAGAAGTTTGAGCCGGTGTATAAATACCTCGCCGATCGTGTGCAGAAATTGATTGTGGCAAATGAGCCACAGAATGTGCTCGCATCGTTCTAACTTGCTCGCGTGATTAGGGCGGCAATTGCGGGAAAACTGTGCGCTGGGCGCAGGATAAACTAAATCAGCCGACTGGCACCCGTAAGGTGCCTTTTATTTTGTCTATTTTTCCAATTCCATGAGGTTAATTGCCAATTATGACTATTGAATTGAAACAGGTGTTAAACAAGCTGGAGGAGGGGAAACGATTGACGATTAAATTCCCATCTCCAAAAGCAAGGGAAGCTTTTTCGCGTTGCAATGTATAAGGTGAAACGGGAGATAGATGAAGTTTGCTAATGGTGGATATGGATTTTGAAACAGATGTGCTTCGCTTTGAGAAATCACCATTGGGAGCAATTCCGTCACCGCAACTATCTATCTACTGAAAAGATCTGATCTTCCCAAGAGAGGGATACGATTTTGAAATTGTTGATGAAAGTTGGGCAGGAGAGAGTGATGATGGATGCAATGATAATTCGCCCAGAGCCGGAAGTAGTGATCTTGGAGGAAGGGGACACTTTCAACGGAGAAAGTATGCTCCGATATGGAAAAAATGTTTGGAAGTACCGGGGAGAGGATAATAATTAAGATGGCCGCGCCCGCGGATGCCAGCTTCGAACAATCCCGCAAAGCGGTATGGAAGATTAAAGCGGAGGATAAACGGAACAGAGGTAATTGGAGATTGATTTGTGAGAGGATTGGGTGATCGTATGCATTTTTGGATCATCCCAACGGATATAACTACGAGGATTTAAGACTAAACGATTATGACAGCTACCATAGAAGCACTACGCGGTAAGATATCTACACTCAAGCGGAGCTAGAGAGTAACAGTCCTGGATATAAGCAATATCTGGGTGAAATGCAACACATTGCGCGCTGATCCTGAGCTTGTTCACATTCTCGATCCGGAGAAGGATTTGCATGTTTTATTCGAAGCAGTGAGGAAGTATAAAAGCGTGGAGATTCCCATTACGGAGCAGAAGAAAAGCCAGGAAATAACAATATCTCCAAAGGTCCAGTATCTTTGGATGAGTTTTAATTACATATGGACACCTCCACCACAATTATCATTATCCTTGTCTTTGTGATAGTAATGTATATCATCGGAGAAAGCATTGATAAACGATAACCATGCAAAAAGCAATGCATTGCATTCCTAACTACCTTGAGGTTTAAGTATGATCCTAGTTACAACAGATAGCCCAACTCTCCGTTTCATTCAGTGTTGCGAGTTACTTGGCTGTAGTTATCTATCAGTCGAGTTCCACAAACTGATCGCTGGGGTAAACTGCCAAGAGTGAAATTGTTAAGTCAAAGTCCAGTTCATGCATGGAGTTGGGGAGGAGTTACCACCATTTCATGGGCTGGCATAGCGATTTAGATCAACTACTGTTAAGATTCAATGAGGAGCAATATGGATATATCATTAAATACCTTCCCGGAATCATCGCTTCCCGTCGCAATAAAGAAGATCTGGCTATTGCAGCAGACAAGCTATTCCTCGAGTCTTGTTTTGCACTCCTGTCCAAGGAAGTATCAACTTGATAAACTTCGTGCCGAGAGGAAACTACAGCAACGCAAGATGAGATTGGGAGTGTTCACTTTGCATTTGGTCATGCAGTCGGGAGTGGGATTCAAGCTGCGTTTCTTCCCAATGCAAGTATCGAGAAATGTTATTGGGCAGCGTATCTCGCATGGGACTTCCCGTTGCTGAGGAGGAAGCAGGGGCGAAATCACGCAAATCATTTTGGCACGCTCTTAGAGCAATTGATGCAGCTTGGCATCTCAGCGAAGCTATTAAAGGAGAGGGATGGAGAGCTTGCTATTTCAATGGCATCCCGCGATTGAGTTTCCTTCCGAGTTGAATTCCCAGGAGGTTTCAAATACCGCGCATTTATTGACATCATCTTGTTCAATAAAACCGCTGGGAAATACAAAATCGTTGAGGTCAAAACCACCGGCGCAACGTGGATATCTGAGGCAATGTATGGGAACACACGGCGGAAGCGTTATCATACGGAATAGTTCTTGACTATCTTGTGAAGGACTTCAGTAGTTATGATGTTTTGTATTTGGTATATAAAACGAAAACTATGGAGTGGGAGGCAATGCCTTTTACTAAACCACGCCAGGTAAAGGCGGAATGGATTAGGAATACACTCAACGATAATAGGACAATCTCCCAATGTATTGAGGAAGATTACTGGCCGAAACATGGAAAGTTGCTTCGATTATTTTAAACCGTGTCAGTATTTTGGGACATGTGGGTATTCTGATCAATATCTGGGATTGGATAATGAGGAGAAGTTTAATACGGCGATTGATATGGAGATGGCGAAGGGTATATAACGTGGATATCACGTTGGAGGATTTGCTCAAGCCAATTGTTAACACTTGAGGAGTCGGCATGATTACGCAAGAAGATTACAAGGAGTTGATTGCATGAACGATCCCGTGCCAACAAGCAGCGAGAGTCATCATCCCCCCCATAGCCGCTCCGGGCCTCTACGACCAGTTGGAGGAAGCCCACGAGGCTAATCCGCCGATTGACCGCAAAAACTGGCAGAGGTTGCGGCAGACCGCGATGAATGGAAACAACAGCACGAAAATCTAGTGGAAGTCCGCCGGCGCGATCTCTCGCGGCGCTTGCCAAGAAACTGAATGATTTGCTGAAGCATCAATTTAAGTTAACACTTGAGGAAACAGATTCAGGCCCAGGCCCGGGCCCAGGAATAACAGAAGAGGTCGGGATACAGAATGAACTTAGATGGATTGATTTTGCCAACTAGCGAAATTAGAAAACTTCTGGATTGGGGAAGAACGAAGTGGTTATGAGAGATTATGATAATCGTGATCCTGAAGATCCATATTGTGATATCCAGTGCGATCTGTTGTGGATAAGGATGGAGGTGGTTTTGGAATGAAATTATCATCGTTAGGTCACAGCCGCGCCAGGCATGTCGTTTGTTTGGTCCGCCAGTCTGGAAAACAAAACTCGCCTTGCGCTGGGTGGGTTACAATATCAAAATATTATCGTTGGAAGCTGGGCATGGGTCGCCAAGCAATTTCCAATTCCCTGGCAGGAGCGGATTGATGTTACTCTGCATTCCCGTACCAAGGCAGCTCGGTAGGGGATGGCTGCGATGCCGCTTGGTGAGAATGGGAAAAATTCATCCACCATGTTGTGCATGGGATGAATGCCACGCGGCGTATTACGTGAAGAACAGCGGAGAATTTAGTTGCGCGCAATTCTCAATGAGTTAACGAAGGGGATGATGTTATTACTTTACTAGATACAAAAGCACACCTTTCACTGCCGTACGATGGCGCACTGACAAAAGAAGGAAGAAGACGCTGGGGAGGATTGGAGCCAGAGTTTGATGATTGGAAATTAAAAATTTCATGGAATGGTATTTTCATTCTTCCAGCGATCGCTCCTTTCATTTCATCAGCTAACTTCATGAGGGTGGTGAGAATGGAGGATAAACTACGAAAGAGTTAGGTTTCCACCGCCGGCAGCTCGGAGCTTCGCGTCTATTTGCAAAGTATTTCGACACTGTGATATGCTGTGAGGTGAAGAACGGGGGAGCATATGTTCAGCTCCCAGAGACTACCTACCAGGGCAACATCATCTACCTCGCCGAGAATAGCGTTAATATCGGTTTCAAACAAAGAGACCAGAGAAGGATTGCGCGTTATTCGGGGTGGCGAGCTGAGTACGAATCAATCAACTAGTCTACTGACGAAGGTCAAATGATGATTAACGAACAAGATGTATCCGCAGTGGCGAATCTCAAAGCATGTATGAGAAATCGCTTGATGATATCCCTGAACTGCCGGGATTTAAGCTCCCGCACCGGGTGTGTATAAATTGAAAATCGTCGGCCAAGGGCTGAAGGATATCAATGAATCCCGCGCGCAGGAGATTCAATACGAAGTGAGGAAGTGCTGGAAAGCCAAGAGCACGCAGAGTGGGTGAACTGTGCATTCCAGGAGATAAGTTCTCCCAGCTTTACTTCATGTCCACGCAGAAAGCAATCGCATTTAACGCATGAGTAGGATTGCTGTATTGCTCCAACCGATCAGCTCCGCATTCGGAGTGAAATCCTTTAAGGATACTTTGGAGAAAGCGGTGGGATGTGAGGTAGTGGCGATTGTGAAACTCCGGCAAAACAAGATGAACAAAGAACAATGGTTCCCGGAGGTGGAGGAACTACAACTGCAATAGTAATTAATCAGGTAGCTGTTCATGGCCGGGCCGATGTTTTGGTCAGCCAGTGCTTTATGCTTTTTTCTTTTATGATAAGAGGAATGAAAATGCCAAAGAGGTGTATATGCGAGACAAGCTAGCAAAAAGAAATTACCAGCTAAGACAAGAGGGTTTCTCACCCTGCTCAAGAGAAACCAATGGAAATGGAGATTGAGGAATTGCTGTTTTGGGGAAAGGAGGCATATGGGAGGAGCAGAAATCAATCTCGCAAAAGCATTAGCATTGTTGGTCCTGCTGATCGTGGGCAGGATTACGGTCATCCGCTAGATAACTTCACTATGGAAGCGGAGTTAATGAACGTCTGGCTGAAACATCGTAAGACTAGGATTAATAATACAGAGTTGGATTGGCAAGATATCGCGGTTTCTAAACTGTTTACGAGATCACCGCGCCGCCAATCTCCATAAAGAAGATAACTTAGTCGATATTGCGGGCTATAGCTTGGTGTTGGCAGGAAGCATTCCAAGAACTGTGGAAGCGTCGGGATAACGATGAGAAATGATATCATGAACGATAACCGTCGTAACACCACAGTGAAATTCAATAAGAAAAATGATGGGCAAGAAATCAATCTAAACTTCACCTATCTCTCTCGAAAGGAGTTAAACACTGCGGAGAAGGTGAGAATTGAACTATGGGTGAGGCAGCAGGGAACACTCATGCTACATGTATTTAAACAACAATTTCCAGAGATGATGACCTGATCGGATGAGAATTAATGAAACTCGCCTTAATAGTTGATGGGAAGGAAGATACTCCGTATCTAGCGTATCTCAAACCATTACTTGTTGGGCATGAGGTGACTGTCATCACGAAGTCACCTCAATTTATTTTGCCCATCACGAATAAATATGAAGGAGTGATATGCAGCGACGAGGAGTTTCTCAACGTGGTAGTGAAGAAAGAGGAGAAAACTGGGAGACGTGTGAATTTAAAGGACTATGCTGGCAGCTTCCTCGTGAGAAACGACAAACCCTTCGTCTTTATAAACCCACTTGCACAGATCCACACTCGTCCCTTACGGTCGGTTTATTCTCAGCAGGTATCTGAGCAAGATTACCCACAAGGAATTGTGGAGTAAAGCTATTCCATTTACATGGGGAGAGGTTACTAATGAGATTGCATTTGAGACGTTGTATGAGCAGGCGAGACTTCACGCGATTGCGATTAGTGTTGATATCGAAACGAGGAAGGAACCCGATTTCCACATCTCAATATGTAGCTATAGTCTTATCATCCCAGGTGATGATGGATCAACAATCCACCTTAATAATACTTCACCTTCGCCATTGATTCCCACGAGCGATACTCATGGATGAGGAAATTAAATGCCCTTCCGATTCCTAAGATATTCCAAAACGGAATATACGATAATTCCTGGTTCCTCCGTTACGGAACGCCGGTGGACAATTGGTCGTTCGACACTATGGATATGTTCCATAGTTGGTACTCAGAACTCCCAAAGAGACTTGATTTTGTCACTTCGTTCTGCGTACGAGAGAGTTGGTTTTGGAAAAACGATGGCAAGTCCGGAAGATGGGAAGATTACTGTGAGAGTATGGTTGCCGGGATGTTTGGGCAACGAGTTGTAGCTTTTCTTTATCTCATAGAGCATATGCCGGATTGGGCAATAAGCAACTATGTGACCAAATTCCCAGTGAATTTCTCCGCGCTGATCTGTGGGGTGAGAGGATGGAAAATCAATGAGCAGCTACGCGAGAGTCTTAAAGAGGAGAAGATACCTGAAAATCGAAGAAGCGAAACAAGAACTCTGTGCTATTGTGGGGGAATAAGTTTTTCAACCCAGGCAGCCCAAAGCAAGAGTTACCGCTCTTTTTAACATCATTTCAAATAAACCTGTCGGAAGTAGCGATGAGGAAACGACTAAGAAGGGTTGCCGCGCAACACCCACTTAACGAGCGAATCTGCAATAACGTTCTTAGATATCGGGAAGCTAGCAAAGTCGTATCGACGTATCTCAATGCGAGATTAATCCATGGACGATTTCTTTATTCTCTTGGCCCTAGTGGTACTGATACTTCGTCGGCTTAATAGCCAAGGAAGTTTTCTCTGGTCCGGATCGAATGTTCAAAAATATTCCTCGTGGTTCTGTGGTTAAAGTCTTGCTTTATTAGTGACGATGGGGTTTCTGCTCGCAGAGCCAGATGCCGAGCAGGCTGATGCACGAGGAGTGGCTTATCTGAGCGGGGATATTGATCTGATTAATACCGTGGAGAGCGGATTAAGTTACCACGGTGTTAACGCGAGTAAGTTCTTTGGAATTCCCTATGAGGAGGATTATCGGGGAAGATGGTAGAGTGTTGAATGCGGAGATATATGATCTGAGCAAGAGGGTTAATCATGGGACGAATTATAACATGCAGGAGAACATGCTGTTACAGGTGATGGGTATAGCCAACGTGATTAAAGCGCAGAGGTTATTGAAATTGCCTGGGAATTGGTCATTAAAGAAGGTGACTAGGTATCTGTTAGATCAGTATGGAAAAGCATACCCAACAGTGCAAAAAGATTACTATGGATATCTTAGCGATTGCGTACGTGCGACTCACCGACTCATCGGACCGACTGGATTAACACGCTGGTTCTTTGGGGAAACCGTGGGAAGGTGGGCATGAATTCAACGCAATGATCGCACATGCTTCTCAATCACTCACTGGGCAGATAATCAATGAAGGATTTAAACGTTTGTTTCAATTCGAGCGACGGAATGGAGGCAATTTTAAATTAGCTTGCTCAAATTCACGATAGCATTCCTTTCCAATATAGAGAAGGGAGATTGGACTTGGCAGTTGCTGCGGCCGATCTTATGAGAATACCTGTTAAGGTGAAGGACTTCGTCATGGAATTGAGAGAACAATGGTGATACCAATTTCGTTGAAAGCAGAGGGTAAGAGGTGGAGTGAGTTGAGAAAGGTGAAGTTTACTGTGCGACTTAATCAATATGAGGAGTTACCAAATGAAGATCTATGTATTCCCTGCCGGGTCGGATAACGATACAGTTCAAGTGATAGAAGCCAGTCAAGTTTATATCAGGGATGGTGATAACACCGCGCCACCTCCCACTGGAATTATGGGACCACCGGGACCAATGGGTGCCACTGGAGCAACTGGGCCGCAAGGTGAACAAGGTATCCCCGGTCCACAAGGTAATACTGGACCACAAGGACCACAAGGTATTCCTGGCCCACAAGGTCCAGCAGGTAGTGGTGGAACTACTGAACCTCCACCAACTAACGGAAATGGAGGTGGAGAAGAACAACCTCCTCCTCCACAAGGTCAAGATTACCCAACTCCCGTACCACCAATTGTGGTGCCTTGGCCTGAATCTGGACAAATAGTTATCCACGCCACACTCGGTTGGAATCAAACTTGCTGCTATCGTATGATCTGGGCGAGTGCAATGGACCCGAATAAGTATGGGAGAATTAATGTAGTTGAGCAGCCGGGAAGTGCAGTAATGCCACACACTCTCCAACTGAATAATAACGGAGTGCAAAAATTTCTATATACGGAGAATGCGCCGAGTTGCAGTTTGAGCAACGCACCCACGCCGGGCAATGTCAGTCAGGAGTTATGATGACATATGGAGATACGCTAGATGTTATTGTGACAAATGGTGATCGCCCATTGGGAGGTGCAAATGGGAATATCTTGATCGATTTCATGTTGCCAGATAGGTATTAAATATATCATGGGAAAACCAATGTATGTTTACCCATCTGATTCCCAAGATTTCTGTCAAATCACCGATTCGGACAATGTGGGAATCTGGGGTCACGCGCAGGGTGTGTTTTTACTAGATCATTTAAATAGCGTGGCGGGGGCAACTACTCCGCCACCAACTACGACAACACCTCCCCCTCCAGATACTACACAACCACCACCGGAGATTGTTCCTCCGCCGGTAATTCCCCCTCCGGGAACTCCACCACCAGTTACCACACCACCTCCCGGTGGATATATAACTCCCACCACTCCCATTCCGGTAAATTGGCCTACCTCCGGGCAAGTAGTTCTCCATGTGAATATCGCCGCGAATCAAACATTAACATATCGATTAATGTGGAAGAGTGCTATGGATCCGAATAAATTTGGGAGGATATCTGTGGTGGAGCAACCGGGAAGCGCGGTAATGCAGCATAGATTAAAACTAAATAATAACGGTGTGCAGAAATTTGATAGTGGGTGGGGGCAACACCGCGCCAGAATGCAGCTTATGTAATTACCCCACTGCGGGGACAATCTCCCAAGTTCAAATGAAGAGGGATGATACACTTGATATTGTTGTGACAAATGGTGCTGATCCCGGCACTCGGAGCATCGACTAATATCTTTGATTGATATCTTACTCCCAGATAGGTATTAAAGTGGAGATTACTTGTAATGTTAGTTCCAAAAATGTAGTACCTCACCCAGCCACGCCCCAATTCCCATTACTACAATATAAACCATTCCACGAAGGTGACGATTTCATATCAATCTATCGACGCACGTATAACATAGTCCACGTTCCTCGCCTGTATATAGAATGGTCATCCATCGTGGGAATTGCCTGCAATGCTTTCCCAGCAATGTTGGATACAACGTGATGTATATCGTGTATTTTCTAATCTATACGTTATGATGATTGGGAAGCCAGGAACAGGGAAGGGCACAGCATCTTACATATTAAAAGGATATCCTAGATCATGCGCAATTTGTCAAATTCGCTCCCGACCGCACCACAAAAGAAAAGTTCCTCTCTTGATTTGGAACAAGGATTTGAATTTTCTCATACCTCATCTTCAGGAACTGAGTCCAAACTTGATGAGTATTTTACAGACCAGTCTATCCTCTCCGGAATTATCGTTGGGGAAAGACTATGCTCTGATGTATTCATTCTCGCGGAGGAATTCAACGACTTTCTTGGCTCCGATAATATCGACTTTATATCGTTGCTTACCAAGATGTGGTCTTATAAAGGTACTTACCGTCAGCGAATTAAAACAGGACGAAGCGTCGCCATTCCCTCACCTTGCATCAATCTCCTTGGGGGAAATACACATGAAGGTTTTTCAATGGCATTTCCGAGTAAGCTACTCGGTCAAGGTTTCCTTGCTAGATTTATCCCTCGTTCACGGGAGCATATCTAACAGATCGGAAATCGCTTTTCCTGACAGTCCGGAGGCAGGAGATAACGCAGACATTAAAGGACAACTTGGGGAAGCTTGGTGGAAGTACAAGCTAAGTTTGTTGGAGCTATCCCCTTTACGAATACTGCTCGATTGGGAGCCGAGACCAAATTATTCGCAATTTCCGAGGACCGGAAGATGGAAGATTTGAAAACTACGCAGGAAGACGGTTTTGTTAATTTCCTTAAATTGTGTATATGCTTTGCTGCCAGCGAGGGAAAAAAGGAGATTGGAGAAAGGACTATGATAATGGCGAATACTTTACTCTATGCAAAACCGAAGCGGAGATGCCGAAAGCACTTGGGAGTTTGGGAAGAGCAGGCATAGCGAGGTTTCAAACAAGGTCATGCAATATCTATACACTGCACATATGCCTGTTACTGTGAAACAGTTGTTCAAGCTGATTAGTAACGATCTAAACAAGCCAAGTGAAATGACCGATATCATTGAAAATTTTGCTAAAAGCAGAGAAGATTCAATGGATAGATGGGGAGAGGAAGGGAGAGGGAGGATATTTGGCTAAGCAAGATGTGAAGTTGAGAGTCGAGTGAACAAATGGAAGTAAATGGGTGGATGTGTGAGTATTATAAGCTATCTTCGGGAGATTGCATAGATCATGAAAGTCACTTTGGAAAGCAGCAGATGGTACAAGGGGAGCTTGGGAGATAGATACTATTCTACCTTCAGCAGTTGGTTGAATATTTAAATTCTCTATCCCAGGGGGTACTGACCAGAGCCGGGACTCCCTCCCCATGCATCATATCCCGCATCCGAGCACCCGATGGGGAATTATAATTGTTTTTCATCTTATCGATCACAGTCTGAGTCGATGATGAATTCGTCGCATTCATCAAAAACTCATTCGCATTCTTTAGACTTCCCCCCAGCTTCTGCGTACCTACTCAGGAAGTTCGTCGTTTGTTCAGGATTCAATATCCTCTCTTTGTCCAGCTACAGTTAGCCGAACGGCTTCTGCAACTTCTTGAATCTTTTCCTGATCACTCGCTTTATAAGCTTGCTGACGATTATAAGTTATCAAGTAGAACAGCTTCGTTCAGCGGTTTCCCGCCAGCTAGAGTTGCTGCGACTAAGAATCCATCAATATCATTGTAGGCACTCAGCATCGTTGCTTGTGAAGTTGTCCTCCCTCCAGCAGCCAAAGAAGCAGGACGCCGAAAGCGGACGATTAAAACCAGAGTGTGCGATTCCATTGAGTATGGACTGAACAACCAGGTGCTCCTTTGTTTATCATACTCATGGAATCGAAGGGAAGGAACCAATTGCCCTTTGTTGGGATGGAGATAAGCGGTGTGTCTTCCAAACGAGTGGGGAGGATGCTCGCATATCTGGGAGTTAAATCCCCGCGAGATATAGATTCATTTGGAGAGTGTTCGCGCCAAGTCCGTAGAAGTAACCATCTTCCTCCGGGCAACTGATCTACTGTAGATATGATATCATGATGTTTCCGATTAGATTCCCCGATGTATTGATTCAATTGGTAGAAAAGCGGGTTGCTCTGCATTCCAAAGATGGTATTTTGGAGAGCAGTCGCAGCAACCACCGCTCCCTTATCTCCTTGCTGGATATACCTCCCGTCATTTGTTGAATCATGTTAAATTGATACGTTTGGAAAAAGACCAATTGCCCTGTCCAATTGGACCTTGAAATACAAGAAGGTCTTTTGTGATGCGAGATAATTCCCATGAACACGATTAACATAGGTATTGATGTAACTAGCGAGTTCTGCCGGGTTTGTAATTCCAGCCTCTATTGCTACCCTCCACATAGCGTGAGCAGCTTGGAACCGGACAAAAATCTTCCAGCGAGATCATTCCCAGTATACTTGGTTCCAGCTCTCCCACACGCTTGGTAAGATTGAAACATACGCCATTATCCCCTCTTTGCTTTTAAAAGCATCAGCAGACATTGGCACTGCATCCATTGTCATACGGAGGAGTTGTGGATCTGTTTTGATGGAGCCAATTTCGGTGATGAGTAATCGCGGAGTATTTCTCCACTCCACCGATAACAGCTTTATCATTTCTCGCATAGGCGCCAGTCCCTTGATACAGTAAGGAACCGAGGAAGGGATACGATGGGAAGTTCCTGGAACTTTGCTCACTCATGAGATTGGATAATTTTCCACGATGGTAGGATCATCGATATTCTTCATGATACATGTAAGTTCAGCTTTCATGAGAATGGGAAGGGAGATCGTGTTTACTACTGCATTACAGCAGCATCCATGCGTAGCATGAGTGTAGGGAATAGCGAAATTCGCTTTCGCTGCGAATTTGTTCAGCGCGTTGGGATCGGAGATGATTGGTGACCTCACTATATCCCGCGCTACATCTCCATACTGAGTTGCTCTCCATCCGTGAGGATTCGGTAATCTTATTCGCTTCCTCTGCGGTAATCTCCCCTTCGCCACCGTTCCCCATAGCTTCCTCGCTTCTGCCGTAGCAGCACAGCATTCCGCGGCAGCGAGTACCTTTATTGATCGATCCCCAAGTATTTATCATAAGCTCCTTTTGTTTGATACATTGAGCGAAGTGTTGAATTAGCTGGAGATGAAGGGGTTATTCGCTTCTTTGAGGCCGTACCACCTGAATTTGGATTTATAAGTTCGCCGTAGTTATCCACTTCTGCAAAGCGTAGATCGCGCAAATTCATCACTGCGGATAGATTCGATACCTTGACGAATGATGGAATGTTCCTGCCTCCATAGGTAGTTATCTATCTCGAATTGAATATGTAATCATCTTGGCGAGGAACGGAAATCGGTGAGCAAGACCTCTTACTCTTTAATGAGGAATCTACCGCTGATTTCTGGAAAGAAATCTCCACTTTCATAAACACACTTCGATCATTTTCTTATCTTTAATGTTAGTGAGAACTGAAGATCTGAGATCGTTTCCATAGTGTGTTTTAATAGCGGCGATTTGCTACTCTCAACGCTTCCACATTTGGTGCGACAATGAAAGAAGAATGGATTATCCGCGGCAGTGGTTGATTCTGCCTTACCATTACGAAATATGGTTGACGGAGTTGTATCAATTGGAGGAGCGTAGAAAGCATCCTCAGAGATACAACTGATTGCTTCCGCCTAGCTGCGTTTAGTACGTTACGCAGCGGAAGCATTGCCGGAGGTATATTCTTGAAATAGAGGCTGAAGGTAGGAAGCAACAGCGAGATTCTTCCCCCATCCGCACCGCCAATCACACGAATGAGTATTCCTATCTGCTTTGGAGACCGGAGTTAGTTAGTTCATTAAGCGCGGTGGGGAGGATCTTTTACTCGCCATATGCTTCTTTTGGTACATCTCGCTGGATGAGGATAAGTTCTTTCTGTTCCCGCGCGAGATGTACCACGGGCTATATAGATCTCAGGAACATGGAACCCGATCGCTATCTCTCACTTGCTGTGGCTTTACTCATCACTGACGTTGAATTCCATTAGTAAATTCTTATCCCCACGAATTGTGGTGGAGGAATTATGGAGAATATCCGCCGCGCCGCTGCCCGCTATCTGCAATCTGCTGCTCCATCTTGCACCATCTTGTTGATGTTTAGATCCTGCTAGATCCATGCAAGGAGCGTTGTGGGATTTGGTAAATCCAGCAATCTCCGGGAGGGTAGTTGCGGTGACTCAATGGGCCACTATCGGCGAATAGGTGGAAGTCTTCACCTAGCGCAAATGCTGCTGCTTTCTTTAACGTTTCATAGCGCGATTTTACGATCTTCGTAAACCTTTTTACACATCCTGCGCTTCGAAAAGCATCACTGTCTCCTTTTTCCCCCGATGGAGGTTTATCTTCCCATGCATGGGAGAGTGTATGATCTTCCATCATAGCGAGGAGATTGAGGGAATTCGCTGGATCTTCGAGGAATTTCTTCGGAACGTTTAGCGCACGTGCGATATAGTCCTAGATCTTTTCCTGCATTTTTTAGTTCCTCCATGTGATCTAATTTGAGATTCAGGAGAATGGCCGCGATAACTCTGTATCATCCCGCACATACCGTTATAGCATCAGTACAGCTACTTCGCGCCGGGAGTTTTCTCCAAAGTGCTTTCTCCAGTCACTGGAGAGATTTTCATAAGAAGAATCTCCGCACCATCTGGGAGTTTCTCCTCAATCTTTCGTTGAAGGAATTTGAATAGAAGATGCGGTTGGACTGCGCTCTAATGGCGGAGCATAGGTGATATCGGAGTGGAAATATTTACTCCATTAATGTAAAGTTTCCATTCGTGGTGGTGACCTTGCCAAGATCTCCGCGCCACTGGGTATTTCAGCGTGCCGATAGATCCGCGCTCGTCACCGGTGAGTTTGATCAGTATCGTTGAACGGGTTTTACGTCCACTCCATATTCAACAACAATCTTCTTCTGCCAAGAACTCGATAACGTCTGCTTGGGTAAGACCAAGCTTTTTCCAAAAGATAGTTTTATTCTGCCATAGGTGGCCCAGTGCTTCCATCCGGATTTTCCCGAGGAGAACACTGGCAACTGCATCTGCCAATATCTCATTTGGTCGCTTTGCGTAAAGCTGCTTGGGCGGGGAAGGTGGCTTATGTCATGCCCGGACGAAATTCTTCCGACATCTTTTGTAGATTGCTAGAAATCTGGGATATGGGCGAGAACGTCGCGGAGTGGAGATTTATTATCGAAATAAACACTAATATTCGCATGATCTCATGACCCTAATTCATGCGCGAAAACATCGGAGGAAGTGAATATTCCGCGGTAGCATCCCCTACGGAGATGCCAAAATTAGGGGCGATAATCTGTCCCGGACCTGTACTGTAATAAGCTGCGCCAGTAGTATCTGCACTACGAGTTACTTGGATGTTAAGCGCACGTGCGATCCCCTCCAGCCTGTTGATCTAATTCTTGATTGGTTAACACTCGCGAAGGTATGAGGAATTCCTTTTCCGCTTCGGTGAGGGATATCCCCACTCGCTGCATACTCTTCGCACCACCCATGAATCTACTCTACCAACCTCGCTAGTGAGATTGGTGCCATTCTCCATCCACTCCACCGAGGAGATCTTTCAGCAACGAACGAAATACTTCAGATAACTCCCCATCACTATTCGGCGAACTTCGTGGCGTTAATTTATCCCCAACCAGGTTTGCATTTGGATGTGAGGATTTTCCAATAATCATTTAGATATTTCTGGAAACAACTTCTCCAGAGGCGAACTCTTCCATATCCGTAGAAACGAGAGCCAATGATCTTTTCCTTTCTTGATCTGATCGTACATGTATGAGTAACGAGTTCCCGCAGGAAGGGAATTATCTCCTCATGATCTCAGCATTACGTGCGCCGGAAGAACTCTACATTCTCCTACGAATTAAGCGATTGATCTTTCCGGTGACGGTAGCTGCTCCCCACTGCTCCTCCACTGCTCCGAAAGATACCAGCATTAAGTGGGAATGGGGAGATGTTATGTCCATATGCTGCTTCAGTAGCTACGATCATCAGGGTTAATCACCGGATTTTGATTCATCGCGTTAGTAAAAACCACGGTCTCGAACGCTGGCCCGTCGGGTACATTATCACCCACTCGCCGCTACAATAGCCTTTACTTTATTCGGCATTGATTGCTCCGAAGAGTAATTGCTCCGGCCGGCAATAGTCTCCGCCGCTGCGCGCATAGCGGCATTTTCCCGCACTTACCACGCATAGCCGGTGATATTCTTTGTTGCTTGCCCGGTCGCTCCACACCTCCACGAATTCTCCTGCAATGCTTTTAATCCCTTGATCCCTAGACTGCCGGGATTAAACTTGTTCCTGATAATAGCAAACAATGTCTGCCACTTCATCATTTGCAGAGTAACAATCCGCCAGGTTGTTATCCCATAATCTACGAATTTCCTCCTCTGTATTTATCTTCTCGAAATCACTCAACATACATTGCCAAGGGAGATCCCTGTATTTGAATACAGAGACTACGCCACTCACGCAAGTGCGACGGGAATACTTTCGTAACGATATCTCCTGCACTCTCCAATAGCGATTTCCTCCCCTGCAATGTTACTGGATATCTCGCAAGGTCAACCATAGAGTTATCCATGATATTTTTATATTCCTCCAGATACTTAGTGGAACTGGACCCTGCCTCGGACCAGGATTAGTGGACCCATTACACCACCAAGAGTTTCCGTAATCTTCTGTTTTTACCTGAGTGCGATAAGATCGCTGAATACCAACCACTTGGGCTTGATATTGTGAGAGCATTCTTACCTCCCCAAGTACCTGTGGGGGAGAGGAAGATTAAACGTTTCCTGCACTGGGAGGCCAAACACGATCTGGTTTAAATACCTTACTCTGTATAGAAATTGCATCTCTTACTACATTGCAGCTCCATCTTTTGCAATATCGTTTAATATTGTTGGATCTTCCTTCGCCATAATTGCCTGAGCCGATCTATCACCATCGCGGGAGTTACACTTAGTCCTGTGGGAAGTGTACTTTAGTAATTTTATTCGCTCGATAGCAACTTTATTATTCTTAAATGAAGGATTTTGTGCAATATCTTTCAAAGAGACAGTATCGAATATTCTCCAAGGTTTCGTCCATACTGGGTAATGTTGGACCTGCGCAGTGGGATCTGCTTGCCAACCAGCGATAGTTTTTCGGCATGTGCAAATTAATTTTTGCTTGTTTGTTCATCTTCCTTTATCTACGGCAGTAATTCCCGCCGCGCCACGAAATTCATCAGTTTGTGATATTTTCTGAATATATGCCATCAACTTTTGTTGATGTTCTATTCTCAAAGCTCCCGGTCCAGCTGATTGGAGATTGGTGAGTACATCCACAGGAGTAGCACCCATGATGCTATATCACTTGTGTTCGTATCCCAACCTCTGCCAAATCTTCTCCGCAAAGAGCTTTCTGCTTCGGAGGAAGTTTATTCAACTGATCAAGAGTGGTGATATTCATTCCACTACTGCGAAACGCAGCGTGGCTACTATCTTTATCCACCTCTGCTTTTCCTCCGCAGTTTTCTGCAACGCACGCTGCTTTATCTCGCCTATTTTTAAGTAGATCTTCCCAGAGTAGCTCATCAATAGCAGCTTTTCTCGCCTCTGATTCCATACGCCAACGACGATCTTCAGTAGCAGTCACCACGAGATTCTTGCGGAAAGTTTATTTTGGAAGAGTTGTTGATCCACCGCTTGCATATCTTTTCGGAAGCAATTCCCCAATTTAACCGCTTCCTCTTGCAGTTTATATTTCTTTCCTTCTGCAATCTCCACGTTGTTGATCGGCGAGAATCTGTGCTTCTTGATTGCTCATAACAGCATATTTGGGAGAGTTACTGTTGATTGCGTGGGTAACTGCATCGGAGGAGGGTTCATATATGCGGTGTTAGCGTTATACTGCTGCGCTAGCATATTATACTAGCTACATCCTGACCGTGAGGGTGATCTGATCAAAAAACCCAACCTACTGGATTATCAGAAAGGAAGGTTGTGACTTCGCCGAATCTTCCCTTTGCATAGCACTCCATTTGTTCGTAGAGTTCAGGTCGGCGCATAGCTGCGCGATTTACCATGGAATTAATATCCGCTGTATCCATTCCAGATCGTTCGATAAAACCTGCTGAATCTGCTCTCTTCACTTCCGCATGTGTTTGTTTAGCGAGTATGCTCTCCGCGCTAACGGAGCTTCCCGATCGGTAGTAACTGAGCATCGGCGAGAATAGATTGAAGAATATCATTCTGAGCGGCAATCTGCCTGCTTGCGGAGATTGTGCTTCTGGGGTTGATCCCAGTGATAACCTGGGTTGATTCGTCGCTATAGGGGAGATTTCGGTTCCATACCTGCGGCAATTGTATTTTCTTTTCACAGGTGCAGGTGTGGGAAGACGCATGAGTTATGTAAGCATCCTGCCCGGAGATTGGCTTTCCTTCTCTTTCTCTTGCATCTCCTTTGCCACTGTGGGAACTTCTGCATTGTAAAAGCGATATCCGCATCAGTATCTCGCATTACCGAAGGGAGATCCTTTTTCCCTTATCATACCCCTGTCCCTTTCCCTTCAAGATCCTCCTATCTTTGATACTCTGGATTATTAGTAGATTTGTCAACTCTGCTCATTTACAAATTCATTAAATGCATCACGACTGTAAGGTAGGTTATGTGAAGGCTATTGGGATCATCAGGTTTGTTGGTAGTAGTAGCCATGATTGATATATACTCCTTATTACCATTCACCAGAATCCGAAACTAAAATCTTCAAAACCTCCCGCCACCACCACCAAATTCCCACACCAAATTCACCATCACTAGTAGCCAAGATCTCCCTAGCCGGATTAAACGAATCACTAGTGGATTTTCCTGATAGGAGTCAATATTAGCACCACCTTGGATATCCCCTTCACCGGTGAATGCATCTGTTGGCTCCGTCACCGTAATCGAGAAGTACCTTGCCCAAGATCGCCACTCGTGAAATCAAGAACATCGCCAGCAAAGGGGTTATCTGCGGATATACCATATTGAGGGAATCACCCGGTTGATCGCCGAGATTTCCTGGAACACCAAATTCCCCCTTCGCCAAGAACTGGAATCTCATTAGTTCCATATTAGGGGTAATCTCCGGGTTAGGTCACCTTTATTACCAGAAACTCCCATAGTCTCCGCTTCGCTTAAATAATCCAATACGCTGGATTCATCAGATTCTCACTGCATCTTTTTCCTCCACCACTCAGCACCTTTCTTCCGTTCTCCACCTTTAGTGGGATCTTTTCCCGGCATACCAGATGGTTTCGCAGAACTTGGTTTCTTACTATCTCCCGTTACTGCTCGGCTGAAGAGCTTCCGCAGCTGCGAGAGATGCTGCTGTCTTTACCTGCGTTGGTGGAAAGAGCACCAGCAGTTTGTGTGGAGGTTGTCTCGTCCGGTATTTGTTTTGCCCAGTAGTTTGTGTTTGTTGTCCAGTGGTAGTTCCAGCTGTTTTACTGGTTTGGGCAGTACCTTGCCGAAGTACGTTCAATAGTTGCGCGATAATCTGTTGTTGTTGATTTTGCTGAGTATTAATAGCACCTGCGGCAGATGCCATTGCCCCGCGCCATAGCATCATTGGCGAGTAATCCCTGAGTTGAACTATTATAAACTCCTGCCGCATTCCCAGCAACGAATTCCACTCAGTCCTTGACTGCCTTCCTTAAATTGCTGCATTAATCCAGCAATCATATCCTGCGCTTGAGGATTTGCCAATCCACCTGTACTTCCCGGGATGAGTTGAGCAAGATATGCCATTATTGGCATGGTAGCTGCGCTACCTGTTATATCCATTCCACTTTCTAATTTCTGCCCAGCCTCCAGCTTTGAACCTGTCTCCGTTTTCGAGCCAGTTTCCGTCTTTGTGGTAGCAGGAGTTCCGAATAAACTATTAAATAGACCTACCCAATTTTGCATATCCGTTGGAGAGGCCGCCGGATTAGTCATCATCGGTACATCATCATTTGGCATGGCTAGTTCCTTTTAACACTTTCGATATTGGTTGCACTGCTCGGCCCGGATGTGCGTTCGTAACCAAGATCGGAGCGAGATGGGGATGAGCTACTGTGTTGTTGAGCAGCCACCATACTTGCTGCTGCCTGCTCTGCTGCTGCAATCTGTGCTGTATCTGCTCATTGATAACCTTAAGAACTGGATTCGCATGCTTTGCGGGTAATTCCTGCAAACCAGCGGCAATTACCTCCAACTGCTGTTGGTTCACCGTGATGTGGAATTCATTTAGATTGATCATTCTGTTCTGGTCTCCATTAATGATGGTTCAATTGGGTTGGTAGTTACTAATCCAAGTCCATAACAATACCAATTCTGCTGCGGTCATATCACCGGCGGTTAAGTTCATTAATTCATTATTTGACGCGGGAACTCCATATATTATCACATTACGAATATTACCGTTGAGGGTTATACGGTTGTGTTGTTGCACTTGTTCCTTGAGAGCCAAGACCAATTGCAGTTGATCCCATTGCTCCGTCGAATGCAGCAACTGCGGGAATTGCTCCACTACCAGTAGCGCGGATAAATGCGCCGCCATTTCCCAAGAGGAAGCAACTTTCCTTGGGACAATGCGAGGAGTTAATATACTCTCCCTTTGATGCTACATTAGTACCATCACCTATCGCAATCGATGTGGATACTGCATTCGCATTACTGATAAATAATCCCGAATCCGTTGGTCCTGCGAAACTGATAATTGGTCTGTGCTGAGTGGTGAAATCCCAACCAGTTTTTATCTCCGCGTATGCAGTACCTTGCGCGGTATTCATATTACTTGCTGCTTGAAATGACAATGAATCCTTTCCCCCTCGGGAGTGCGGAGTAGCTTGGAGGGAACCAATCTCCGTAGTTACTCATATCCTGTAGAGCATGACCATAGACATAAAGTGCTGTTTGCCCATTACTACCGGCATAACTCGCGCCACCATTGACCATAATAGCAACACCAATGGCTAACCCCGTAGGATCAGGAATAGTCATTGCTTGCCAGCAACGAAACCAACCACCACGACATGGGATAATTCCTGATCCTCTGGGAGTTACAGCACCTCCAACTGATTGCCCACCAGTTAAAGAACCATTACCAGAAAGACTGAATATTTGATCACAACTCCAAGTGAAGGAAGGATGACTCATGCGTAACAGAACAAGAAAATCTCACTCCGGGAGCAATAAAGCAATTTTGTATTATATGAACACTAGCTCCGGTGAGTCCAGTTAAACCATGGGATAGATAATGGTAGTTAGTTGTACCATCCTCTATAATACCTGATCCAAGCTGTTCACCAGTTGGACAAGGAGCAGCATCACCTTCAGCTACTGTAATCCCAGTTTTATATTGCCAGGAATTGAAATTATACTCAGTGAAGAAATTTGTTACCTGAGTTTGCTCCATCTCTTTTAACAGACCAATGGGCGCGGTACGATCACAGGTGAGTGGACTTGCACCGTTTAAAGTGGTGATTGGAAGACCAACTGCCTCAGTTACCACACTCCCCGCGACAGTATTTCCATTAAGCGTATTAAAACATTTCACACCATCAACGTTACATCCATGCCACGGAGCGATCAATACACCGAGGCTGACATACTCTCCCGGATCTTGATCGCTCTGCCCACTTCATATCCTCGAGCATCACACCCCAAACTGCTATGTCCGCGGTGGGAGAGTTACCCGGATTCCAAGTGGTACCAAACAATCCAAAGTTTAACTGTGCTGTAGCACCAGCAACGACAGCAACAGGAACTGTATAACGAACCCAACTCCCAGTTATGGTAACACTGTTCTGTGTTCCAATACCAAAGGAAATGGTCGGTGTACCACTGAGAGATTTTAACCAGAAAGTGGTGCGGAAAGTACGATAACTGGTATTAGGATTGGTGATAGCTTGATATAATTGACAAACACCATTTACCGTATCTGTGCCCATGTTCAACTGCACACGGGAAGCGGTGGAGCCACCAGAGTGGGCTAGTTGTGTAATTAGCAGTAACTACTGCTGCCGCAGATCCAGCACCAGCGTTATACTTAAGCCAGGAGGGGTTAGTGAGATTTTCCGAATGACCATTGATTAAGTTTTCCACCCTCCGCGCGCCGGTGAAGCGAGCTTCTTGTGGTTTGCATCTCCGTAGATTATTCTCCCAATCGCTTACAAAGCCTCCGTTATTACCAAAACTAGTCGCCACTGCGAAGGTGAATACATTAGTCCCCTTTGTAGCGTTTAGCGAATTGGTGAGAGGAGCAACAAATAGCGGAGTTTGCTGAAAGGGAGCAGTACCCCAAAGTATCCCCGGATACATCATCATGATTTCACGCAAATCCCATTTGACCAACACCTGCGAGATAATTCGTAGCTAGAGCGACGAAGGTGAAGATATCAACAGAACCTGCCGCTGTACTTAATAGCGGCAAACGACCACCAGGCCATTTGAATACAGTATTCCATGTGAGCAATCTATTTCCTGTTGCCATCTTGATTAATTTGAAGAACGTAAGTTGCACCTATAACTACATTCGTTGGAGCTGCCACCGTTCTATTTCCAGCAATCATAACAAAAGCAACTGGAGCAGCAGCCACATCCCATGTGATTGTAGCTGCGTCTGTTAATGCAGGCCGCGCCGGCTTACTTAACTGCGTCCATCCGGTGGGTGGTGTTTGTCCTACCAACGGTCCCGGAGCGAGATACATAGCTCCACCAAAATCCACCACATCATTTAGGACATAATTCGTTCCAGCGTTATAAGCACCTAGATAGCGCATTCCTCCGACAGTTAATATCCCAGAAGTGGCTGCAATAGATACGCTGGTCGGCGCGGCCACACTCAATGTGAGATTTCCCGCGAGGGTGAAGTCCCCACCCAGTGCCAACGTGCGATTACCATTACCTACCCCAATGGTCAATCCTCTATCCGCGGAAAGTGTTTCCGTATTCATTATCTTCAGATTATACGCACCCGCGCCTTGAGATCTAATCCCTATAGCATTCACATCGTAGATACGAAATCTCTCATTGTTGAGATTAGTCCCTCCAACTGCGAATATAAAATCGTTACTCCCAGTTGATAGGGAGTTCCATATCAGTAAAGAGCTAGAGCTGTTGGCAAGCGCACCTTGATTTGCTGCAAGTAATCCGGTGGCAACGGCAGCTGCACTTGCTTTGGAAAGAGTAATATTACTTGCCGCGCTGTTACTGGCAGAGAGTTGAGCGGAGGATGCAGCACCAGTGCCGGTATTAGTGACATATATCATCAGTGGGTTAGCCCAGCTTTTATTAAGGAAGAATTGATCACCTTGAAATTGTAAAGTAGCATCCCCAGTTAATTTATTTGTCGCATCCCCATATCCAACGGAAAATTGAGATAATGCAGGTACTTGTGTTGCCGCTGCTGGTAGTGCTTGATAACTTGGAGCTACACCCGCGCCATTACTTGTCAATACCTGACCTGCGGTTGCACCTGCGGGTAATCTAGTTGGCACGGAGAAAGCAGCAATGGAATTTCTTACTATCAAATCACCAACAGCAGTTGTTGGATCAGCAAGCAGCGTGCCAGTTAATGGAACGAAAACATCTGAAGTTCCCGGACCAGTTGGGCGTAATATCAACGCAGTTCCATTATTTTGCCCTCCAATTACCGAAAATGGCTTATCAGTCTGTAATACGCCAACTGTGGAGATATTCCCACCCATCTCCAACAATCTATCCGTATCAAACAATTTAACATAAAGTTGAGCATCATGCGTTAACGTTTCAATACTACCAATTTTAAATCTATATGTGGAATTAAAAGATTTAATCCCAACACCAATGCCATCATAGATTAACGCAGCTGATCCAGAGAGTAGATTACTAGCATTTCCCACGCCGATTTGTTGATTTGTCAACGCAGTGGTGGAAGGAGGAGCGGGGACTAGTGCAGTAATTGCACTTGGAGTTGTTCTATAATTAATTCCACCTTTGACAATGGGAATTAACTCCGTTCCAGTGAGTGGCCCGGCATCTGTCATTGCGGTGATCTTAGTATCAGCCATAGTTTATACTCACTGTTCCAATCTTATATGGGAAGTACCATCTTCCAGCAATACATAACCACTATCTTCCATCAATATGCAATTATGCGCGGGACCACCAACTACCACATCCAACACTTCAGATCGAACTATATCAATGGCAATGCCTAATTGTAATGGGGGCATGTTAATTCACCGCGACAATACCGGTAGCTGTTGTATTTGTAGCGTAGATACGCTTCGCCATAATTGGGTGAATAATCCCTGCTGCGAGATAAACCACACAAGGAACGGTATCTAAATCTCCCATGATCTGCACACCTCCAGCAGTAGCTACCATAATCCCGCGCGTGGTGTAAATCAAATCTGTACTATCATTCGGAGTGATCGCGGTGAATTTCATCCCCGGATTCATCAATCCTCCGGTGTAGTTCTGTGAAGGGACATATACAAGCGCGGGCATGATTGATTATCCTTTGTTTGTTAGAGAAACCACCAAGCGATACTGGACGTATCTGTGGGATCAGCAGATTTGATGGTGAAAGATGTTCCCGCAACGCGACTAGTAACAGCAATTGCCTTTGGCGCGGTGACGGTTCCGAGTACTTGCGTTGATAAAAGATCATACTATTCCCCGCGACAGCCACACTATTAATTGTCGCTTGCCCACCTACCAAGATCGCACTCCCGCGATTTGCAGTGATCTTAGTAAGATTGTCATCCAGCGCGGATAGATAGCTAGCCAGCCCGCGCAACGCGTTGTACAATCGATTAAATTCACTGAATAATTCCTCTGGAACTCCTTGTGGAGTTTGCGGCAGGTTTAGATTCGTGTTAAGATTGATCGCACCCATCTCATACAACTCCGGTGGGAGTACCGCGCACGACTATTGTCGATAGGTTAAAATCACCTTCATAGCGAAGAATGTGATTCGCTCCCTCACAACCGTGAAATTGATGGTGAACCATCTGATTCTCTGCTGATCTCACCCATCCTGGGACTATTTTTAATGTATTTCGCATGTCCTTCGTGGCGATTATGTTCAAGTTAGTATAATTCGTTGGCGCGCCAATATTGAAATTCTCACTCCACACGTCTGTTATCTTGAACCTATGGTTGCGCGTGAGTTGTATCTTCCCAAACATAGCCACACTCACTGGATCTTCCTGCGGGCGCACGGTGAAATCAATTAATTGTACCACCCCTCGATCAGTAACAAAACCTAACGATTTATACTGTAATCCCAAATCTGGATTTCCTGGGAAATTCGCTCCACCAAATAGAGAATATGGCAAATTCGCATCCAATAGATATTGATAAGTCCAATTCGCATCCAAGAGATCTTGATATGTTTTTGGATCTGCGGTAGCTTCCTCTCCCGGAGGAGGGAATCCGAAAAACTCTATCGCGCGCACGTGCTTAACAGCCACTTTCCCCATCGTTTCAAATGCTCATCCCAGATTATCGCATGGGTAAATATATTTTCAGCCCGTTCTCCATAGCTAAGCACCAACCATCTTCCTCCCACGTAAGCGACACCGATGTTAATCGGCTCATTGGTATCTCTAAACAAAATAGAATGGGATTGCCAATCGTAATACTCATAACGACCGGTGCTAAAGAACTCCGTTGCTTCAGGGTACATTGCAGTTGCAGAGGATTTCCCAAGTTTAAGTATTCCCCCAGTGGTGTTAGCATATTTTGCATAGTTTTCTCTATCAACGGCAACGGAATCTAGGGAAACAATCGGCGCAGATCCTTCCAGCTCACGATAACTCCAAGGGAATCGGATATTACTGCTGTAATACGCAGCGAGGATAGATGTGCTGGTAAACATCATAAATCCATCTGCCACTGGGTAGCAAACATCAATCAGCCCACGAAGTACGGAGGGAGTTTCCGTCGCTGCTCCAGTCGGCCCTAAACTGGGAGTGAAATCTGGAATCTCCCCGGAATGGAAGTGGGAATGGTGTAGTAAAGCGCGGAGGTGGTATACAAAATCAAATAATTATTCGCTCCGACAATTCCGTTGAAATCGGTAAGATCGCTGATTCCTCCGGGAGTTATATCCACTCCATTGAAAAAGCCAGTGAAGGAATTATAGCCAAGAAATTCCCACAAGAAAGGATATCCTCGGAAATACACAAACGTTCTTCCTTGGACAATCGCTATTGTAGCATATGGGAAATCGTGCGCGGGAGATGTTAATATATGCTGCCAATGTTTCTGCTCATGGGAGTATATATCAAATCGCCTGCTCTTCCGATTGTAATTCGCTAGATATCTCTGCCCAGTGGCTGGACTTATCAGGTAAAATAGCTGATCTGCGGAAGCATTTCCTCCATCGAATTCATTAGTACTATTTACGAAGTTCACACTCTGAACACCGAAGCTCACTGGCATCACATTCTCACAGAACATGATCTGCGGAACGCCAATGTTCTTATCAGATTCCGTTCCGGAGAATGCATTGGGCTTTATATAATATGTATCCTGATTTCCAGTGATAACCGTGGCCCCTCCCTGATAGGAGAGAAATGGGAATTGCGCGGCGGTTACATTTAATCGGAAGTTATATTGAGCCATAGTAATTAATTCACATCGGATAGTAAGGAATCTTCACGAAATCACCATTTATCTTTTCCAATTTATATCCAGATGGTGTTGCGGGAAGAGCACTCGCCGCGCCGGGACTAGCACTTGCATAAGTGTGCTGAATGGGAAGTACCAAACAATTATCATAGTAATTCCAACCAATTCTACCTTGGGAAGTAGGATATGCACCTATTCCAAACAACCACATGGTGCTATTCCATGAATCAAGCCATGTTCTGGTAGATCGATCAAAATCCCAGGTAATACTCATGTACTCAGATAGGGAAATGGCAGCAATCATGCGATACGCAGTCCAAGGCTCACTATTCTGCGCTACTCCCAACGGAGTAAAATCAATTCCCACTGCTCCTACCGGTCCTCCTGTGGTAGGATCTTTCATGTTATCTAAGCAGCCACCTTCGAAGATAATCCCCCTATGCCAGCCACAGAATTCACCAGCAGTGCTTCGTGGCTGCGAACTAATTTCTATTGCGCGCGAATATGCGTTGAACTGATTACTCCCCAATCCCTGCCTTACCGCTGCGAATCCATCTGGTCTGTTCTTAAATACCACATCCAACCCAAGCAGTGGCATCTTATTCCCACTGTATTGGCTGATGATACTCACCCCCACCAATCAACGTAGCGTGGCTAATCCCATTAACGCTAGTCCATGCTTCCGTAGCTATCCCAAAGATCGCCGCATTCTTCGCATATCCATCACAATGATCTCCCATAGCTGCGGTGAGTTGAGCTGCTACCGCGGAAACAGGTGGGCCACTTAGATCGTTCCTTGTTATGTTAACTGCATGACCGTATAAAATCCCTGGGTCAGTTCCCGGAGCTAAATTCAGCACTGTCATTGTACCCGCTTGGCAGTTCTGTTGTAGCAATCCCGCGTTATACCCATCCTCACGAAAGAAATTATTTATCTTTGTTTTTAATTTACGAAATTCCTCCGCAGCAGTTCCGGCGAGAACAGAGGCAATTGGTTGGGTAGCATCATCTGGAACTGGGGTGTATGTTGCCATTATTATACTCCTGCGAGATCAATTGGAGATAGCGGTTTAAGGTAATATGAAGTGTCATAACTCGGCGCACCTTGGGCATATTTTGGAATCGCTGTTAACATTGGTTTTAAATTGCCATATTGCGCGCGCGGAATCTTCGCGTAGGTATCTATCTGGGAGTGGAAATCATATATGCTCCCCACGCGCCAATCAGTTATGCTGTTAAATGAGGTAGTTCCTACATGGAACATATCCAGATAGCTACCACTGGTTAAATATAGATTATAATCCCAATCCGCTGCGTTTATTCTTGGGAGTGGACTACCACTCGCTACAAATAATATCCTGTTCGCAAATGCAAGGATGTTATGAGTAAATTGCAGTTTTGACTGATCTGCTGCGCGAATCAGTGGCGCGGCCGTACCATTACCGAGAGTACTCACCCAGATCGTATTATAATTCACCAATAACGATCCAGCTGTCTCAATTCGGAATGTACAATCACCATCGGAAGTTGTCACTATCTTATTATTTCGTATGGTAACGTTCGCGTTGGTGTATGTGTGAATCACATTCTGCGGAGAGAAACTCCTATCATTTATATCCAGCAGAAATAGATTATCATCCACATCGATATATGGACCCTGAGCAAGAATTGCATTCTCCCAGTTATAAACAAAGTTCTTTCGGAAGGTTAATCCAGGAGTTGTCCCCGTATCATCAAACCTACACGGATATTTTAAATTCATGAACGAATTACCTTCTATCTTAACCGCTGATCCCTCCCCTTTCAACATCACTCCATAGAACACCTTACTTGCGATAAAATCCGCGGAGTATCCACACTCGAAATGATTTCCTCGATAATCAGCGGATTGAAATCATACGCGGGATTCCCTGTCACCGGATCATACCACCCCACTGATCTCGTACTCGCGAAATACGCACAGTATGCGAAGCTATGCTCACTCATGTTCAAACTGGGAGTTGTTATTATATTATCAGCAAATACTCCACTATGTTGGCTCACACCAAGGTTGAGAAACCTATCCACTACACAATCAGAGATCACACTTCCCATTCCAGTGATAATACAGCCCGCGCCATCAGTATTTCCCATGCAGTGAATTCCATCAATCACTGCACCATCATTCATGCGAATGCATCCTATCCGATAGCAGACTTCATATAGCCTATCTTGCGGATTCGCTCCAATTGGTCCGTTATCTGCATGGTAGCTGTATATCTTATAGGTAACTGAATAGCCATCTGTGGCATTTCCCGTTTGGCCGGCGATAAGGTAAGTCCCCGGCGCGCCCGTATCTGTCGCTGCTTTGATCAACTGCCTTCCATCCTCCCAGATACTGGTGAATCCTTGATAGCCGCTATTTGGTTTCTCATAACGGTAATCTATCAACATAAAAAATGCAAATCTCCGGGGTGTATGTATAGCTATGGTAATCAACCAGAGTATACGCGGTGATAATTGGCCTTGCTCCTCCCCATACGCACAGAGCGTAACATTCTTCTTCCCAGTTCTATCGAAATACCCTTCCCGCCACAATCTCCTCTCCGTAACGCAATCTTTTGCCCATCTTGCACAACACTCTTCGCTTTCGCTAGCGAAGCAAATGGCGTATGTGGAGTTTTCCCATCATTATCATCACTAGCGATAAGATAATCTGTTGATGTATTTGGTCCTCCGAAATCTGGTCCCCAATGTACGCTGTCCACATACCAATCAGCAATCACCTCACCATTATTTATTGTGTTGCCATCATCCCCATATGTGGTGGAGATTGGCGTATAACTCCCTACCAAGGGAGTAACCTCCAGAGTTAGATCTATCCCTCCCGTATTGTTGACTATGGAGAGGAAACTTCTCTTATGTTGTTCTGTGAGGTAAAAATTCAAATTCCGTATAGCTGTAGCACCAGTAGGTAAATCCAGAAACTGAATCTATCCAGTGGAATACTTGCGCGCCGGCATAGGCTGTGGCGAAGTTCACCTTCGCGGGAGATACTTTCACCAAGATACTAGCCGTTCTCTCCCCCACCACCGGATCAATCGGAACAGCGTTTTTAACATTCACCACTGGAATCACATAACTATTTACTCCCGGAGTTACTGTCTTTACAAACTTCTCCCCATCATCCACAAATCCGCTCATGGGAGTTATATCACACAGCGCGGCATTCCTCACTTTCCTAAATACAGAATTCACACTCGTTGCGTAAAACGCGGTGATTCTCTTTATGGTAAATTCCCCGGGAATGCGAAATAGAGTGCTTGAAGTGATTCTATCCTTGGAAGAGTAAATACATAGCTGCCTAGATTTGCCTGTGATGGCTCCCGCATCACAACTTAGCATTGTTTTCCAAGCAGTCATCATGCTAACTTGGGAAGCTAATCCTTGCACCTCCACTTCCACATATTCATAATCTTTCACTTCACTAACAAACTGAATTATCGTTCCCACATTACCCACTGGAACGTATACCTGTCCCCATTCATCCATTATTCCGAAAGTGCCGGGAATTGGTAGCATGGATTTATTTTTGCGAAATTGTCACCATGCCCTTTACGAGTAATTCCACTTGGTGAAGCTTCCTACTTCCGGGCTGGAAAGAGTCCATAATTTTTACCTATCTCCCAGTTGCCAGCACGCTATTAATACGGACGAATTGCAGATTGGGCACGAACATATCCCGCCTTCGCTTCGCTTCATCATCATCTCCAACCGATCCAAATACCTCCCCACATGCTTCATCAATTATTATCGGTGGATACATATCCGCTATCCAACTTTTATAATTAGCCGCTTGAACTGGAGGAATCTTCCAAAACCAATGAGAAACTTGGGAGGAACAACACCCGCGAGCAGGGTTAATACATCTCCCGCGAGATAATACACATTCAGTTTCGCGATACCATAAACGTTATAAATATCGCTCGGCGCATTCTCTACGAATTCCTGCATAACTCTCGGATTCCCCGGATCAGTAACATCATCATAACCGTTAATGTACCCAATAGCACGAAATCCGTTAAATACGCTATCACTAAGAAATATTTGTATCCGCTGTCCAATGGTCTCTCCCGGAGGAACCTTCACCTCCACCATATCCTTTAACCAAAAATCCGCCAAATGTGCTTTCAGCGTAGCTTTCGCAATCGCCAATTGAATCATCGCCGGTGACTCTCCCGATCGGTGATATCAATTACCTGCTGTACCAAATCGGAGAAAGTATCAGTGCTCATGATGATTGATATCTACGCTGCGTTAGTGAGAGTTTTGGAAGTTACCATTCCCACAGAACTTGGCTGTTCTGGTTGTTCATCGAAATATTCCGGCTCTGGAGTTGGGGCCGCGCCACCTCAGAGCGATCAACTGCGCGCAACTGAATACTATCACTCCTCATCATCCTCACGGGGACTCTGCTAAACAATGGTGAGGAAGCATCCATGACGTACTCCAATTCTTTAACTCGTAGGGCGTTGTCTGGATTACCTGCGTCGATCTCATATCTACCACCTGTAAAGGTAGCAACTCCACCGTCTTGGAAGTAATAGCGGCAACCATTATATCTTGCGTAGTATGTTTTGATATTTTTAGAGTTGGGATCAATTTTATCCGTTCCTATGGGAATTTGGGAAAGAACAGCAGCAGTGCGCGGAATGTATTCGGTAGCTGGAATTGCTGGCAATGCATTTGGTGCTTGATTCGGGTTTTGTGCGGAAATCATGGTAATTACCTACCTTTCAATGGTTTAATTTAATCCCTGTGCCCGCTCAAAAGCAGGATCAGTCTCATACTCACCCAACACTTTATCAATTTCCTTTACCACTTGTGCAGAGTATTTCGCATCTTCATTCTTTTCATTCACCTCTGCATTTGCTCCTGCGCGGATGTATAAATCTCTTACCATTCTCACATGACGTACTTCCACCTCCGCATTATTCTTCGCGAAATCTTTAAAAGTACCTTTACCTTTGTTGTAACTGAAGATAGGCATGGCGCGGGCTACTCCTATTAAAAAGGGAAGAGGAGAAAGGGAGTAATCTCCCCTTCCCATGGAGTAAGTTAGATCAGCCCACTGCGCCGGCAGTGAAGTTGTAAAGCACTCCACTTGCGGATGGATTGGTAATCTCCGTAGTACATTCCGTGGTGAACGTTCCGCCCACCGCGTCAATACCGTTATCCACCGGAACTCCATCAGTCCCATATTCCTGATACTTGGTGTTCCGATCACCAAGATATGCGATATTAAAGGAAGTTAGGTCAACAATTACCCCCATCTTCTTCCAATCCACATTGCTATTGAACAGGGGATGCTCGATCACATTGAATGTGCCACGGGACAATCTGAATGTCTCATAGCGCAAGCCATATATGTTGGTATCTGCGCTGAGGAAGTAAGTACCATTGAGACGACCAATCGCATTAAGTACCTTGCGCGCTGTCCCACCAACGAACATAATCCGCTCGTTGGCAACCTTCGGATCAGTCGCAGTTTCAAACACTGGATCAACGGCAGCTTCCAATTGTGTGAAGTTCGTTGTTGCACCCAAGGTGGTAATATTCCCCGGAGCATCCACTTGAATACGGTTAACCAGACCATCCATAGTATGGAATGGCTGACCATTACGGGTGCCAAGGAATTTCTGCCCAAAGAACAATGCTTTCTCCAAATCAACTGCATGGAACATAGCAGCATCGTTTTTATTCTCCGCACGATTGCCACTACCTGCAATCGTTTGAGTGGACTCAACTGTGGCGCTCATTCCCCATGAATTCCGGAAAATCTGCGTGTAATTGGTAACTCGCGCAGGGACAATATACTGCGGAGCTGGCCGCAGCGAGCTTTCCTCAAATGCATTACCAACCATATTGGCAGCTTGACTTGCTGCCCATGCTCCTGCCGCCACAGTACCAACTGCGCGCGTTACCGTTACACTCGTGGATGAGACCACGGTGTTAATAACGATATTCTCTCCAGTCAGGTTATTCCGAAAAAGCATCCCGGGCATGAGATTGTTATTCGCTACGATGGTGAATGTACCATCGCCAGTTGCCTGACCTGCCGCACTTACCGTCAGACTCGGGAACAACATTGTCTTGCTAAAATATCCATGCTCAAATTGCAGCGCAGTTTTCGTGGGAAGCATACTTGTCATCCCGAAAAGTGGCGCGCTACCATTTGGCATTAGTCTCGTGATCAACGCAGCATAACTCTTCTTCGCAAAATCAGTGGTTTGATTCAGGATGGTGGTATTACCAAGTCCAACGGCCATGATGGTTCTCCAATCAATATGGTGAGGTGTTTAAAGATCAAAATTACTGAAATCAGTCACAGTGCGTTCATTTCGTTGCTGAGATACGCCGCGCTGGTTTTGCTGCTGGGAGTTATCTTGCGATTGCTGAGAATTGTTGCTGGATTCAGTAATTAATTGAGCCATCGTAACCATGTACTTCTTGGCATTGGAGCTAATTTCCTCCGGAGTTGCGTCCGGGTACATCATTTGCATTTGCTCTACTATCTTATTCAGCATTGCGCTACCGCGGGATGGTTTAAATTCTTCATCTCACTGTACACTGCTGCTTGGTTTTGAATTCCCTTCATCTGCTGCGGAATTCTCTGCGAAATGGATTGATCATACTGATCAAACATTTGGGAGTTAAGGTTATTATTCGCTGAGAATCCGGTACTGAAAGCTTGTCTGCCCACATTGTTCAAAACATCTCTAAAAGCTGCCAAATCTCCCCTACAGCTTTGCTCAATATTTCATCAGGGATATTTCCAGCGAAATTCAATTGATTAACTCTCTCATTTACCTTATTCGGATCGAATTTCGGATAAACGAACTTCTTTGGTTGTTTCGCACGTTGCTCTGGAGTGGAGTTTCCCATAATGTGTTGAAATCATCCAATGGGGAAGTTGGTTGCTGTGCAGATTGCTGTGCGCCATTCCCTGGAGCTTGATTATTCATACTCCCTGCATTATTCACCGCGGGAATATTACTTTGACCTGGCTGATTTTGTTGCATAGCTTGATTGCGTTGCTGCGCAGTTAAGCTCGGATCGTTTGGATCGTTTTGCACGTTGGGATTTTGTGGTCCATTATTCATATATGCTTGTTGTTGTTGTGGAGATTGCGTCGGGCGACGGCCGAAAATTGCTTCCATGAAATTTTGCCATGATATGTGTATTTCATCCTTCAAAGGTGGTGGTTTCGTTGGGATTTAAATCAATCAGATAAGTAAGCGTAGCAATCTGTCCATCCAGATATGCCATTCTACGGAAATAGTGATTATCCAGATTTGGATCTTCCGCAAGAATCCTAATCTTCTCCTCTGCGTAGTGCGTACGTTCATTATGCAAGAACTGCTTATTTAAATGGTTGAAAGTCATGCCCACGTTATTTTCTTCCGCAGACATTTGATATTGGACAAACATGCTGGGAGTGGGAATGCTCATTGTCGTGGCACTCCCGCGCCGGCTCCATTAGTTGCTGGACCAGCCATACGTGGAGGTGGTCCTACTGGCGCACCTTCCGCCGTAGTTTGTGGCTGTCCAGCTTGTTGCTGTGCCATCATATTCTGTTGAACTTGCGCGGGATTGGTTATCCTAAATTGCTCGATATTCACATTCTTCGTCTTCATCAAGTAACTAAAAACCGCTCCCACGTCGAAGCTCGCCTGTAATTGCGGACTGCTCCCAATAACCTGCATTGCCATCCCCAACATATCATCATTTTATAATCTTATCCTCCGGCAGCAATCCATCAGTCATTTTATAGCTGAAAACTGCCTTCCTCATTGCCAGCGGATCTACTTTCACTGGTGGGTTATTTGGTGCTTCCTCCAAATAGTTATAAACTGTCTGGGAAGTTTGATATTGCAGAGTATCTGCCTTGAGCATTTCCTTCAGCGGAACCATTAATTGATCCTCAATCATTAACGCAGTCTTGCGCTGTCTTCCGCTGCTATGATTCTGCACATCCTCATACTCACTCTGCGTTTTATTCCCTTTGACAAATTGCCCCTGCTGCGCCGGGTTCTGCCCACTAATCATATTACTATACTGAGTAATCTCTTTCGCTACCTGCATGAACGGGGAGTCACATGGTCTTCGTATGGTATTTTATAGACCATTCTATTGAGATCTCCACCGTATCCTGCGGGCCGAACCGGAATTCTTGCGGAGGGAGATTCACTCGCGATGTTTTCCTTCGCAATTCTGCTAGGATCATAAACAAGACGATCTCCAACAGCCCTTCGCATTGCTTGTAATGCACCATTGAGGAGAGCAGATGCGATATCTTGCATCGGAATTTGCTTTTGCGCAGAAGGATCTGTTGTTAAACTGCAATCCATCTTCGGTAGGTTGGAAGAATATAAGTGGGATATATCCATGAATGTTATTCTGCCTCTCGCATTCGATTATCACTTGATCATTTACCGTCACAATCTTCCAAATTTGAACCTGATTACTCATAGGAACTTGCAATCCCCAATCTCTTGGGACCATGCGAAGTATCTCACCACTTTGTAATAAATATTCTTATAGATCTTCGTCTTCCCCGCGTATCCAGGAACCTCAAATGTACTGAAATCACCCATACTTGCTGGGAATTGTTGCACATTCATCAAATTATCAAGTGAGTTCCAGAAAAATCAGGAATAAAGAATAATGTCTGATTCGCATTGGGAATACTATCCTTCAAATCCGCAGTATAGGCCTGATCTATATTCATCTTCAGACCTTTTCCTCAATATACTGCTTCAACGTCACCCCTACTCTCCATAGTGACATAGCCTGCATATTCACCCCTTGTATGTATCTCCCGTGATTGGAACTCTCCTATCCCAGAATACATTATAAGGACTTATTCTCCTCACGGTATTCCCTTCCCAAACTACCTGCTTAGTCCTACTCACATCCCCAGTTTTCTGATCTACCGTCGTATCAAAACTCGGCACCATCTCCTTACACCAAGTCTTCTCCACGACACCAAAGTATTTAAGAGAATCATGCATCGCTATCATTAACTGTCTTACCCAGCCACCATGTATCTGATTCTCTGCGATCACGGCCTGATATTGCTTCGCACCGTCTATGTTATCCTTATCTGCCGTAACGCCGAACATGGGATAACCGGTTAAAAATACGCTGGTTAAGTAAGCAAGCTGCGTCTCCGTCTGTGCTTCGCAAAGCGGAATCACTATATCCTGTAATTTCTTCTTATCCCCGCGCATATTCGCAATCGTAGCAAGAACCTTATCCTCCGTGTAGATATTATCACGGTAATACTCCCTATCAATCCTCTCAAGTGCTTGTCTATGCGAGAATCCACTGTGGATCATGCTCCCGCCACCTACATTCCCACTTCCCCAAACTGTCTGCTTACACCATTCCAACAGAGCATCCTGCGCCTTTTGGGGAATGAAGAATTCAGTATTTCCAGCCATAGCGGACTCTCACTTATCTTCTTGGTAGTTAATTAACTTAGCTCAGATCAGAGCAATCCTGCGCTCAAGAATCTTACTCAGTTCAATCATTGCCTTATACTGCATTTGCAACAGAGTTTTCATGTCGATATCCATATACATGAATTCCGTATCATGCACAGGATCGATGAAATACTCTAATCGATCAATTCTCCCATCAAGATCATCTTTCTCTGTTTTTATATTTTCCTTGAGAGTAGCTTTCTTGACTTCTTTCGGAGTTTCCTTTACTTCCTTGGTAGTGGCTGGTGGTGGTGGCGCGGGATGCTCAACTGCCGGAGTTGGAGTCGGAGTCGGAGTAGTAGTAACCATAATTCATTCACCTTAACGTGTTAACCTCAAATGTGGAAAAGGAGCCCAGCCAAATAGCAAACTGAGCAGGATAAGCACTGCGATCAAACCAAGCAAAACTATTGCCACCGTCCTAAATGGCTCTGGGAGAGGAATTTGCCCTAATACCCACCACACTAACCAAAACACCAATCCCAGGACAATAACTGTTACTAACAACGAGATTAACGATTCCATAGCGTAGGTCTCTCCTTTTTCCTCCCAGGAATTTATTAATTTACTTATTTATGATGTGGCTCGGGAGCTTTGGGTGTTGGCGCAGATGTATGTGGTGGTGTTGGCGCGGGCATTTGCTCTGCTTTAGGCTGCTGCTGATCGCGATCAGGAACTTTATGCTCTGGAGCTTTGCTTATCGTTCCCGAACCACTGCCACTGCTCCTTGCAATCACAACCACCGTGCTAGTAACTTCCTCCCACGCAATTCCGTTATAAAAGTTCAATTTATTCGTAGTGGAATTATACCTAACCATCCCTGCTGCTGGTTGCGCTATCGCATCTCTCTCCTCAGTGCTCATCGCAGAGTACATAAATCCACTTGCAGCAAGATCATCCGGCCCTACCAGTTGCGGCACTTTATCCACATACAGTTGCATTTTCAGATCGGGGGTCATAACTATTCTCCATTCTCCACAAAGTAAGTTATTAATCAAAAAGCACTACAATCCTCAGTAACTTTAATTTCGTTACCGAAACCAGCGAGCATTTCGCTCACAGAATTGTTCAACATAGGTTTATAATCGCTTAGGATGAAATCAACATATCCACCCAAGTCCACAATATCATCATCATTATTCAACTTGTTCGGGTTCCATAAGCTAGCTTGATAAAGTACCATCGTTCTGACTTTTGGATGCAGTACGATATCTCCATTGAGCATCTGCCTAAAGAAGTTGACAATACGACGGTTCTTTGAAATTCCTCTTGGATAAATTTCATTAAGCGTGAATCCAGAGATTCCTCGTTGTTCGCAGATGAAAGAAAACCAATATAAAAAACTTGCTTGGTACGCCACACTCTCCACGAAGATATACGGACAATTGTGACGAAGTCCAATTTCGATTGCGCGTTCGATACACTGCATAGGACTAAATTTACCCACCTCCAGATCTCTAAAAACAACCTTATTTTCAATAAATATGAAATAACCCAAGGTAGTATCATCGGAATTCACCTTATTTCCCGATAGATCAATTACGATGAAGCCACCAGTCACAAGGTCATGCTCATGGAAAGGGTATTGAGGTATCTTAGTTATATCAAAGTGGCTGGATACTCCCGCATCTGGATCGTTTTGCACTTCAGCAAAAAAGATCTCCGGTCTTCCCATATCCATATCATGTTTTAACTCCGCCAATAGGGTATCGGGAGAATGTAACTCCGGCCATATGCTATTTCCGTCCGAGAGTAACGCACCAACAACAAAGCTAATCCATTCCTGACTTTTCTTAAACTTAGCCAATATGCAGTTTTCTCCCGGATACATATTGCCAATGTATATATAAAGACAGCCGGAAGGTGATTTCGCTTTGAATAGCGTGCCCAAAAGCCAACCGAGCAATTTATCACTGATAACTTTACTCTCACAATCCTCCCTTTTCTGCACGTCATCACAAATTATGATGTCAGGGCGCTCGTTATTAAGATTGAGACCGCGAAGACTAGTTCCAGCACCAATAGCAGCCAAAATAACTCTACGTCCCAAGAACGTAAAAGATTTAAGCTCTTGCGTATCCTTCTCCACATGGATTAACCAATTCCCAAAGGTGGCAACGACGTTTTCTGAACTTAACATGTCCATAATATCGGAAAGTATGTTTTTCCGCGAGTGAACTCGTACTCCCTACGATTAATATGAACCTTTTCTTCGTGAACAATATACAATAGACTACAAATAGTTTAATCAGGGTAGTTTTCGCATGGCCGCGCGGCAATCCCAACGCAAGTCGGAAGAAAACACCTGGTTCTTTCACATATCTCTTAAGCAACTCCCAGATTTCCACATGAATCTGTGGGAACATGAATCGGAAAATCTCATTAATCACCGCTCCCGCGAAGAAATTTAAATCCTGCTCGAGCAATTGCATCGTAGCCTCCCGGTCAAAACCGGCATGGACTACATCGTTATCACTTTGCTCGAGTGTGGTGGCGCGCACTGATCTAAATCTTTATATTATATATCCGCATAGTTTCCAAAAGTTGCCTGCGCGCACGTTCATTCCCCATGCTCTTATACTTCCTCTGATTAATACTCCTGCCCGTGGACAATAGTGGCTTTGTCAATCCTGGCAGCGAGAGCTTCATCTCGCCGTGCGAGAGCTGCTTCTTTCCGTTTCCGTTCAAGTAGCTCATATGTGTTATCCTTCTCAATCTCCGTCTTGTTGCTGGTAGTTGGTACATCTTTGACAATTGTTGTTACTGATAGTTGCGTATTTGGCGCGGGAATATTATTTGGCTTAATCTTCTCCAACAATGCAGCTGCTGGCATTCCCACCATTCCCTGCTCATTCACTTCCACTACCTCATTACTGCCATTCGTCCTATATCTATTCACAATGGCCGTGGGTAATGTCAAATTAATAACATTGGTAATTTGCCCACCTTGCCCAGCAACTTCCGTATTCCCAGCTCCTCTCCTCTTCGCTCCATTCACCACTGCAAGCATCCGCACTAACCTATCCGGATTAACCACCATATGCAGTTGATCATTTAACTTCTTTAAAATCTTATCTTCCAACCTATCATATTCCCCATCCCTTGCACTCCTGATCTCTTAACGCAACCACTCGCGCGCTAATTACCTCTGTAGCAAATGCCTCATCTCCCGTCATCAGTTGGGAGACATAGCTCTCATCCACTCCCACCGCAAGTGCGGCTTGTCTCTGCGTACATCCTCCGCTCAACAAACTCTTAATCTGTTGCTTAGTATCACCAACCACCAATTGATTCTGATTCGCGTTCGTATTCGCGGTAATTGCACTCATAGTAATTTACCCCACTGTTCTGCCATCGCATGTGCGACTCCCTCATAAGTCCTGCTTCTCTCTTTCCATCTTCTCCCACCTTCCGCAGGCACCCACCAATCATCATGCACTTTCGTACTCCTACCCTCTACCACATTCGTCGCCACTAATTTCGGTAATCCCTCAACTTCAACCAAGTCCCCTTCTTATCCCCATGCCCAAACATCCAAGGTTGTATTATCTGATCTGGCTTCCCAATCTCCATACTCGCGAAATAATGCATCCTCGCATTCTCCACACACACACGTTTCGCTTTCTTACTATGCCATAGGTCCAGATATAACCTAATCCCTTCCTTCATCGCACGGTATCTCTCCCCTCCCGCTCCTCCCTTTTCCTCCCTCAACCATCTTACTCCGCTATTACACAAATAAGTGCATGGAGGAAATGCGATCATCATATCCCATTCGCCATCTCCACTCCTCTCCAACACATCCCTAATATCCCCCACCACATGTGGCCCATCAATCTCACTCGGTAGTAAATCCACGCTAATCGCATCCATACCCCGCGCGCGGAATGCGCTCCGTACTATCCCCGAAAATTCACAAGCAATTAATATCTTCTTTCCCCATCATCATGTCTCGCATAATCTCATAAATAGCCATTCTCGGAAACTAGGGAAGTTACGTAAGGTGATTTGGGAAAAATTTAGAAAATTTTGGGTTGTTTCGTAGAGATATAGGCTTCGGCCAAACCAAAAAGGTCTTCATCCCCCGCCTTGTTAGTGAGTGCTCACTCGAAATGAGAATGATAATCATTCGCAATTCCAGGCGCGGAACGTAACGAGACTCAATCCCATTCGCGTTAGCACCAATTAGGTGCAACCTGGAGTCCGCCTACCGTTCGTCGGCTGGACTACCGTTCGTCGGATATTATGGGGAATTACTGGACAAACTGATAAAATCGACAGCAGCAGCACTTGACAAACAAACGACGAAGGGAACGAAGATGAAAGTTAGCACGAAGCGGAAGTTAGCAAGATTCGGACGCGAACTTGCCCAAATGGTTGGGGAGGTTATTGTCATTGTTGGTTGCGCGGTCCCAGTCGCAGCCATGATTACGGTGGTAATCTGGGAAATCACAACGAAGGGAGTCAAGTAACATGGCAACACTGAAACAGAAATACGAAAAGCTTTGCGTAGTTTGGGATTCTCCATGATTGAGGGGGGAACTCGGACAAGCAAATGGACGGACGGTATCATGCGCGGTTACATATTCATTGGTTCGCATGGGAGTGTGCGGATTGGGCAGTGCAAGTCTGCCAGCATTCCCATGCGCGAGGGGAGGAAACAATTATTGTTGTCCATTGCGGATAGCAAGATGAAGTGCAACATGCAAGTAACCGACTAAGCTAAGTTAGTTACTAGCGCGTAGGTGTCTGTCGCCTGCCTGGACAATGGACGGACACTACATGCTGGCAATTTGCCCGAGTGACCAGACAAGTGGAAGGAAACAAGATGCAAACGATTCAAGCGCAAGTTAGCAAGCGTGCCGTTAATCCGACAGAGCAAACGGCATTTGATGGGGACAACAGTACTTCATCCGCCCGCACCAGATGGGCACGAATACATCCGCATCAAAGCGAAAGCGAAAGATAGCCCAGTAGCGTATTGATAGTTCCGCTCGTGCGAAGCGCAATGCAGCATCATCGCAGACGAGAAAGATCAACAGATTGTGGAAATGCTGGCGGATTTGTTTAACCAGCAGCGTAAGTTGTGATTAAGGAATTGAAGATGGCACCGCTAGCGGGCGAATGGCTGCTGGACGTTGATTGCGGCTGCCAAACGGTATTTCGTTAATGGCAGGACGCTTCGGTGTTAAGCAAAGCGAGATAGCAATACGTAACTGAACGAAGTACAAC